>OLIW01002468.1_pt1 | contig 13630 bp, 9 predicted proteins | sample 1601321 | NCBI WGS metagenome assembly OLIW01 (sample SAMEA2452114, study PRJEB22498) | human gut metagenome | reverse complement strand
GGTCCTGTTCAATACCACGGCGTTTGACGTTATAAAAGAGGGCGACGCCGTAATATTCTTTAATTTTAGAGGCGACAGACCCCGCGAAATGACGCGCGCATTTATAGAGGACAATTTCGACGGCTTTGAGCGCGAGAAGATTAAGGATCTGTACTTTGCGACAATGACGGAGTACAGGGAGGGGCTCTGCCCGAACATTCTCTTCCCCAAGCCGCCAAAGATGAAGAACATTCTTGGAGAATACATATCGAATTTGGGGCTTGCCCAGCTGCGCTGCGCCGAGACCGAAAAGTTCGCGCACGTCACATTCTTCTTTAACGACTACCGCGAAGAGCCGTTCAAGGGCGAAGACAGAATCCTAATAGATTCTCCGCGCGACGTGCAGACTTACGACCAGAAGCCCGAGATGAGCGCTCCGGCAGTTGCGGAAGCTGCTGCAAATGCGATTCGCTCAAAGAAGTACGCGCTTGTGATTGTAAATTTTGCAAATCCCGACATGGTTGGCCACACGGGTAATGAAGCTGCGGCAATCAAGGCTTGCGAGGCGGTTGATGCGGGCCTTGCAAAAATTGCAAAGGCTGTTGACGAAACGGGTGCAGCAATGCTTGTTACGGCAGACCACGGCAATAGCGATCAGCTGTTTGAGCCAAAGACGAACACTCCGCACACGCGCCACACTTTAAATCCCGTAGAGGTTGTAGTTTACGGCGATGGCATGAAAGACGTAAAGCTGCGCAGCGGCGGCAACTTGGGCGATGTTGCCCCGACAATTCTTCAGATGCTCGGCTTTAAGAAGCCTGAAGAGATGACGGGCACAAGCCTGATAATGTAGGCTAAGTCAAATAAATTCTTAAAATTTTAGGCGGAGCGATTGCTCCGCCTTTTTTTGTATTTATAAAGCGCATAGCGCCAGAAAACTTGCGGTATATATTGATTCTTCGAAAACTTAGCAGAGATTTGCGCATCTTCCAAGTAAGTTTAAATTTTTTATTGGAATAGAAACTAAAATTTTCTCAGAAAAAATGAATGAGGTACTTGCAGAGTTAAAATGAGCAAATAACAGCAGATGTTTCTTGAAAAGCATTAAATATCACAATGCTCTATAGACTTACTCAAACATTATAACGATAAAAAAAGCGAAGCGCAAAATTGCGCTTCGCAAAATAAAAAGCAAATCAAACAATAATTAAAGTCCGAACTCGAGTTTGAGAGTTTTGATTCTGTTTTTTATCTGCTTTGCGCCGGGCATTCCGACTTTCTCGCGCATTGAAATTGCGCGCTTTAAGTCAAATACGCTGCGCCAATCGTCGCCCAATTCGGGGCAGATTTTCTTTGCATCGCTATCCGCTATTTTATTTATCTCAAGCGAATTTTTCTCGGCAAAGCCAACAAGCTCTCCAACGTAGTGGTGAGCCTTTCTAAATGGCACTCCGCGCATGACCAAGTAGTCCGCCAAATCCGTCGCCAAAAGAAGCGGATCCGAAACCGCCTGCGCGCACTTGTCCTTCCTAAATTCTGCACCGCTTAATGCCGCCGATAAAACGTCGAGCGATATCATAACCTGCTCATAGGCGTCAAACACTGCGGGTTTGTCCTCCTGCAAATCGCGGTTGTAGGTAAGCGGCAAGCCCTTAACAAGGGCAAAGAGCGCATTCATATCGCCCAAGACCCTCGCACTTTTTCCGCGCAAAAGCTCAAATGAATCCGGATTTTTCTTCTGAGGCATCAAGGACGAACCCGTTGTGAATGTGTCCGGCAACTTCACGAATGAAAATTCCGACGTGTTCCAAATTATCACATCTTCCGCAACTCTCGAGAAGTGAATTGCCATTATCGAGCAAGCCGACGCAAACTCCAAAAATACGTCGCGGTCGGCAACGGCGTCCATACTATTTTGTGTTAAGATTGCCCTGCCCTTTTTGTCGACAAAGCCCATGGCCTTTGCTGAAAATTCCCTGTCTATGGGAAGTGTTGTTCCGGCTATTGCACCGCTTCCCAAGGGCGATATGTTTGCACTTTCCCAAACATTCTGAAAGCGCTTTAAGTCGCGCGAAAACATATCAAACCAAGCCAGTATGTGATGCGCCACGCTGACGGGTTGGGCGCGCTGCAAGTGCGTGTAGCCGGGTATCAAAATTTCCTGATTCTTATCTGCAAGCAAAAGCAGAGTCTTTAACAAATTTGCGATTTTTTCAGACACAAGAGAACAGGCGGACTTAAAGAACAAGCGCATATCTGTGGCAACTTGGTCGTTTCTGCTTCTTCCCGTGTGCAACTTTGCGGCGGCAGGGCAAATCTTTGTGAGCGCCTGCTCTATATTCATATGCACGTCTTCAAGGGCGGTATCCCACTTAAAATTTCCGCTCTCTATTTTATCCAAAATTTTGTTTAGCCCCAAGATGATTTCGCTGCATTCCTTTTGGCTTATTATTCCGCAGTGCGCGAGCATCTCAGCCTGAGCCGTCGAACCCTGAACATCGAAGTACGCCAGCTTTTTGTCAAAAGATACGGACTCGCCGAATCTCAACATAAGTTCACTCGGGGCCTCGGAGAATCTGCCGCCCCAGCTTGCCTGCTTGCCGTCATTTTTTTTCATGTGCCCAATTAAACTCCAAGCTCCTGAAATTTACAAGAAATTACTTTGCACACCTAAGCAAAAATCCCTTGAAGAGAGCTAAGCAGACATCTGGGCAAGCAAACAATTTTAACCCTTTAAAATTCGAGGTTCAAATGAGCATATGTAAATATATAAAAAAAAAAAAGCCCGCATACTGCGGGCTCTGAACAAAGCGAAAATTATTTTCTAAATTTAATTGGCTCAGGCAAGACAATACCAACATCAACCAACTGCCCACCCTCAAAATTGCGGCACTGGACGGCTATGACATTTTCGGAATTCGGCTTTATTGCCTTTCTTGCAGCCTCTTCAATGGGAAATTCCTCGTAATCTGTAAGGTATCCACCACGGGCAAAGGCCCTTACGCCATTTATAAATATGTCTATATTTTCGTCGTGGAAGAGTCTGAAGGCGAGCTTTTCGAGCTGCTCTTTTGTAAGGTCTCCAACCTTGAATTTTTTGCGCATCCAAATGCTCTTGCCGTCCCAAAGCGTCTTGCCCTTATACTTTGCGGCAACCTTGCCAAAGGGAGCCTCTCCCTCAAGCCACTTTGAGTCGTCATAATCGGCGGCAAATGGATTGCCTTTGGGCTGCTCAAATGTGTATTTCCAAACTTGGTTTTCCTTTTCCGAAGTTGGCAAAATGGACTTGTATGACGGCGGCTCAAACTCAAAATTATTTATTTTTGCTATCTTTTCGGGCTCAACTTTCAATACTCTATCGTAAGTTAACAGACCGTTATTTTCAATCATTACATCAGTAGTCTGGGTGTAAACTACACCGGCAAGTCCTTCGTTATTTTTCATATTTCTGACCATGTCAAAAAACTGAGCATACTTATTTAAAAGACTGTCGGAATTTGAAACTGTAGTGTAGCCCCAGTTTCCCTTATCTACCCACATGTGCCCCGAAACGACCAGACCTATGCCGCCAAATTCGCCGCACACAAGTATCTGCCTTCCGTTGGCTTTCGGACATTTAGGAGCTGGATAGTGGTGTATATCGAGAATATCTCCATGCCCCGTCAATCCACCGCCGCTTGCCTCGTTTATAAGGCGCGTAGAATCCAATTTGCGAACAACTTCGACAAGCCTTTCGGTGTCGAACTGCCCCTGCCCCTCGTTAAATATCACCCAAGTGATGACAGACGGCGAATTTTTTAGAAAATCCACCATACCCACCAAATTGCTCTCAAAGGCCTCTTTGTCGATTTCAGGCTTGTGAGCGTGGTGGCCGTTGTAAGAATTGCACGACGGGGCGTCCTGCCAAACCATTACGCCCAATTTGTCCGCCCAGTAGTACCAGCGTGCGGGCTCGATTTTTATGTGCTTTCTTATGAAGTTAAAGCCCATCTTCTTTGTTATCTCTATATCGTAGCGCGAGGCTTCGTCGGTGGGAGCGGTCAGGATGCCGTCAGGCCAATAGCCCTGATCTAGCGGTCCTACGAGAAATACGGGCTTATTGTTTAAGAAAAACTTCTTAACTCCGTTTTCCTCTCCGACAGAAATTTTACGCATGCCAAAGTAGCTCTTTACGCTGTCTTGTATTTTGCCGTCCGAACTTAACTCCACAGCCAAATTGTATAAATATGGATTTTCAGGAGACCACAATGTAGCGTTCTTTAATGGAATTGAAATATCTTCATTTGCCTTGCCGCTTGCGCTTGCCACAACTTTCTTTCCGTCGGCCGACAAAACCTTTATTTTAACCTGCGCCTGCGCGTCGCTGGAAGCCGCCCTTACGGTGACCTTTTCCGCGTCGATATAGGGCGTGATTTTTAAGTCGCTAACATAACTTTTTGAAACAGGCTCAAGCCAGACTGTCTTCCATATTCCGCTTGTCGGGGTGTACATGATGCCCTGAGGCTTTGTATCCTGCTTGCCGCGCGGCTGCCCACCCCTGTCGGTGGGGTCAAAAACTTTTACAAGCAGTTCATTTTCTCCAGCTTTGAGCGCATCAGTTATGTCGTATGAAAACGGCAGGTAGCCGCCCTTGTGGACTCCGAAAGACTTTCCGTTTACAAATACTTCGGCCTCGTAATCCACCGCATCAAAGTTTAAACGCACGCGCTTGCCCGCCCATGCCTCTGGAACCTTGAAGCCCCTGCGATACAAAATTTTATCGTGGTACTCCATCACTCCAGAAAGCGCGCTCTCAACGGCGAATGGAACAAGAATTTCGCGCTTTAATTTCTTGCCGCTTGCAATCTCGCAATAATCGCAGTAGGGCTGGAACTCCCAAACTCCGTTTAGATTTAGCCAATCCTTGCGCTCTAACTGAGGCCTAGGATATTCAGGCAAAGGAGCGTTTACGTCTACATCGCTAGCCCACTTTGTCATTATAGGGGCTTTTTTTATTTCAAAGCCCTCTGTTATACCGCAGGCGAGAATGGCCGCGCCCGCTATTGTCATCATCAGTTTATTTTTCAGTTTCATATAGGTTTTCGCAAGGGGTGGATAAGTCCGTTAAAAAGTGTTTTGAAACTTAGTTTTACTAAATAAATACAAATGTCAAGCTCAAAAAAAACAAAAGCAAGCCGTCTAAAATAAGGCAAAAAAACGCGGAATGGAAAATCCCACCCGCGCTTTAATAAGAATAAATCTAAGACAAAATTTACTCAGCGTAAAGGTACTTTTTATCGACAGCCTGAGCGGCAACTATTACCGCCGCGCCGAAAATATCCTCGGCGCTAGCGCCTCTTGGAATCTCTGCAACCGGCTTTACAAGACCTGTCAAAATCTGCCCGTAAGTGCGCACACAACCCATTATACTTATGAATTTAGAGGCTATGTTGCCCGAATTTAGATCTGGGAATATTAAAACGTTTGCCTTGCCCGCCACGGAACTATTTATTCCGCGTATTGCCGCAGCTTCTGGAACCAAAGCGGCGTCGGCCTGCAACTCGCCATCTATGTAAACTTCGTAGGCCTGCTCGCGCGCGAGCTGCTGCGCCAGAGCCGTAGCAGCCTTTACCTTCAACACGCTCTGTGTCTTTGCAACCTGAAGCTTAGAGACAAAGCTCAGAAGAGCCACCTTTGACACAACTCCCGTCAAGTGCTCAGCAAGCTTTGCAGTTGTAATTGCAATTTCAGAAAGTTGCACTTCCGTTGGTTCCGGTATAACACCGCAATCGGCTAAGAACAAGACACCGTTTGTGCCGAGATTCTGATTGTCCGATTCAACTATAGTCATGGAAGATGCGGTTTTTACCCCCTGCTGCAGGGAAATTATCTGAAAAACCGGCCTCAGCGAACTTGCCGAAAGCTTAGTGGCGCCCGAAACTAGCGCATCAACCCTGCCAGTCGCAAGCATTAGCGTTCCAAAATAGCCTGGCGTCTTCAAGAACTGCTCTAAGGACTCTTCACTGAGCTGCCTAAACTTTGGCATGCCGTGGAGTATTATCTTAAGCTCATTGTAATCGTCCGCCTTCTCTATTTCCATAAGGCGTATTCCCTCTAAAGAAATATCGTTTTCCCTCGCGTTTTTCTCTATAATTTCGCGATTGCCAAGCAATACGGGAACGCCCAATTTGCGCGTTGCAAACTTGCGGGCGGCTTTCAAAATTCGCAAATCCTCACCTTCTGGAAATACTACTCTCTTGGGATGATTTTGCAGTCTGGCGGATAGTTTGTTTATAAGTGACATCTAAAGACTTTCTGTAAATTTAGTTCTCGGTCATTATCTAATTTTTTAACAGACTAAGTCAACTATTTCTTTCGTACAAATCTCTGTCTAACGAGTCCCAAAAGCGGCTGGGCTCTCGCAATTCCGAGTGTCCCTTGCCGAAGCTTATTCTGGGATAGGTAATTATAAGGAAATCCTTGGCGCGTGTACAAGCCACATAAAATAACCTGCGCTCCTCATCAACAGTTCCCTCTTCTATGCACCTCTCAAGCGGGAAAAGCCCCTCGGCAGCCCCTATTACAAAGACTACCGGAAACTCCAAGCCCTTAGCCTGATGCACTGTCATAAGGCTTACTCTATCGCCGTAGCCCTCGTCGCCCTTGCCTGCCCCCTCGCCCATTTCAAGCGATGCACTCGCCAAAAATGCATCTACATCGGGAAAGCGCGAGGCGTATTCGTATAGCGAGTCAAAATCGCTCTGCCTGTCCTGCCAATCTTCGTAAGTGCTTTTCATTGCCTCCACATACCAGCCCTCGCAAAAGACTCTAACCATCTCTTTTGGAGGCATCGCGCTTTGCGGCGTGTCAAAGAGGCTATCGCTTTGCCTGCGGGAACTTTTTATGGAGGAATTTACATCAAGAAGCGACGCCGCGCAAGATGCGTAAAGAGCCTTTGAAACTTCCGGAATTTTAGATACAATCTCGCTCTGGCAAAGCGCCTCGCAAATTGAGATGCCTTTTTTATCCGACAAATCAAGCGCCTTATTGAATATCTTTATCACGGTCTTTTCGCCGATTTTTGGCAAAAACTTCATGAAGCGCGCAAACGACACAAAGTCGCGCGGATTTGCCGCAAATTTGATTTGGCTTACAACGTCCTTTATGTGCGCCTGCTCAAAGAATTTCATTCCGCTTGTTATTGCAAATGGAATATTTCTATACTGCAACTGAAGCTGCATATCCATAGCCTGGAAGTGCGCCCTGTATAAAACTGCAATGTCGCTGGGCTTATAAATTGCACCGCTGCCCATAGTGAGCTCCTCTATAAAGTCCGCCACTATGCGCGCCTGAGTCTGCGAGTCTATCGCCTTTATAACTATGGGCTTTCTCGATGCAGGGCGCGAGGATACAAGCTCCTTTTTAAAATCTTGAGCCGTATCAAAATCGTCCAAAATTCTATTTGCAAAATTTAGTATCTGCGGGGTGCTTCTATAGTTGCGCCCGACTTTGTAAATTGAAGCCCCCGGGTAGCGCTCCTTAAATTTTAAGATGTTATCTATGTTTGCGCCGCGCCAAGAATAGATGCACTGCGCGTCGTCGCCTACTGCGCTGATTCGCCCCGAACAGCAAAGCAAATCCAATATCTTGCACTGCAATGTATTTGTGTCCTGATACTCGTCAACCAAGACGTTCTTAAAGCGCTGCGAGTAGCGCTTGCAAGTTTCGGGAGATTCCAGCAAGAGCTTGTGCCAAAGCTCCAGCAAGTCGTCGAAGTCGCACAAGTTCGACTCGCGCTTATCGACCTCGTAGGCCTTGGCGATTTTTTCTATGTCGCTTGGATCGGTCTCAAGCCATGCGAAACGCTCGTACATGCAGTCTTCAATGCTTAGGCAAGTGTTGCGCGCATAGCTTATTATCTCCTTTAATAGCCCCGCCTTGGGATTTCCCTTAGCCGAAAAAAATCTGGGGTTTGCACGGCTTACAGTGTGCTTTAAAAGCTTCTCGCTATCCTCGGCATCGAGTATCGTAAAGTTTGAATCAAGCCCTATGGCGCTGCCTTCCATGCGCAAAAACTTGTTGCCCACACTGTGGAAAGTTCCGCCCCAAAAGCGCCACTGCTCAACACCCGTAAGAGCCTCCACTCGCTGGAGCATCTCGCGGCTTGCCTTGTTTGTGAAAGTTAAAAGAAGAAGCTCTTGCGGATAAATCCCGCACTCCTCTATAAAGTGCGCCACGCGGTAAACTAAAGTGCGCGTCTTTCCCGAGCCTGCCCCAGCAAGCACAAGAGCGGGCTTGTCGTAGGGCGCTGTCACCGCCGCGTACTGGTCTTCATTTAACTGGCTTTTAAAATCTATCTTGCCCGCCACAATCTACCTTTGAGCTACCCGTACGTGCCCATTCCGCAAATTTGCGCCTCGCACACAGCTGCCGTCAGCGAATTGTGCCTAAATTCCTCGCGCTTGTGTATGTTTGAGATGTGCACTTCAACAAAGGCTATCCCGCTGCCTGCAATGGCGTCGCGCAAGGCGACGCTCGTGTGGGTAAAAGCTCCGGGGTTTATGATGGCCCCGTCGAACTTTTGGTCGGCAAATTCGCCTATTTTATCTATTATCTGCCCCTCGTGATTAGACTGAAAGCAAACGAGCTCGACGCCCAAAGTTTTCGCCAAATCGCCCACTTCGCGCTCTATATCCCTCAAAGTTTTGCTGCCGTAAATTTCAGGCTCGCGAACGCCCAAGCGATTCAAGTTCGCGCCGTTTATCAAAGCTATCTTTTTCATCTAAACCCTTTCTTCTATTGCCGCAATTTTCCGCAAGGCTATGACAATAGCCAAATTTCGCAAATGTTTTTATCTGCACTCAAAGCGGATTTTGCGAGCTTATAAATTTGTATTCCAAATTAAATTTTTGAGCGGCTAATTTTGCAAGCGCATCTATCCCGAAACATTCTGTCGCGTAGTGACCACAGGGATAGACGTTTAAATTCTGCTCTTGACAATAGACGTACTGCCCCTGCTTTAATTCGCCGCAAATCATGGTGTCGTAACCCTCAAGCGGCAGGTGAGCAAGGCTCGATGCGCCGCTTCCCGAGCATATCACAAGCTTTTGCGGATTTTCAGGGCCAAACTCAAAGCCCTTGTAGGTCTTGGTAAAAAGCGCCTTTAACCTCTCGGCAAGCTCCGCGCGCCCGCCCCTTGGCATATCGCAAACTACCGCCAAATCCTCGCCCTCGTAGTTAAAACAAGAGCCGGTAATTTTTAAATCCAAGGCCTTTGCTATTAGGGCGGAATTGCCTATTTCGCGGTGCGCGTCAAGCGGCAAGTGGCAAGAGTAAACCGCGATGTCGCCCTCCACAAGCTCCCTTATCTTTCTATAATTTGCGCCAACTATCGGGATTGGTACAGTCCAGAACATTCCGTGGTGGACCATTAGCATGTCCGCCCCAAATTCGCGCGCCTGCCTAATTTCCTCAATTCCGCAATCAGTCGCTGCGGCAATTTTTGAGACCTTGCCAGAATTTTCAAACTGAAGGCCGTTGTAAGAGCCGGGGAAATCGCGAAAATCCCTCACCCGCATGTACTCGTTTAGAAAATCTACAATCTCTTTTAAGTCCGCCATTTCAGCCTCCAGTTTTTAGAAATTTTACTATTCGGAGCTAAAGCGCTTTAAAATGCGCTCGTAACTATCTATGCGCCTGTCCCTAAAGAAGGGCCAAGTGCGCCTAAAATCGCGCGCCTGCGAGAAATCGATATCGGCAAAGAGTATCTCCTCCCTGTCGTCGGAAGCCTGCGCTATTACTTCTCCGTAGGGATTTGACACAAAACTGTGCCCCCAAAACTTTACAGACCTATCGCCCTCGCCCTCTGTTCCAACCCTATTTACAGCCGCGATAAAAGAGCCGTTTGCAACCCCGTGCCCGCGCTGAACAGTCTGCCATGCGGTCTGGAATTTTTTAAGCTCGCGCTCGTCCTCGGTGGGCAAAGTCCCAATTGCCGTCGGGTAAAAAATAATCTGCGCCCCGTCGAGAGCCGTGAGGCGCGCCGCCTCCGGATACCACTGGTCCCAACAGATTAAGACTCCGATTTTCCCATACTTTGTATCCCAGGCCCTGTAGCCGGTGTCGCCCTCGGTAAAGTAAAACTTCTCCTCAAAGCAGGGATCCTGCGGAATGTGCATCTTTCTATACTTGCCAAGCAACTTGCCGTCGGCGTCTATGACAATGCTTGTGTTGTGGTAAACCTCGCCGCCCCTGTCTTCAAATAAGGAGGCGACAAGCACCACCTGAAGCTCCTTGCAAAGCTCGCAGAGCTTGTCGCTTCTGTCATTTGGAATTTTCTCGGCCAAATCGAAAAATTTAGAATCTTGCACAAGGCAAAAGTAGTCGCTTAAAAACAGCTCCTGCGTGCAGATTATCTTTGCCCCGCCCTCAGCTGCCTCGCGAATTTTTGATATGTGGCTTTCAAAATTTAAATCTTTTTTGCCTAAGCTCTTTGCCTGTATGAGCGCAATTTTCATAACTAATCCTTTCTGAGTGCCTCTTGGCGCTCCAATAGAGTGGGGTGCGAATAGTGGAAGGCGCTGTATAGCTTGTGAGGGGTGAGGTTTCCCAGATTCTTTGTGTGGAGCTTTCTGAGCGCCGATACAAGCGTGTCGGCCGTTCCGCAAACTTTGCGGGCAAAGGCGTCTGCCTGATACTCGTACTTGCGCGAGATTGCGTTAAATACGGGGCTTAGCCAAAAGGTCACAAAGGGGGCAAGCGTCGTAAATAAAAGAAGCACCGGCGCCATACCCTCAGACATCTCAAAGCCAAAGCCCTCGTAGAACCACTCGCTTTTTGCCAAGTAGCCCAGCGCCGCAAAGCCTATAAACATCATCAAAAAAGAGCTTACTATCATCTTCGGAACATGCCCCAATTTGTAGTGGCCTATTTCGTGAGCCAAGACCGCCTCTATTTCGGCAGTCGTAAGCTGGGAAATCAATGTATCGTAAAGCACTATTTTTCTAAACTTTCCAAAGCCAGTGAAGAATGCGTTTGAGTGGCTACTGCGCTTTGAGCCGTCTATTACAAATATGGAATTTGCCTTAAAGCCCGCGCGATCCGCCATGCTTAAAAGCGCCGTCTTAAGCTCGCCGTCCTCAAGGGGCGATAGCTTATTAAAGAGGGGCAGTATCAGCTTTGGGTACAAGACTAACATCACAATTTGAAATAGCGATATCGCGACAAAGGCCCAAATCCACCAAGTGCTTGCAAAAAGTCCAAATAGCCAAAGAATCAAGGCCAAAATCAAAACGCCTATAACAAGCCCCACTATGGTCTCCTTGATTTTATCGCTAATCCAAAGTTTGAGCGTGCTCTTATTAAAGCCGAACTTCTGCTCCAAGACAAACTGCTCGTACCAATCCAGGGGCAAGTCGGGAATTGAAACTATCACAGTTACAAGGCAAAACGCAAGCGCCTGCCCCCACACCGACATTCCGAAAACCCCCGTGAAAAATCCGAACAAAATCGGAAAAATTCCAAAGAGAAATATCAGTGCCAATATGACGGACGAATACGCGCTTTCAAAGATTCCGTACCTAATTTTTTCGAGCGTGTAGCGGACACTTTTAAAGTAGTCCTTTTCGTCGATTATTCCCTTGAAGGCGCCCGGCACGGCGTCTGAATTTTCGCGAACGCTGCGGGCGTTTAGGCTGTCCAACTTAGCGGCGGCTAAAAATCTGAGTAAAATCAGAATCAGCGCCGCAAATACCTGCCAAGTCAAAATCATTATGAGAGCAACTTTCTAAATATCTGCATTAAAATTGCCGGATTTGCCTTGCCCTTGCTAGCCTTCATAACAGGCCCAACCAGAGCATTTAAGGCCTTCGTATTTCCCGCCTTATACTGCTCTACGGCCTTCGGGTCGTTATTGATTGCCTCTTGGCAGAACTTTTCAAGCTCGCCTGCGTCCGAATTTTGCGAGAGGCCCTTTTGCTCCACGATTTTTGCTGCATCGGCGCCGCTTTTAAACATCTCGCTTAAAACTTCCTTAGACTGCGCCTTTGAAATCTTGCCCTCGTCCGTAAGCTTTACCAAGCTTGCGAGATTTTCGGGGCTTACCTTGCAATCCCAAAACTTCATTCTGCCCTCGCCCGATTCGGCGTTTTCGGAAAGCAAAAACATCAGCTCGTTTGCCATTAAGTTTGCTATGGCAAGGGGGCTATTGTGCTTTGATATTGCGCTTTCAAAGTATGAGCACATGTCGGGGTCTATGCACATTACATTTGTGATTGTGTATGGCAAATTAAAGTCCTGCATATACCTTCTCTGGCGGTCAAACGGCGCCTCCGGAAGCTCGGATTTAAGCTTTTCAACAAGCTCGCGCTCGATTTTTACGGGCATCAAGTCGGGCTCGGGGAAGTAGCGGTAGTCGTGGGCGTTTTCCTTGCTGCGCATAGACTGCGATATGTTTAACTCCGCGTCCCACCTGCGGGTTTCCTGAATTAGAGTTCCGCCCTTTTTTAAGACGTCTATCTGGCGCTTGATTTCGTACTCTATGGAATTTTTTACGCCGCTTATGGTATTTAAATTTTTAAGCTCGATTTTTACGCCAAGCTCCTTTTGTCCCTTCGGGCGTACCGACACATTTACGTCGCAGCGCATCTGTCCCTTTTCCATATCGCACTCTGATACTCCTAGAGCAACTATGGAGTGGCGAAGGGAATTTAAGTAGGCGAAGGCGTCGTCTGCGCTATACATATCGGGCTCCGAGACTATCTCCATAAGCGGAGTTCCCGCCCTGTTGTAGTCAACTAAAGACTCTCCAGCAAAGTGCGTAAGCTTTCCGACGTCCTCTTCCAAGTGTATGCGCGTAAGCCTTACGAACCTGTGCTCGCCCATCTTTGCGCGGCTGTCGCTTGCAAGCTCTATCTCTACCCTGCCACCCAAACACAGCGGTTGGTCGTATTGCGACAGCTGGTAGTTTTTGGGGCTATCGGGATAAAAGTAATTTTTTCTATCCCACTTTGTGATTTCCGGAATTTCGCAGCCAAACATTAAGCCCACCCTTATAGTGTCCAAAATCGCCTTGTGGTTTAAAACCGGCAATACGCCCGGAAGGGCGAGCACTACGGGGTCCGTAAGCGTGTTCGGCTCGGCCCCAAAACGGTATGGAGCCGATGTGAACATCTTGGTTTTTTCGTTTAGCTGAACGTGGGTTTCAAGCCCTATTACTGCTTCGTATTCCATTTTCGCTTAAAGAGTTGGGTGAATGTTTGAAAAGCCCGCAGTCTGCTCGTAGGCATAGGCGTATGAGAGCAAGTTGCGCTCGTCAAAGGCCTTGGAAATCATCTGAAGGCCTATGGGCAAGCCCTTTGAATCGAATCCACAAGGCACGGACAAGCCCGGCAGACCCGCGAGATTTACGTTTATTGTAAAGATGTCGTTTAGATACATCGAAAGCGGATCGTCAACGCGCTCGCCAGCCTTGAAAGCGGTAGTGGGCGTAGTCGGCGCCATAATTACGTCAACTTTTTCAAAGGCCTCCTCAAAGTCGCGCCTAATGAGAGTGCGAACCTTTTGGGCGCGCAGGTAGTAGGCGTCGTAATAGCCCGAGCTTAAAACGTAGCTGCCCAAAATGATGCGCCTTTTAACTTCCTCGCCGAAGGCCTCGGCGAGGAAGTTAAAAGGC
>OLIW01002464.1_pt1 | contig 13653 bp, 13 predicted proteins | sample 1601321 | NCBI WGS metagenome assembly OLIW01 (sample SAMEA2452114, study PRJEB22498) | human gut metagenome | reverse complement strand
TTTATTGATGAAATATTTGTGTCCGCGCGACTTTAGGCGCGGGGAAATGGAGGAATATATGTCTGATACATCTGTTTCTATCGAATCTGTCGAAAACCTGCTGCCAAAAGAATTGCTTGAGCTGCTTCAGCCTTTCCAAATTGATCAGATCAAGAACATGATTTCTTCTTTCCTTGTCATGAATTTCTCCGTTCACGAATATGTTTTCGAATACTGCCCTAAGTGTGGCGTACATCATCCTGTCCTGATCAAAGCTGGCAAGGCCAACAGCGGAAAGCAGATGTATCGCTGCAAGCACTGCAATAAGCGTTTTGTCGTTGATCATGGTCAATTGACTTATTACTCTCATCAATCTGAGCAGAAATGGAATCAATTGATCGATGACACCGTTGCAGGACATTCTCTGAAGACAAGTGCTGATCATATCAGCGTATGCGAGGAGACCGCATTTCGCATGCGTCATAAGCTGTTGTACTTCCTCGAGCAAATGTCCTTTCCCTTGCGAATTAGCAAAACCAACTGAGATAGATGAAGAATACTTCAATAAAAGCCATAAAGGCAAAAGATCGAAGATGTTCCTGGCAAAAAGAGGGGGACACCATCTCAAAAACGAGGGATCTCCACAGATAAGGTATGTCTGATCACAGGCATAGAACGCGATGGAGATTGTTTTATGCGTGCGCTGAACATGGGGCGTCCGTCGATCGAAGACATAAAGGGCTACGGCCAACATATCGTGCAGAAAACATATCTGTGGACAGATGGCCTGCAAAGCTACAGCGTGCTGAGCACAGAAAAGCAATGCACGATCAAACAGATGAAAGACAGGAAACAATACGATGCAGTTAATCATTTGAATCACGTGAACAGTCTGCATAGCCGGATAAAGGCTCAATACAAAAGATATCGCAGTGTAGCGAGCAAATATATCAATCGCTATGCAGCACTGTTCCGGATACAAGAGCTGTACCGAAAAATAAATGGACAGGAAATGATCACGAGCTTATTGATGAAGCTCAGGCATTTGCATACAACATTCTTCATCCGGCAGATACGAAATGAAAGTATTTTCAATGTAACCTTCTAACCAGATCACCAATTAGTGGGTTAAGCCTAATTTTTTAATTCCCTTCAAGGACTGATCTGTTTTGGCCCGCTACTGATCTGTTTTGGCCCGCTTAGTAAAGTCTGTAATGATCCTGCCGTTTTCATATCTCATATCATCACCAATGATGACTCCGACATAGTCAAATTCCAATCCCTGAGAGGTATGTATGCACCCAGCTTCCTGCACAGAATTCTCATCAATGGCGTAAGTAGTTGTATTTTTCAAATTCCAGCTGATTTCAAAATCTCCGATCTTTATATCATGTACAGATGGATCATTCACTCCTTCTTTCTTCCAATCCCAACAGTATCCTGCCAGGATCCTTGCCCTGTTATGCGATGTACGATTTCTTTCCATGATCAGCTCCTGCATCTGAGCAGGTGAATCGAATATCCTGATATCATAATCAATATCTGCCATATCAAAGTTGGCAGTATTGCGAATTTCCAATGTATGGTCTAACCATGCAAGATATCCGTCTGACCCATTGCATCTAAATTGTGATACTAATTCCATTTCAGTAATTTGAGCATTCTCTGCGCTCGCCCATTTTCTGATTTCATCGACGCTTCCTATATCTTGCAAAGTAACTCTTTGACTTTCATCGATAAAGAACACGCTGCATTTTGCCGCATGAATGATTTCTTTGATCTGATTTTCTCCTATGTGATGAAACATTCCTGATTTTTCATTCAAGCGATGTGCCTCATCGACAAGAATCGTATCAATCACATTATTTTCAGTTTCCGTATATATTCCTGAACCTTTGAACATATTATTGATACTGCTTTTTCTTATACTGCCTTTTAGTTTTTTTCGATATACGTTACGTGGTGCAGAATTCTTGGATACATATTGACAGAACTGATCCTCTTTTGTTAATTCAGCAAGCAAATTTACTGCGACAACGCTCTTTCCCGTTCCAGGCCCACCTTTTACGATCACAACTCGCTTATTCTCATCCTCAGCAGAAAGTCTTGCCTCATTCAAGATTTCCTCATAGACAACCTTTTGTTCATCCAACATGATAAACTCACGATTACCTTTCAACATTTTAGCAATAGAGTCCTGCAAACTTTTCGATGGTCTGATTCGCCCTGAATCAATCTGATAGATCAATTCTTTATGATCACCGACTCTAATGCTCTTCTTAATAAAATCCCGTAATTTGATTACTTCTCCACGCGTAAAAGAAGGTGCATCTTCCAAATATATCTCATACTGTTCAGCATCGATTGGATCTTGTTCACTCCGTCTATAATTATGCAGATAGGCACATGGATAGATAGAGATCAAACCTTCTTGTACTGAAGCATTATAATCTTTGATCAGCCTAGCGTATGACCATGCTTGATATGATGGATGGACGACCTGCCGTACAGCATTTCCAGTATATGTCTGCACAAGACCGTCACGTCCAGGAATAGCCTCTAATTCATCCCACTGTTTCAATTCGATCAAAACAACATTTGCATCTTCTCGCTTACCATAACCCGATATCAAAAAATCAACACGTTTAGATGTCTGAGGAATATTGTATTCGATAGCAATCCCTGCATCCGATGGAATATCACGATCATTAAGGACCTTATACATGTATTCAATAGAATTTTCCCATGCACGGAATTCGTTTTTGGCTGTGCGCCGATGCATTCTTTCATAAATATTATGTTCGATTTCCACAGCAATCGTATCTTACTCCACACTTGTCAAAAAATTATCTTTTGTTCCTTCATAAATTAGCATAACCACACCTCTGTACAACTGACATCTCTTTTAGATATTTTATCACATATATCCTAAAATAAGACTTTTCTTATTTAACTTCTACCTTTTCAAAAAATCTGATTCAATAAGTCAAAATTTATATATTCATTTAATCCTGTTCAGTCTTATCTCCTTTGCCCTGTTATCTCTATCTCACAGTTTTTCTAAAACAATAAAACCCAAGCAGCATGATGCCAATTGGGTAATTAATTTTACTTATTTAATGTGTCCACTTGACAGGGACCAGATAAATGTTTAATCTCAATAGGTCAAATATCCCGGCTTTTTGGTATAATTGTTTGTGTATAAATACCTAGTAAATAGTAACGCAATTCAGCCATCTTTTCAATTCCCTTTGAATTTTATTGATGAAGATTCTGTCGATCCTGACGATATCTCCAGAACGGTGAAAGAAGTCGTGGAAGGAGTCAATGTGTTTAAGTTTATCGATTTCTCTCATCGCAATTCTTATGGATATGATGGCATAAAGATGCTCGAATGTGTTTTGCTCGCGTTCGCTCTTAACGGCTATGCCTCTACCCGCGAGCTCGGAGATCAAAGCAATTAGCAACTAATTCCCCAATTGCTTCTGCGGGCTTTTGATTAGTTGCGTCAATCGTTTCCATCAACCTAGGAGACGGATAATTCTTTACAATTCTTCTAGACATCCTCTTACCTCCATGAACTATTCCCTTATTGTCACATCATATATGACATTCTCTATTTCTTCTACACAATAATCTAGATATTTTATAACGTCTTTGCTCCAAAAATGAATTGGAATCCAATCCATTTGACGAAGCAGCTGATCATTCTTTATATCTCGTTGAATGTTTTCTTCTATTTTCTCGATCCAATAAGTCCTATTATTTTTTAACTTTTTCTTGTTCTTTTCAAAATCTTTCCCATGCCAAAACTCACCATCTACAAAAATTGCTATTCTATATCGGGTCAATGCGATGTCTGGTGTTCCTGGGAGCCTTTTGTAATTTAGTCTATAGCGATGCCCTTTATGCCACAAAGCTTTTGCAAGAATGGACTCTACTTTGCTCTTTTTATGACTTAATGCTTTCATTCTTTTCGAAACTTCTGGTGTGGTCTTCAATTTCTGATGTTTCATATCATCACCTGATTTTAATTTGTTTGAGAACGTAATCCCTATTTAGCCAAAAGCTCTGCTTTGTCATCCATTCACCATTAGGAAGCTCATCTGCATCTCGTTCTATATTTCCTTCGAGAAAACCATCTTTCAATTTGTATGCCGCTTTTTTTGCATGAGGTCGAAGGTGTATGATTTTAGTATCTGTCATACCTGGTAGATTATTTTGAACGACCACATTTCCATTGGAACGGGAGACTTTCTTTAAGATCACACCCTTTTTTATGATGCTTTTATAAGTTTCCCATTCTTGTTTGACAACGACATTCAAATCGTGATAAGGCATATGCCAAAGTTGAGAACCTTTCAACAAATAATTGCTTCCTTTTTTTTCAAACACGACAAACAAGAATTGTGTCGTATCAAAGTAATCAAAAACTGTAGATTCTTCCCATTCTTCATTTGCTAACTCTTTAAATTTAAATGGAGCAAAGGACATGCTTTCTCTATTTTTACCATTCTTTTCAATACGAATAGTTTTCACGACGATATTTGCCTTTTCAAATTCTGCCGCATGATTTCCTTTGATGCCCAGCATTCGAAAAGATAGATCGACCCACTGTGCCTTATTATTATTGTACTCTCGACCATATTCTCTGCACAATTGCTCATCTGTCTTTCCTATATGATGATTGATCAAATTCACCACATGCTCTTGGAACGTCGTGTCAATATCCCCTTTTAAAATAGTTTCACACGGCACATCATTTTGGAGGACATAGTTACGTAAGATAAACTTCATATAGGATAACTTGAAGCAATAATTTCTTTTTCTTGCTAAAGAATGATCACCATAGTATTGAGGCCTACGACTAGACTTAGAATCAGCTCCTTTGGTGCATGCCCCAAGATACATAGTTTCGCTTTCGCTCAATTCGTCAGCTCTGCCTTGCTTGATCTTATCATTAATTTTATGATAATCGCTAATAATGATCTGAAGATCTTCTTTTGGTGGGCTGAATAAATTGACAAATTTAATGACATATTCAAGCCGATCGACCGATTTATCTCTTAAATAGTGTATTAATAATATGCATCGTATCTTTTCCCATACATGACTTTTATAAAAATCTTCTTCGACCGGTCTATTATAAGATATATTGGTGATTGATAGTCTTTCTCCTGCCCTATACTCACCTTTTTTTGTTCTCTCTATAGGGGTCTGTTTTAATTCCAAACCGACTTTATTAAAATCGGCTTCTTGGTTACCATTTATATCATAACCAAAATAATACTTCTCAATCAAATTTCCTAATTGTCCTTTAGATTTCTTATTAAATACCGCTCCTGCACTATATTTGCTTTTTTCTTCTTTTACGACCATCTCAGAAATTTGTCGAGGGCCATACATATGTTCTTTATAGCTTTTTATCGGACTTTTTTCATATTCTTGCAATATCTCGTTGAAAGTCATTCCTTCTAGTTTTTTTGCATATTTATAAATGCTTTCGATGCTCGAGTCATCATAATCAAACAGTCTCATTCTTATCACCGACTTCTTATTATATTATATACCAATTATGAGATAAGATTATATACCAATTATGAGATAAGAAAATATCATCATCTCTCTTTATCTATGATTTTATCAAGCACTTTGGCCATCCTTGTGATCATTGGTACGACCAAAGCATTTCCCATACAAAAAAATCTCATCCTATTTGGCATTCCTGTATTGGTCCAATCATCATCAAATCCCTGCAATCTTTCTGCTTCGATTGGTGTCAATATCCTCAGTTTACCAGTACCTGGATCCGCAACAACATGTGTGCTTCTATTTAATGTCGATTCGCTGGTCAACATCGTTCTTCCAGGTTTATCCCATGAATCAGGAAAAGCAATAGGCCCTTCTGAGAAAACATATTCATGCCCGGTCCTGGAAACTCTCTTTATCTTTTTTGCCCCTTTTAGATATACCCATTTATCCATCTTCTCGGATGTGATGTAGAAGCTTTCATCAACATTTGATTGTAAGATTTTTTTCAGTATGATCGGCTCCTCTAACACTGGCTCGACCACACTCGTGTATATCTTTCCTTCTCTCATCACGCCTGCATTTTTAAAATCAAAGGAAAAGCTCCCTGTCATTTTTATTAAATCAGACGATACTTCTCCCTGAATACAACCATCTATCGTTCTGATTGGAAATGCCTTAGCCATAAAACCATTTTGCTTGATAACAGAAGTTTCATCATCTTTCAAAGATCTTTTTGCATACATCGTATCATTTCGATATGCGAATATAAAAACGCGTCTTCTTCTTTGAGCAGCACCATATTCAGCTGCATTGACAACTCGCCATTCTGCAGAATATCCCAGTCCATCTAAGCAACTAAGGATGATTCCAAAATCTCTTCCTCTCTGTTTTGCAGGAGATTTTAATAATCTATCTACATTTTCAAAGATACAAAAGGCTGGTCTTTTTGCCTCGATGGTATCTCTTATCTGCCACCATAAGACTCCTTTTTTTCCTTCAATGCCTTTTGAGCTAGATAAAGACTGCGCAACAGAATAATCCTGACAAGGAAACCCTCCTACTAAAAGGGTATGATCTGGAATCACACTTTTATCTACTGTTGAAATATCTTCACAACAGTGATACTCTCCATTTTTATCTGCTGAATTCCCAAAATGATCAACATAGCATTGATTCGCCCATTGAATTCGTGCTCCTGGTTCCCACTGTGAGAACCAAACTGTTTTCCATCCAGAATTTGCTTTTTCAAAGCCTAATCTAAAACCCCCAACTCCTGCAAATAACTCGCATATCGTCTTATCCATAATAGTCCTCCTAGTTTACACTTCACACTCATTTTCTTGGAATCTAAGCAATGCTTTGAACACTATCAAACGATAGATCATGATCCCGCTCCTTTGCGATAGCCGATTTAGAGAAATCGATAGCATTTCACATACTACATTATCACTTTCAGAGATTTTTATTAGCCTTAGGCCTTTTTTTGATTCGTGTTTCACTTTTCATCCAACGTATCAAATTATATCAATTTCCCAATACTTGTTAAAGAGTTTTTAAATTGAATTTTTTACAAAACTAATGTCAAATAATTTATTTTACTAAGCAGTTTCAACAAGCGATTCACGACACTTTATACTTGTGTCGCAATAATTAGCAATATGGCTTGTTCTATGATATATATCGTTTTCAGCCACTGTTTCAATCAGTAATAATTATAATAATACTAATGTATCTAGAGTCTTATCTTTATCTAAACTATCTTTATCTATCTTATCCTTTATCTTGCTTATAAGTGTAATTATAAGGTCATCATTATATAAATCATATAAGTCTTTAAATCCAGCCATTTCTGCATTATATTTATGCGTTAATCTTAGTTCTTTTGTTTTGTTGCCATCAGAAAAATCCCGTGATTTAAAAATATTTTTTCTTTTTATACTAATAAAATCATCAAAGTCATTTCCATATAAAAATTTAACACACCCCTCCCTAACACTTCCGTTTTCCATATTAGGTGCATTAATATCATCTGAAGGTATTTGCTTAATGCCATCTTCTCTAAATTTATTAGCTACATTAATTATTGCTCTTGGATTTCTTCGATTTTGTGTCTTTACTATTTTAGTTAATCCATATTGATTTAAATCACCCACTCCGTCATCATATATAGACTGCATTGAATCACCAAAAAAGCCAATTACATTATTTTTCCGACTTTGATTAAGGTGTTTATTTAAAATATCAAAAATGTTAGTCATTTGAAAACAGGCATGCTTCGGAAAGTTCATTAAATCAAAGATAAACTTATCATCAGACATTTCACAAACAACACCTTCATCAAATACTGTTTTGCCGGTTCCGATATCTGGCAGCCCCATAAGATCTGATTGCTTATCACGTTTTACAAAGTAGAGCTTCCATGTTCCATTATAGCTGGTTTCATCTTCTTTTCTAATAAAATCTAAAAAGTCAAATTCTTCATCTTGCGTATCTGGGAGTGATATAAACTTGGCATAAATGGCCTTAATTATCTGATATTTTGTCTGTCTCTGAAAGCCCTTTATGGCCTTTGGATTTCCATCCAAATCAAAGAACCGTAAATACGATTTATCATATTTCCCCAAAAAGGTATTATATTTTCGGCATAGTGTTCTGGCAGTTCTCCCTAGTATAGATATTTCTTCTATTCCGGTCAACTGATAAAATTTTTTGATATTTTTTACTACTTGTTTTTAAGTCGGCCTTTTTTACGCATTTTTATTCACACTTCTCTACTCATCGACATGGGATTCAGTCCAGTAGATATCGCTGAAAGAGTTGGACATGAGAGCATTAAAATCACGTATCGTTATGCTCATATGTTCCCGTCAAAAGATAAAGATATTGCAAATAAACTAAACACTTCTAGAGGGGGGCTTTTGGAAATGAGTCGGAAGAATCTAGATAGACAAGGAAGACTACGCGGAAAGATTGTTTCTTTCCGTGTATCTAATGAAGAAGCAGAAATGCTTAACCGCAAGGTTGCCTTATCAGGGCATAAAAAACAGGATTACATAATCAGCTCTATCCTCAACAAGGAAATTGCTGTTTATGGGAGTCCCTATGTTTTTAGAAGTTTACATGATGAACTCATTCGCTTCACTTCACTTTATGGGACAATGGTATCCGAAGACGATGAAGAAATGATGATTTGGGTACTAAAGATGATTTTGGCGATGAAATCGAAGAAAAAAGCTAAAGTTAAGCCATAAAATATTTTCAAATTGTTTTCATTTTTCGATAGAAAATTCCAAAATAGTCGATAAATAGGCACTTTTTGGGATTTTTTGTTTTATTCTTAGGGATTAGTGATTATTTCGCGTCAAGGGATCCGTGTCTGAGCTTTGCTCAGACCAACTGATTTTTCTCTCAGACCCAGCAATACGCTTTTGGGATCCACCGGTGTGTTTTTTACATTTTATGCTTGGCACAGTATTCCCTCATATTGGTGCTGCCGGTCTCAATCCAGAAGGCTGTGTATGCGTAACGGTCTACAATCGCTTCTGCCCGTACTCCTTCGCCCAGACGTTTCACCCAGTCATCCTTGCGGTATTGCGTACAGAAGATGGTAGAGGTTGTATCAGAGCGCCTTTCCATAAGCTCAAACAGGAAGTGGAGTTCCGCATCCGATATGTCAGACACAAGCCACTCATCCAGTATCAGGAGAGGTATCCGGCTGTAGCGTTCAAGCAGCTTCCTTTGGTTCCCAGAAACTACGGTGGAGTCCCCATACTCCATTAACAGATCAGGCAGCCTGACATACCGTACCCTGACATGGTTCAGGCAGGCTTCTTTTCCCAGGGCACAGGCCAGGTAGGTCTTCCCTGAACCGGTAAATCCCTGGAGGATGACGCTCTGGTGTAAACCGATGTACTGGCCACTGAACAGGTTCTCAATGAGATCCCTGTTTAATCCGCGGCTGGCATAGATCACTCCCTGCCGGTTTGCCTGCGGAAAGCGGAGCTTCGCTGACTTGATCAGCCGCTGTATCTTCCCATTGTATTTCTCCTGGTAAATGTAGTCCACCAGCCGCTGCATCCTTTCATCGAAGGGCAGGGCTATTGTCGCAGGATCCGCCTGCTGTACCTCCAGCCCCTTGATTGCCTCGCCCAGATTAATTTCACGCAGCTTGCGCCTGGTCTCTTCATTAATCATCTCTGCCACCTCCGTAATAGCTGCTTCCCCTCAGGTATCCCATCTGGGAGTGGTCCTTTGCATCTGCTTTTTTGCGCTCTGCGTAAATCTCATCTTGATTGGATGCAAGGATCGAATTAAGATGGTGGTAACGGGGCTTTTTAATCCCGCTGGTGATGGCAAACTCACAGGCAGCTTCCAGGTGCGCTTCGGAGTATTTGTTGCTCAGTCTCAGGACGGCCAGCGCAGGGTTATAGCCCTGTTCTTTTATGGGAACCCCCTCAAAGATACGGTCAATCGCCTGTGCCGTATAATCGCCGATGGATCGTGCCCAGTTTTTGATCCGGATATCATCCCATGGGGAAAACTTGAACTTATCCGGCATATCTTCCGGATGGGTGGAATACTGGTTCCTCCGGCCAGCCGGGAAGCGGTTATGCGTGGCTATGCGGGCAGAACCGCTGTAGATCTCCACGGTGCTGTCCGTAACCTTCAGGTCAACACTCTTCCTGGCATACTGGTAAGGACAAGAGTACCTGTTATACTCAAAGACGACATGGTAGTCGATGTTTACCTTCCTGCCATAGATCCACGTGGCGATCTCATAAGGGACAGACGGCAGTGGATGCAGGAACGGCTTCTCATCCAGGTAAGCGTCATAGCGGCTCCCTTCACGTTTCTGGAAACTCTCGTGGTTGAATCCGTAGAGCTTTTTTGTGACGGCAGCTTTCAGATCCTCAAAGCTGTAAAAAGTCTCGTTCCTCAGCCGTGCGATGATCGCTGTTGCAATCTTCCCCACTGTGCCTTCCACGGAAGCTTTCTGTTTGGGTTTACGGATGCCTGCCGGCATGATGGCTGTCTGGTAGTGGCTGCCCAGGGCTTCATAATCCGCAGTCAGGACAACCTCCCCTTCTCTGGGATGGGATACAACGCCCGTCTTCAGGTTATCGCAGACAAGACGCGTGGCAACCCCACCGAAGAACCCATACATGTGGATGTGGGCGCGGATAAAGCTGTCCATCTTCATGTCCCGGCATGGTTCCACGTAGGAGTACTGGCTGTAGGGCAGTGTCCCTACAAACAGGTATACGGTCACGATCTCCCCTGTGGAAGTGTCGACATAGGCCATGGTAGGCCCTGACCAATCTACCTCCACAGCAACGCCGGGCTTATGTTCCAAGTGGTTCGTAAGCTTGTTTACAATCGTGTATTCGCTGTAGCCCTGACAGTATTTCGTATATCCCATGGGAATGTTGCCAGACGCCCTGCATTTGTCCTGGTATTCCTGCCAAAGGAGCTTCAGCGTCACGCCAGTACGTTTCAGTTCCTGATGGACATACTCGTAATCCGGCTTGTCATACAGGTTTTCCAGGACAAACTTGTCCGGATAAAACTTGTGGTAAACCGTATCCTCATCCATCTGGGCGATGTCCTCATAAGATATGCCCATCCTGTCAGCGATGTGGAACACATCACCGACAGAGTTCTTTGAAATGTGCCTGCTGGCGGCGATTGCATTCCGCCCCATCCCGGCACTGCGAAGCTCCAGTATCAGCTTCACGTTAATCTTTTTGGCCATGTTTTCGGCCTCCTTTCGTAGAATCGGAGACTATTTCTCCAATAAAGATTCTACAAAAGAATAGCTGAAGGAAAAACCTGGCCTCTCGGCATCGGGGCGGATCCATTGCATGAGCTGATCAAGGGTGGATCACTTATGTGTACTGGTGGATCTCAAAAGTGTATCGATGGTTCTCATGGCGTGAAATATTCAGTATGAAAAAAATGGTAGATTTTGAGAAGCTAGCTTCTGAAAAAACTGTGCTTTTTATAACAACCAGCCCGGTTAACTCTTCATTAAACAGCTTCATCTCTTCCTTCTATGGAACAGTGTTCAAGGAATTGTTTGAGTTCGCGGAAGACCAGGCAGATGGAAAGCTTCCGATACCGGTCGATGTTCTTGCAGACGATTTCGCCACTGGTTGTCCTGTTAATATGTTCGAACAGTACGTGTCCATTTTCCGTGAGAAGGGTCTGTCTGTCACGGTGCTGATCCAGTCAGAATCACAGTTAAGCTTTATTTATGGTTGCGAGAAGGCGACTACCATTATTAACAATTGCGACACAATTGTGTTTCTGGGATCTATGGATTTGGATACAGGAAGGAGTGTTTCAGCGAGAGCGAACAGACCTCTGGAGGATATCTTGTATATGCCGATTGGATCGGAAATCATCTTCCGGCGTGGCATGAAGCCGATTTTTACAAAGAGATATAACATCTTCCAGAACGAGATGTATAAGAAAATAACGGCGGCATATGAGAAGTATGTTGAGAAAGAGCTGTCTCAGGTCACACGTTAGAATTAATATGAGATCGACACAGACGGATGAATCATATCGCAGGGAAAGAGGGGAGTGTAATGAAGGGAAATAAGCGTTTAGAATTTTTGAAGAGTATACGACTGCCATCAGAAGAGGCTGAAAACGGAAGAAGTGGGCAGGAGGTACAGAGCAAACAGGTTCATAATATGCCAAGACAGGAGGAGTATAATCTCCAGAAAGAGCTCGAGAAGCGTTTCGATGAACTCTTCGGAATTACATCTGAGGATTAGTAGTTTCCAGAAATTGTTTTCGTCTTAATAAATTCTTCTGGATGATGAAACTGACTGCAGATGGCAGAATGTATTTGTAAAGAAAATAGACAGGAGCGCATTTGATGACAGAGAAGAGTACCATGAAGAATCTAATGGCGTCAACCTGAGAAAATTGACACCATTTTATCTTCTTTAACTTAACTACGGGTTAGCTATGGGATCTGTAATTTTTTAATAGTGGAAGAATACACGAAAATGCTTGCCAAAATCTGGCGTTTTTTCAAATGGAATCGTTAATTTGTCCAAACGGTTTTGCCGGATCAGGTAAACATCGATCAAGGTTTGGCCGCTGCTGACGTGGGAAAGAGCCGCAGAGGATGAGCTTTAATTCAGAGGAGTCGCGATATTTATCGATCAATGACTGGAGAATGCTGTCGAGTCCGATCGTGGTCTCTCGTAAGTAAGGGTACTCGTCTAAGACCAGGATGAGCGGCTCGCCTTCTGCGTGTTGAAAAAGATAATTCAACAGTTCCTCTAAGCTGGAGAAAGATGGCTTAGGAAAATGAAAGCATTCGCTGATCAGCACAGCCAGACTGTCCACGTTATTAGGCTCTGTGGTTTGTTTGCATTCGTAGTAAATTGATCTTACAGGCGATTCGCGCAGCACTTGCTTGATCAGCTCGCTTTTGCCAATTCTTTTCCTGCCATAGATCAAGCTGATTTGATGTCCCCTTCGATCGATCATATTATGCAGCGATCTGCGCTGTGATTCACGTCCGTAGAATTTCATTTATTCGGTCACCTCCGATTCGGTTTCTTCCGAACTAATTACAGTACATGCTTTTCTGTGTGCAAACTTTATTCGGTTGATACCGAGTCAATGATCACCGAATTAAAGGAAAAAGCAGAAACACTATTTTTGTGTTCTCTGCTTCGGAAATACACAAGTGAAGGTCGTACCTTCATTCAGTTTGCTGGAGACGGTGATGGATCCCTGGTGGGCCTCTACGATCCATTTGACCATGGACAGCCCTAATCCGCTGCTTTCGGTGTCGCTGCGGGATGGATCGGCTTGGTAGAATCGTTCCCAGATGTGAGGGAGGTGTTCTTTGCTGATGCCGATGCCGGTATCTTGGACAGTGAGGATGATATCATCCGCTTGTTTCAGTGTCATGGTGATGGCGCCATGTTCCCGATTATAGGTGATGGCATTTTGCAAGAGATTGGCAAACAGCCGGATCATCAGCGTCTGATCGGCATACATGTGAATATCAGGCTGAATATCGGCTTGCAAGGTGAGATGGCGCTCTGCGGCGATTTCTTCATATTCCTTGCGGTCTTTCTGCCGTTTGGACGGAGCTTCTCGATATGGTCGATA
>OLIW01002457.1_pt1 | contig 13688 bp, 8 predicted proteins | sample 1601321 | NCBI WGS metagenome assembly OLIW01 (sample SAMEA2452114, study PRJEB22498) | human gut metagenome | reverse complement strand
CCCATCCGCTCGACCAATAGGTTCCATTGCGCCAGGTACGGTTCAGTTTCAGCCATTTGTAATAGCCGCAAAGCACCGGAAATATTTTGTGCAGGCGTTCCATATCACCGAACTGGTGATAATAGACCATTTCGCACCAGGGAATCAGATTGGGGCCGGTGCTGGTGGGGTCATAGCGTTCGAAGCAGTCGGCACCGTCCGCCTTTATTTCGCGACAGATAAAACCGTCGGGATGTTGTTTGGCATAGAAATTGTTCAATGTTTGCTGGAAAGGAAAGAAGCGGGTTCCGTAACGGGCAAACATCAGAATGAAAGAGGTATCCCACATAAAGATATTTCCGTTATAGGCGGTATCCAGATAACTGGAAACAAATCCGGAACCCGGTTGGGGAGCACGGATATTGCCGATAGCTATTTCCCATGCTCTCCAATACATCTCCAGTTCCTTCTCGTGCCCGCTCCAAATGGGACACGGCAGAATTTTCCGGGCTTCTTTAAAGCTCTTCGGTTCTATTGTCTCGGGTTTTGCCACACGGTACTCATTCTCGGTGACTAACGGTTCTTTGACATAGGTATTTTTATAAGGCAGATGATATTTGTCATCATTACCACAGCTTTGAGCATTCAGCACAGTCATTGCCGGGCAAGAAAGCAAGCATGCAAATATAATGTGTTTCAGCATGGGAAATAGTTGTTTATGAATTTATAGACCGAGTAATTTCTTTATTTTGTCGCAAACAGCAGTATTCTCATAAATACCGGTGAATTCTTCGGCTCCGGGCCCAAAAGCATAGACCGGAACCATCACGCCACTATGACCACCTGTAGAGAACTTACATACAATCTTACCTTCCTGCAAGTCACCGTCCACCAACGTAAGTCCACCGGTTTCATGGTCGGCAGTAACTACCACCAACGTCTCTCCATCTTCGGCAGCCCATTTGTAAATAGCACCGATCGTACGGTCGAAATCATGCGTTTCCTGCATCAACAAGTCAAGGTCGTTAAAGTGACCGTAATCGTCCAACTGTGAGCCTTCTATCATCATGAAGAAACCATTCTTGTTCTGGTTCAGCAACTCGATGCCTTTCAGCGAAGCGCGTGCAAGGAGATCACCGCGTTCTGCCGGAAGCGGGGTGTCTACCGGATAAGGAACAGCAAATACTTTTCCGCTCTTTATACCTGCCAATTCCTCCCAACTGCGAGGAGTCTGATAACCATTGGCACGCAGTTCCTCAAACAGATTGCGACCGTCTTCACGATTTTCGAAAAGCTTGGCACCACCGCCAAAAGCGTAATCCACGCCGCAATTCACATAATCCGTCACAATCTCCGCTTCGGCATCCCTATCTTTATTGTGACAGCAGAAGTCGGCAGGAGTAGCGTCCCAAAGACGGCAGGTCACTGCTATACCGGTTGATTTGCCTTTTGCGGCAGCATAATCCACCAACGACTTCAAGGGACGTCCTTCCGTATCTACGCCTACGGCATGATAATTCGTCTTGTGTCCGGTAGCCAACGCAGTACCACCTGCACCGGAGTCAGTAATCAGTTTATTGGAGCAGTAAGTCTTAGAAAGACCTACTGTCTGGCAATTATCCAGATACAACTTTCCACGGTTGGCAGTCCATGCAGAATAAACATGCATAAGACTCATGCCGTCACCAATCATCAGAATAACATTTTTAATCTTCTTCCCTTTGGGCGGAGCTATCTTGGTTACTTCATAAGGATGTTCCAACACATACGTTTGTTCCTTGTCACGACGATCTTGCGCAAATGCGCAGGCAGGCAATAATGCAACTACCAATACTGCCAATATGCAGTTTTTCCACATCTTCTTCATTGTTATTATTTTTATCAATAATTTCTTTTGTACAATTTAAAACTCTCATTCAACTGTCACTAAAACCGGTGCATGGTCTGACAGAAAAGCCTCATTTTCCGTTTCGGCGAGTACACCATATCTAAGCACATCGAATCCATTGCGAACGAACACATAGTCAATCAACGGGCGATGCTGATAAGGAATCTTGCCGAAGTCGTGAAAACTCCATGCCGGACCGTAAACAACAGGCGACGCAAGACGAGCATCCAAGTGTTCCGGATTGGAAGGGTCAGTCACGTGCTTGATGACATCCGATTCCGGTTCCGAATTGAAATCCCCTGTAACAATCACCGGCAGTCCGCCACTCAATTGGTTCACTCTGTCCAGCATAAGGCTGATTCCTTCGCGCCGTGCCACCACGCCTACATGGTCCAGATGAGTGTTCAAGGCAAAGAATTCCTTGCCGGAAGTCTTGTCCTTCAATTTCGCCCACGAAGCGATACGTTCGCAAGCACCATCCCATCCTTTAGAACCGGGCACTTCGGGCGTTTCGCTCAACCAAAAATATCCCGAATCAAGTAAATCAAAACGATTCTTCTTATACCAAAGAGCACTATACTCTCCTTTCTCCTTTCCATCCTCACGGCCTACACCTACGACTCCGTACTCCGGCAAGCGCTGCTTGAGGTCTTCCAATTGATTATGAAGCACTTCTTGCGTGCCCAATACATCGACATCGTAGAATCGGACAGCATTAGCCGCACGGTCCTTCCTGAATTTCCAATTGTCCAGACTGTCTTCCGGGTTGTCATAACGAATGTTGAATGACATTACATTGATTGGTGCAGGCTTGGTAGGCTGCTGTTTCACTTGGCTGCATGATGCACCAAGTATTAGCAAAGATAAAAAAGCTATTTTTTTCATGGTAGTATTGTTTATTATTTCACATATAAAGTTGAAGCAGGAACAGGTTCAAACTCTTCTGCAGAAGGAAGTTTCCACGCCCAACTGAGATGTTCGCCTTCATAATCTTCAAAATAGTAGAGTTTGTAAGGATGAAAACCTTTTCTTAAAGCAACACGTCCGGTAGCAGGAATGGCGGCATGAGAACCGTCGTTATTCACCACCTGTTCATTGTCTATATACAAAACACTGCCGTCGTCCGAGCGTGTCTGAAAAGTATAGACTCCATCTTCGGGGACGTTGATAAGCCCGGTAAATATATAACCAAAGTGATCTTCCTGTTTGGCATCCTTGATGGAAGGTTCCGACATGATGCCCGTTTCAAGCAAAGGTGTCTTTTCAATATCCGCCACTTTCTGATATGTACCCTCGAAATACTTATAAGAAGTACCGTTTAAAATGGGATTCACCGGAAGTGCAGCTTTCAATTCGGCTTTGGTAGCCTGAATAGACAAGACTTTGCTTGGGCGGAAACCTTCCTTAAATCCCTTTGCCTTTATCTGAGTGGTCTTATCCAACTCGAACGGTTTCTCATAAAGTGGAGATGACTCTGTCGGCTCACTTCCGTCTAACGTGTACCGGATTCCGGCTCCTGCGGTTGCCGTAGCAAGAGTGATTTCTGTTTTATCCATAAAGAGATTCAAATCTCTATCCACATAAGGAATGGACACCACATTTTCGCGGGTATAGGAATAAGGAGCGGCCTCTGCTGAAATTCCCCGGGTCTTATCCGGTGTATCGGTTAAAGTAAAACGAAGTTCACCACCTTCCATCAGTTGTGCATAAGTGATGAAATTGGTATCTATCCGCTTGCCGTTCAGCTCTACTTTACTGATATAAATATTCTTCTTCGGGTTGTTGGCAAGAATAGTCAGCGTCTTTCCGTTTGCCAAATTGACAACCGCTTTCTCGAACAGAGGACTGGTCAGCGCAAATTCATTACTTCCGGGACATACAGAATAGATACCCAGACTAGATAGTATGTACCAGGCAGACATCTGCCCGCAGTCTTCATTACCTATGATTCCCCCGGGCACAGGCTTATACATTTCATGAAGCAACCGGCGTGTCATCTCTTGTGTCTTCCAAGGCTGTCCTACATAATCATACAAATAAGCGATGTGATGACTCGGCTCATTCCCATGAACATATTGTCCTATTAGGCCAGTAATGTCCACAAGGTCGCCTTTCACACCCGATTCTACAGTGAAAATAGAATCAAGTGCAGTGATAAACTCTTCCTCTCCTCCGAACAGTTGTGCCATTCCGTTCACATCGTGAGGGGCGAAAAAACGATATTGCCAGGCAGTAGCTTCGGTATAGGCACGTCCCACTTCAACAGGATTGAATGGCGTTTCCCAATTACCATCCATCCGTTTGGGGCGGAAAAACTTTGTAGAACCATCAAATACGTTGATATAGTTCTGCGAACGCTCCATGTACTTTTGACAAATATCTTCTTTTCCCATCTCCTGTGCCATACGTGCAATACACCAGTCATCATAAGCAAATTCCAACAGACAAGATATGGATTCTTTTTTAATGTTCGAAGGAATAAAGCCATATTTTATATAGTAATCCGCACCTTTCTTATTCTTCTCAGAAGAAACAATCATTGCTTCCAATGCTTTTTCCGCATCAAAGCCTCTGATTCCCTTCAAGTAGGCATCAGCAATAACAGAAACCGAATGGTATCCGATCATAGTTCCCGTTTCTCCGGCAGAAAGCGGCCAGATGGGAAGTTCACCTGAAGCATCGTAAATATCAAGATAAGAATCGATCATATTAGTGACCAATGTAGTATCAATCAGCGTCATCAAGGGATTCCACGCACGGAAAGTATCCCAAAGGGAAAAAGTGGAATATTGCACTTTACCTTTAGACAACTGACCTATCTCCATATTGTGCCGGCGAAATTCACCGTTGACATCACTCACGACATCGGGCACAACCATAGCGTGATACATAGCGGTATAGAAGTTCTTCAAATCGTCTATATTGCCTCCCTCCACAGTAATGGATGAAAGTGCCTGTTCCCAAGCACTACGGGCGGCAGCACGCACTGCGTCAAAATCGAAATCTTTTACTTCAGCGTCAAGGTTCTCACGCGCGTTGTCCACACTGACTATGGATAGTCCTACTTTGGCTAGAACAGGCTCACTGTCTTTATCGTCAAACGTAAGAACGGCTTGCAAATCCGTGCCGGTCAATTTAGCTTCAGCAGAAAACATCTTTCTATCCTGTACAAAACCAACAGTTTGAAAAGGTTTCGAGAACCGAGCAACAAAATAAACATATTGGTTATCTGTCCAACCTCTAGTTCTTCTCATTCCTGCAATTTCATTGGAAGCCGTCTGTTCTAACTCGGCTTCATAAATATATTCATTATCAAGCAAATGAGCTAAATCAATGATAATAGTCACAGGGTTGGCAGAAGGAAATGTGTACCGGTGCACACCGACATGAGCGGTTGCAGTCAACTCTGCTTTTATCCCTTCATCTCTCAGCAATACCGAGTAATATCCGGCTGATGCCTTCTCATCTTTGTGGGAAAAAGCTGTCGGTCGGCAAATACTTCCTTCTGCTGTTAAGTCCGGTCTTTGAGTGGTGGGACGAAACAGTATGTCGCCCAGATCAATACATCCCGTTCCGCTAAGATGAGTGTGCGAAAAGCCTTTTAAAGTAATATCACTGTAATGATATCCCGCACAAGCATCCCAGTTTCCAGCACGGGTGTCGGGACTCAATTGTACCCCACCGAAAGGAACGGTTGCACCCGGATAAGTATGACCATGAAACCCCGTCCCTATAAAGGGATCGACATAGTCAACAGGGGATTGTTTACCGGACGAACAAGAACTGAAAACAAAAAATGCAATGACTGCACATGTAAGAATTTTAAATTTCATCAAATTACATGTTTGAAAGTTTTATCTGCAAGGATTGCTACCTTTTGGGATGTCAATCCTTGCAGATCAGACTAATGTTCTATTTCATGATGGATATCTTTCAAAAAGAAAGATTAATTATAGCCGTCATTCTGTTTCAACTTACCATTAGACTTAGTTATCTGGTCATACGGATATGGGAATACCATCATATAATCTTTATAAGTACTCTTTACCTTATAGTCACCATAAGGTTCTATAGTAAAGCTGGATTCAGGATTAGAACGGTCTGCATACTTACGGATACGTGGACTAGCGTTCAGTTCCTTCTCTGCCAGTTGTTTAATTTCAGCATTTGAAGAACGATGCCAACGCTTGAGGTCGAACAAATGGTCGGTATATTCAAAAGCTAATTCACAACGGCGTTCGTGATACAAATCCGCCATAGTAGGGTTTTCAGTCAATTCTGTCAGGTTAGACCGTTTGCGAATACGGTTCAAGTCCTCTTTGGCTTTACCCGGTTGGTCTGTCATCAGATAAGCCTCCGCGCGGAACAGCAACATTTCAGCAAAACGAATCAACGGGAAGTTTATACGGGCAGTCGGCCAGTTTCCATTCGTGTTTACATACCCCTCTTTATCGGCATCTTTATGCTTAAAGGGATCCATATACTTATTGATTTGAAAACCTACATCCAAGTTCGTATCAGAATAGAACTTACGTTTTTCGCCAAAGAACTGGAATTCCTGATTATATTCCAAAATGGAACGTACCAGACGTTCATTACCTACACCGTCTTTCACCATCTCTTCATAAATATCATAAGATGGCTTAATCTGTCCCCAGCCGTTATACACACCCCAGCCTTTGTCTTCCAGAATCACACCTACAAATTCAACACCACCACCGGAAGAACCGCCGTTGGAAGGAATAGACCAAATATACTCCTTGTTCCAAAAATCTTTAAAATCAGAAGAGAATATTTCAGCAAAAGTGTCAGCCAAGTCACGGTTATAATCAGTTTCCAATGAATTAACCATAGTAATCACATTATTCCACTGGGTTGCATCCCAAGTAGCCCAATAAGCATATACTTTAGCCTTGTAAGCCACAGCGGCAGCTTTATGCGGACGCCCTTTATCGTCATCTGTATATTCCTCAAATTTAGGCAAATAAGAGATAGCTTTATCCATATCTTCTATAATATACTTATAGTCATCGATTACAGAGGCCTGTTGTGGAGGAATAGAATTATCATAGTCCCCCTCAAAATCTTCGTAGCGTACGAAAGGAACTCCCTGTTCTTTCGTTCCGTAACGGTAAGCAATCCAGAAATGGGCCATGCCACGCATAAAAAAGGCTTCGCCCAAGCTACGATGTTCTATTGCGCTCAATCCACTTTTCTTCTCTTTGTCAAGCAACTGCTTGATAATCCAGTTGGAACGAGCCATATTTTGATAGAATAAATCAAATCCTCCCTTAATAGGATCTTCATTACCGGTATAGTCAAATGTTGCCAATGAATTGTAACCGCGTGTCTTAGCCCAAACAATATCGCAGGCTGCCCCTTGTTCCCAAAACAATTCACGTCCGAAGCCCTTTTCCTGATGGATAGGCGCATAAAGTCCGTCGATGGCATCAATTGCTTGTTCATCATTCAAAAAATAGGATGTAGTAGCAGGATTTCCTTCCGGTTGCACATCCAGAAAGTCGGCGCAAGAGCATAATGACAAGGCCGATAAAGCCAATAATGGTATATATTTTTTCATAATCTCTGTTTTTATTAATAAGTTAATTTCACGCCAAAAGAGAATACTCTGGATACAGGATATTTCATAGCATCCCAGCCGCCACATTCCGGATCCATACCCGAATAATCGGTTATTGTAAAGAGATTCTCACCACTGAAGTAGACAGACATACGACTGCTGCGCTCTTTCAGATGCGACCACTTTTGCAATACGCCTGATAAGTCATAGGAAACAGTCAGGTTTTTCAGGCGCAAATAAGAAGCATCCTCCAAATACCAATCAGATGCCGTACTGAAGTTTGAATTCGGATCATTCTTTGACAGTCTGGGGATATTTGAAGAGGTATTCGTCGGACTCCAGGCGTTCAGAATTTCCTTTGTACGGTTAAAGTTACCATCTACATCGCTCAACGTCATATATTTCGCAGCATAGAATGCCTGAGCACCACCTACACCCTGAAACATAGCGCTGACAGACAGTTTTTTATAAGTAGCTCCTAATGTGAAAGCATATGTTGTCTTCGGAGTAGCACTACCGCAATATTGGCGGTCTTTATCATCAATCTTACCGTCATTGTTGTAGTCTACGAACTTTAAGTCACCGGCTTTGGCATTTGCCTGAATGCCTTTCCACTCTTTGTTACCATTAGAGTCGGTAACATAAGTACCATGCTCCTTATTCCAGGCAGCAACTTCGGCATCACTCTGGAAAATACCGGCAGTCTTAATCAAATAGTACGAATTCAAAGGTTCTCCCTCTGCAGTCTGACGAGTAAAAGGAATATTGCGGAATTTAGAATCACTATCAGTCCATACGCCAGGAGTACCATCGGCATTCTTCACACCTATGTCGGAAACCCAGTTCTTCAAATACGAAAAGTTACCTGATACAAAATAAGAGAAATTCTTGTTGATACGATCGCTCCAGTTTGCTGATATTTCAAAACCACGATTGCGAACTTCACCTTGATTAATCAACATCGGATCCAATCCGATAGTACTCGGCCAATCCATGGTCTGTTCCTGAATCAGGTTAAAAGTACGCTTATCAAAGTAGTCGAACGACAAAGACAAACGGCTATTGAACATTTCGACATCCAAACCTAAATCGTACTGTTCAGAAGTCTCCCATGTCAGATTCTTGTTCATGGCAGTAGAGTTATACACGAAATTATTCCAGGTTGTATTATTCATCACACCATATTGAGCTTGTTCCTGCCAATACGTTGTTCCCAACAAAAGCGATTTGTAATTATAGTTAATAGAGCCCAAGTTTCCAACACGTCCCCAAGAAGCACGCAATTTCAGCAAACTGATGAAATCATTTTTCTTAAAGAACTTCTCGTTAGAAATCTTCCATGCCAATGTAACTGCCGGAAAGTCACCAAAATTATTTTCTTTAGGTAAACGGCCTGCATAATCGCGCCGCCAAGAGGCCGTAGCAAAATAGCGATCATCGTAAGAATAAGCCAAACGGGCCACCAATGAGACATTGGCATCAGGACCTGTCATATAATCGGTAGCCGAAGTAGAACCTGCATATGCCAGATATTGCAAATATGGGCTTTCATCGGTAAAGTTCTTACCGTTAACATCAAGACCGCGCGTTACAAAATGATCAGCTGTAGTAGAGAACAATGCGCCTACTGTATGTCTTCCGAAAGTATTATCATAAGTCAGCGTATTCTCAGTTTTCCATGCATCTCTACGATAATTCGTTATATCCATGTTATTTGAGTTATTGGGCTTACCCGGTTCATCCTGAATAGGACGGAAATTTTTATAATTATTACTCTTCAGATTGTAAGTGAAACGGCTGGTAAACTTTAACCCCTGTAGTACATTGGCTATTTGCAAACTTGTAGTACTCCAAACATCACTGGTTCTGTTAAAACGGTTTTCCGCTTTCAACAGACGTACCGGGTTAACAGCATCACCATGGGCACCTGCAAAATTGCTTCCATACTTAGCTATGTATTCAGGATCTTCAGTAGTGGTTCCTCCCCAAGTTCCATCCAACGGATTATATACAGTAGCACTGGCTGGCATATAGATTGCTGATAAAACAGGACCTGTATATGCATCGTCTGTATCCTTTGTGCGGCTCTCCGTATTTTTCCAAACAAAATCTTCGCTGATAGACACCCATTTATTCAAGTCGAACTTACCATTGTAACGTATCGAATAATTCTTATTATAAGTATTGATCAATACTCCTTCGTCATTATCAAATGAGAAAGACAAACGACTCGAAAAATTCTCTGTACCTACATTCAACGCTATGTTATGGCGTTGATAAAAAGCTGTACGGAAAATCTCGTCCATCCAATTGGTACGAGTGGTGCCAATCCACGGATTTTTTGCCACATCCCAACCATCGGGAAGTGACATATCCGCATTGGCATAAGAGCGTTTACGCATCTCTAATTCACCCTCAGCATTCAGTGGCTCCGGCAAATTTGTAGCCTGACGAATCCCATAAGTACCTTCGTAACTAAGAGTGGGCGTACCTGCCTTAGCCTTTTTGGTAGTGACCAAAATTACACCGCCTGCACCTGACTGCGCACCATAGATAGCAGCAGAGGCAGCATCTTTCAATACTACGATAGATTCGATATCACTCATTGAAGCAATAGGAGCGCCGGGAACTCCGTCAACTACCCAGAGTACGTTATCCCCACCTTGTTCAACACCAGCAATTTTACGTTTGTAAGAACCTTGTCCACGGATAGTAATCGTAGGAGTAGCAGTAGGGTCACCACCGTTGGCTTGTACCGTGACACCAGCCAGCTGACCTTGCAGCATACTTTCTGTAGAGCTGACCGGACGAGTGGTTAATTCCTCGGTATTGCTCAATACACCTACAGCCGCCGACAAATCCTGCTTACGTGAATTCGCACCGTAACCTAACACAACTACTTCATCCAGAAGTTCCGAATCCTCTTTTAGAATAATCATTAAGGGTTTACCGGTAACCTGCACTTCCTGGTTTGCATAGCCAACATAACTTATAACCAATACGGCATTTTTATCAGTTGACAACTCGAACTTTCCATCCACATCTGTAATGACTCCGTTAGAAGTTCCCTTGATCAAAACATTGGCTCCGATTGCAGGCTCACCCGTTTGATCTTTCACTGTTCCTTTCACTGTGATTTGCTGTGCATAAGCACTTGCAGACAAGAACAGCACTAACAAAATAGTCAGAATCTTTCGATAGATCCTAAAATTTGCTTGTCTCATACATTTAAAATTTAAAGTTTATAATATTGATAATTATAAATCTGCCCCAAAGGTCACAAGACAGAATTATATTCGATTTACAAAAAGATTATACTTTGATTACTTTATCAGAACAGAAGCTCCCAACAAACTAGCATCTTTCTGATGGGAAACCTTCACCTCTACTCTATCCAATATAACTTTGTAAGGAAAAATCCGCATCTCATTTTCCATAGCTCCTCTAAATAAAGGAAATGCTGGTGCAATACCTCCTCCCAAAATAACAGCCTGCGGAGCATACACCAAAAGAACCGCTTTCATAAGGTTACCCAAATGAATTCCAAATTCTTTCCATATTTCCAATGCAGCCCAGTCTCCACTATTTGCCTTTTCAGCAGCCTCAGCACCAGTAGTATTGTACCGTTTAAAAAAGAAACTACTACAATATTGCTCAAAGTCGGAATCTAAATATGGCAATGTTCCTATTTCGCCTGCTCCCATAAATTCGCCGCCATAGAGACGATGATCAATGATGACCCCTGCCCCGATACCAGTTCCTATCGTCACTCCCACCATGTTGGCATAAGGTTGCCCTTCACCGAACATTTTCACCCCCAAAGTGAAACAATTAGAATCGTTGTTGATAGCAACAGGTACTCTAAACTCACTTTCCAAAGCCTCTTTCAAATGAATTTCCTTCCAGGAGGAGATGTTTGCCACATTATAAACAACCCCTTTTTCCGAATCTACAATAGAAGGGACACCTATGCCAATGCCTTCTACATGTTCGTTCATCATTCTTTCAATAAGCTGAGATAGTAAATTGAGAATCGTAGAAGCATCTTGCTGCGATGGACAAGCAACCGATATCTTATTAAGACACCTGCCATTCTCCACTTGTGCTATCCGAACATGGGTTCCACCTAAATCTATTGACAGTTTCATAGCATTACACTTTTTTATTTTTAATTATAGACAAATGTAGGAATTGGACACCCTTTATAAAGTACCAAATGCGTATAATATTCTTCACTTTGCGCATTTCTGCTAAAAGAACTTCATAATAAAGAGATTTTGTTTGCCTCGGTAGAGTAGCCTCACTTGATATTGCTTTCAATTAAATATTCCACCAGTTCTTTACCGCCTTTATCATTAATAAAATCAATAAAAACAATGCCACAGTTCCGTTTGTGTTCCTGCTCCAGATAGTCTGCTACAGGTTGATTAATTTGGTCTGCAAAGATCTTAGGTGTTCCCAAAGGTAATCCGGTTGCACTGACAAAGCTAATACCCCACTTACGTGAAGAAGCGGGCTGGTCAGACACTACATCAATATTACGAATAATTGTTGTTATTTTCTTTCCAGCATCTTTGCCTGACTCATATTGGTACTCATCTTGAAGCAACACACGACCTTCTTTCCCATCTTTATTGCAAAGAATAAGCAGACAGGTTTTATTATCTTCCCAACCTACACAAGCAGCACCCGGATAATTAATCATTGCAGAATCCCTATGTAAAAAAAGAATCTTTCCGCGACAGTCTTTCAATGTCAGTTCAGGGTGAAAATCTGTTACGAAATAATCTTGATATACAGGATTACTCAAAGAAGCAGACACTAAAGATGCATAATCCTGCAACTCTCCGCCCTCCTTTTTCAGTGAGACAATCAATGTTTCAGAAGGATACGCCTGCAAAAAAGAAATGAAGGCGGGCAAAACATCATCTTCCCAATATAGATCCTGAAAAGCATAACTATGGAAGATACCTAATTTATTATTTTTCTTTTCCAAACGAATATCGAAAGCGCGAATTCCCAACTGCAACTGGACAGGAATGGTTTCAGACTGTGTTTTCAACATATCTCCACCTTTGGTAGTGCCACTGTCATGCGTACCGGGAATGGATATTTTGCACATTAACAGTGTATCATGAAGACACTTCATCCACGTTGTTTTTTCCACACTACCATTCAACCACATACTCGTTTCGGTACATTGAGGAGCGGCCTCAGTGCATAAGCCCAGAAAAACTAATACAAATATGGTCAAAGCTAATATATAACACATTCGTGAAAATTTTCGTCCCATAATATATTGCTTAATAGGTTATAATAAGCGCAAAGTTAAAAGGTTCATTTTTCTTATCTATTCTCAATTGCGTATTTAGTTCTTCATTTTGCGTAAACATTTTCCCCAATTACAATCAATAAAAAATGAACTAGCTGATATCGGTTCGGAAATAAACTAAACACAATCTTCCTATCAGCTTCAGAGACCTCTTTTCTGAATTTTTCGTTTCCATTTCTCATATTCTCATAGTATCCATATAAAGCGAATATAATCAAATAGATAGATTATGAGAAATGATTTCCTAAATAGGCATTTCTCATAGTTTTTCAGCAAAACACCCCCGATTTCACCTCATTTCTCATACTCGTTGGCGGTATTTCTCATAGTATATCTGGCGTGTTTCCCATCAACAGAACTGATTGCTTCTTTCTGTGTGTACTGCTTTTATTCCTACGGCAATAGCATTTTGCAAACAAATCATTGTTTGTTTATATGAAATATACTAGTTAACAATTTATTATTCAATGGATAATACCGTTTTCTCTAAGGGAGAAGTCAATCTTTGCACTCCAGTGAACGGTTCTTTGCACTCTAGTGGAAAAAACCGTTCACTGGAGTGCAAAGGTCTATTCACTAGAGTGCAACAAACTAAATGTTGGTAAGATAATACGGCTTACTATAATGTATGCATCTTGATGCCTTCAAAGGGGTACTTCACCTAATACTACACTAAGATAGACGGAGTATAGGTATGATAGATACCCATCTTTTATAGTAAAAGTATGATAGATGTTCTTCATTATATGAAATTCCGACATGGAACCCAAACGCCCTACAGTTTTCGTAAGTGCCAAATTCCTGAGGGGGCATTATCAATAAAAAATAAGTTATTTCTGAAAATACCCCCTCAAAAATAGGGGTACTTTCAGAAAAAACATATAATTTTGCGCCATCAACCGATAAAA
>OLIW01002448.1_pt1 | contig 13723 bp, 9 predicted proteins | sample 1601321 | NCBI WGS metagenome assembly OLIW01 (sample SAMEA2452114, study PRJEB22498) | human gut metagenome | reverse complement strand
CTTTGTAGGGACCGCTAATTTTGAAAAAGATATTATGGAAGTTGACTATGTTAAATATATTCCATTTTTAGATCAACCCTATACACCATTTACTCCAAGTATCAGTGAAGTAGCTACATTAGATAAATTTCCAAATCAATCAGAAAGTTTATTAGTATCTAATTTAATCTCTAATGGAACTTTTGAATATTATAATGGTGATAAAGAAAATAAAGGTTGGACTTTTTCAAAATATATTGATGAAAATCAAGATACTGATTTAATTTCTAATATTTCAACCAATGAAGGATTTGAAGACTCTAAATGTGGATTTATTAAAGATGGTGGAATTATCCAACAAGATATTGATTCAGTATATTCTTCTTTTAAATACAACTTTTCTTTTGAAGGTAAAGGTAAAGGTAATGTCACTCTTTCATATTTAGGGAATTCAACCATTGATAAAATATCACAAGATGTTTTTTCAATTAACAATACTTCCTTTGAACATTTTGAAAAACAAATAACTATTCCAGAAGGCACAAAATCAATAAGAATCTTAATTGATACAGAAAATGGCTCATCATTTTATATTGATAATATTTCAATGATTAAATAAGGAGGTAACATGAAAAAAATTACAAAAAGAAGAAAAAAAGAATTAATTTTTATTTCCGTAATGCTTTTTTATCCATTACTACAATTTATTGTCACATGGACATTTGTTAATATTAACTCTATAGTTTTAGCTTTCCAAAGAATTTCTTTTGAAGGAGATGTATCTTTTGCTGGCTTAAGTAATTTTGCACAAATCTTTAATAGTCCTGGTTCAACATTAACCATTTGGGGAAATAAGATACCTAATGTTCTATTAATATTAATAAATTCACTTTCATATGCATTAGTCTCTATTTTTATTAGTTTACCACTTGCTTTAATTTCATCTTATTTTTTATCAAAAAAGATGCCATTAGCTAATGTATTTAGATTCATTTTCTTTTTACCAAATATTATTTCTGTAGTTGCTTTAGTTTACGCTTTTAGAATGCAACTTGATTCTTCAGCAGGATTAATATACCACTTATTTGATAGCATGGGAGTTAAAATAAATGATACCCAATGGCCATCAACTACTTTAATTGTCTTATGTTATTGTGTATGGGCTGGATTAGGATATAATGTTTTACTTTTATCTGGAGCCATTGGAAGAATTCCTAAGGAACTATTTGAATCTGCACAAATGGATGGGGCAGGATCTTTTAAAGAATTCACAAAAATTATGATTCCAATGATTTGGCCTACAATTGTTACTTTAATAGTTTTAGGTATGACATCAATCTTAACATTATACTTACAACCTGTTTTATTTGAATTAAATTCAACTGAAACCATCGCGGGAACGATTTTTGCAGGAGTAAACCAAGGAAAAAATCAATATCCATATTATTCTGCTTTAGGTTTATTCTTCTCATTTATCTTTGCTCCATTAATTTTGTTAACAAGAAAATTGTTATCAAAAAAATATTCAGATGTTGATTGCTAGGAGGTAACAAAATGGAAAAAACTCTTAAACATCATAAAAAAATTACCTTTACTCAAGTTGGTGTCATTATTGCTTTTGCTATTTTTGCACTATATTCACTTTCATTATTATTTCCATTTATTTGGATGTTAATAAATTCATTTAGAAAAGTATCTGAATGGCAATCAATAATTAGTTTTAAAGATTATTTATCATTTCCCAAAGAATGGGATTTTACAAATTATATAACTATTCTAAAAACAAATTTAAATGGCGAAAATTTATTATCAATGCTTTTTTATTCAGTTGTCGTCACAGTTCTTGGAACAATTATAAATGTATTCTTTTCTGCATGTGCAGCTTATGTCCTTGCTAAATATAAATTTAAAGGAAGAGAAGTTATTTACGCTTTAGCCATTTTCTCAATGGTTGTACCAATTGTTGGAACCTTACCTTCACAAGTTCGTTTCATGGAATTTTTACATTTAGACGATTCTTTACTTGGTGTTTTATATTTATATTCAGGAGCATTCGGTTTTAATTTTATTCTTTTATACTCTTCATTTGAAGGAATTTCTTGGAGTTATGCAGAAGCTGCTCAAATGGATGGAGCGGGTCATTTCCAAGTTTTCTTTAAAGTAATGATTCCACTATGTAAAGGTCCAATTATTTCATGTTGTATTCTTCAAGCCATCACATTATGGAATGATTACTCCACACCATTCTTATTTATGAATTCACATAAAACTCTTGCAGTTGGTCTTCAAGCAATTCAAAGTGAACTTGAATCCAGTGGACAATACCCATTAATATTTGCTGCAATGATAATTTCTATTCTTCCTGTTTTAATTTTATATGCATGTTTCCAAAAGAAAATTATTTCTAATACTGTCGCAGGAGGATTAAAAGGATGAAAAAATATATATTATTTTTATTACCATTACTCTTTTCATGTTCAAATAATCAAACATATTTATCATTTAAAGAAAATGAATATTTACTTAAAAATGGTGAATCAATTAAAGTTGAACAAAATATTTCAAACATTACTTATAAGTTAATTGGAAATATTCCTGAAGGCGTCGAATTATCAAAAGATGGAATTATTCATTTTGATACTAATATTCCAAATTATAGCCAAGTACTTGCTATTGCAAAAAGTAATAATCTTGTTTCAAAAGAAATTGTCTTAACTTTATACTATGATTATTTATCTTCTTCAATTAATTTTATAAATGATATTGATTACATTGTAAATGGAGAAATGATTAAAGCAACTGATTCAAATAATTATGGAATTTCTTATACATTAAAAGAAAATGTCAAAGGAATTTCTATTGATAAATCTAGTGGAAAAGTTACTTATACATCAGTTGTTGAAGATAATACTCCTTTCATTGTTCAAGCTAAATCTGGAACAAATAACATTCAAGAACATACTTTCTATACAGTAACAAAAAATACAATCAAAGTAAAAAACAAAGTTCAAATCAATAAAGTTAATACCACTGAAAATAATAATTACTATCTAGATTTTTCTTCTTATCCAAGTATTGAAAATGATGATATTATTTCATTAACAACATCAAACAATAGAGTGATTGATAAACAATATTATTCTTATAATGTTAACGAAAAAAAATTAACATTAAATTCTACTTATATTAATTCTTTAAATGCAGGAGAACACATTTTCAAAATAATAACCAAAAGAAATGCAATAGAAATACAATTAAATCTCGCTACAAAATATATTGAAACAGTTGAAGATTTACTTTCAATAAATAATGATTTAAATGGCTATTATATTCAAACAAAAGATTTAGATTTAGCTGATTATTTATCAAATCAAGAATTAGGTTGGACTCCAATTGGTATCTATCACGATGTATTAGATCAAACTCAAGCTACTAAAGATGCTTTTAGAGGTACATATGATGGAAATGGTCATGTAATAAAAAATTTAAAAGCTAAAAGGAAAGATGAATTATCATTTAATTTTGGATTATTTGGTTACACTACATCAAGTTCTATAATAAGAAATTTAGGAGTAACAGGAAATGTCAATGTTTCTTCATATTCAGGAGGACTAGTCGGTAGTAATTCAGGATTAATTGAAAATTGTTACACTAATGTCTTTGTTTCAGCATATTCAGGTGGTGATTCATATCGTTATGTAGGTGGCTTAGTGGGAAGCAACTTTGGAACAATAAAAACCTCTTATGCCTATGGAAATATTAAATGCGATAAACAATTTGGAGCCTTTGTAGGAAATAATGAAGGTGAAATTGAAAATTGCTATGGACGAACATGTCCAGGACTAAAGACATTTGTAGGAAATGGTGTTGTTTCAAATTCTAACATACTTTTCTCATCAGCAGAAGAAATGAAATCATTTGACTATTCAAAAACTTTTTTATCAAAATATTGGAAATTATCATTAGGTGAATTACCTACTTTGATTCCAAATCAATATTAACGGGGAGAATAAAATGAACGAAAAAAATGGTATTAATCAAACTTATGCACGAGTATATAATAATAAACTAGTATTAACAAAACTCAGAGAAAAAGAAATGTCAGGCACTTTAATTGGACAAGAATTAAACTTATCAAATGCTTCAGTTTCTTCAATTATCAAAGATTTATTAGAAAAAAATATTATTAAAATTTCTAAAATAGAATCAAAAACAAATGTTGGTAGAAAACAAGTTTATTACACCTTAAATGAAGATTATGGATTAATTTGTGTGATATCTCTATCTGATAAAAAAGCACGAATTGTTTTATCTAACATAAAAGAAGAAATTTTAGAAGATGTTCAAAAAGAATTCAATCAATATAATCTTGTAACAATTTATGAAATGATTCTTAAAACAAAAAGCATTATCGAAGAAAAATTTAAAGATATACCTTTAAAATCAATCATTATCTCGATTCCAGGAAGAGTAAACGATAAAAATGGTCAACTCCAATTATCAAAACAATTCGATAATAGTTTATTTGAAGGAGAAAATAATATTCTTTCTTTGTTTAAAAGATATTTCAATTGTGAAGTAAAAATAATGAATGATATTGTTTTAAAATCATATGGAGAAAGAGCTAAAGGTCAATTACAGAATGATAAAAACGCTTTATTGCTTCATATTGATGAAGGAATTGGCTCATCATTTATCTTAAATGGGAAATTATATCGTGGTGAAGATGGATATGCTGGTGAAATTGGCTTATTTAGAATTAATGATGAATATCTAGATGAAATAGTTTCTTTAAGAGCGTTAAGAGAAAAATTAAAATTAGATTCCACGAATGAATTAATTACAAAATACCATCAAGATAAACTAATATTTGAAACTTGTAATCAAAGCGGAAGAATCTTAGGAAAACTATTAAAAGACATCCAAGAATTCTTAAATTTATCAAAAATAATTATCACTGGAAGAGTCACATTCTTTGGTGAAAATTATTTAAAATTAATTACTGAAGAAGTTAATAAAGCTTATAAACCTGCTGAAATCAATTATTCCCTTTTAAGCGAAAATTCAGATATTATTGGGGGAATTTATAAAGCAGTAAATGATTTATTATCTGAAAGAAGTGAAATATGTCAACCAATAATGGCAAATGAAAGGTAACAATATGGCAACAATAGAATTAAAAAATGTAAGCAAAGTTTATAAAGGAAATGTTAAAGCCGTAGACAATTTTTCTATAAGAATTGAAGAAGGAGAATTTATTGTCTTTGTTGGTCCTTCTGGGTGTGGTAAATCCACTACACTTAGAATGATTGCAGGACTAGAAGAAATTACTTCTGGTGAATTATATATAAATGATCAATACATGAATGATGTCGAGCCAAAAGATCGGGATTTAGCAATGGTCTTTCAAAACTATGCTTTATATCCTTATTTAACTGTTAAAGATAATATTTCTTTCGGCTTAAAATTAAGACATGTCAAAAAAGAAATTATTGAACAAAAAGTTCATGAAGTTGCAAAAATGTTAGATATTGAAGAACTCCTTGATCGAAAACCAAAAGCTTTATCAGGTGGTCAAAGACAACGTGTTGCCTTAGGAAGAGCGGTCATTCGTGAAGCAAATGCTTATCTTTTAGATGAACCTTTATCAAATCTTGATGCAAAATTAAGAGGTGTAATGCGTGTTGAAATCATTAATTTATTCGAAAAATTAAAAAAGACTTTTATTTATGTTACCCACGATCAAGTCGAAGCCATGACAATGGGAACAAGAATCGTGGTTATGAATAAAGGTGTTGTTCAACAAATTGACACACCTATTGAAATATATGATCATCCTCGTAATCAATTTGTGGCTTGTTTTATTGGTACACCACAAATGAATATTTTTTCCGCTAAAGGAATTTGTAAAGACCAATTAGAATTAAAAATTAATGATAATATCATCTTTAATGTTAATAAAGACAAATATTTATTAGATGGCTTTGATCAAGAAAAAGAAGTAACTGTTGGTATTAGAAGTGAAGATATCATTTTAGCAAATGATGGTCTTCCAGTAATTATTAATCTAGTGGAAATGTTAGGTAGCGAAGTTCTTCTTCATGCAAAATTTGAAAATACGAATATCAATCTAACAATTAAAACACCAGAAAGAGTTAACTTTACTAATGGAAGTAAAACATTTATTCAATTTAAATTAGATAAAATTCATTTATTTGATAAAGATAATCAAGAATCATTGAGGAGAACAAAATGAAAAAACAAAAATTATTAATCATTTCTAGTTTATTATTATTTTCACAAGTTAGTGCTTGTGATCAAAATAATATTTCTACTTCATTAACCCAAAAAGAAGTTAGTAATATTTCTTTAGTTTCACTACCTACAAAATTAATTTATTACGTTAATGAAGAATTTGATATAAGTGGTGCAAAATTATTAATTACTTATCAAGATGAACAACAAGAAACTATCGATGTTACTTCTTCAATGGTTGGAACAATTGATATGTCCACTGCAGGAGAAAAAACTATCACAATTTCTTATCAAGAAAAACAAACTACTTTTACTATTACAGTAAATGAAGACACTAGAAGTGAATGTCCAATTTCTTTTATTGGTGAAAGAGAATACACTTACGATGGAACTAGTAAAGAAATTAAGTTTACTATTCCTGAAGGTGTTCAATATAAAGCTCAATATGAGCAAAATGAAGTCTTTTATTCAACAATTGAAAACGCACCTAAAGAAATTGGATCTTATGCTTTAGTAATAAAAACAGAAGGGAATGATCAATATAAGCCAACAACTAAATGGTTTACATTTTCAATTGTCGATAATAAACCAAATGCTGTTATCACTTTTTCAGAAGAAACAGTTTTCTATTATGATGGAAAACAACATTCCCCAACTTATGTAGTAGAAAATGATTTAGAAAGTTCTGTAGAATATCTTGATCCAGTAACTGATGATTCAATTGGCTTTGATGCTCCAATTGAAATTGGAAAATATATTCTTTCAGTAACAGTTGAGGCAACTGAAAATACAAGATTAACAAAAGCATATAAAGAATTTAGTATTGTAAAAAAAGATGAAGCAAATAAAATTACCCCAAATATTAATATTGAACCTGGACAAAAACTAAAAATAGGAACCGTTCCAACTTATACAATTACTGATGAGGATAATAATGTAATAACTGATGCTAATGTAAATATTCTATACACTTCTGATACTACTGGTTATAATTCCAATGTCTTACCTACTGAACCTGGTGATTATGGTATTACAATTACAGTAAACAAAGACGATAAATATAATCAAGCCACCATCACAACATGGTTTAGAATTCTAAGTAATGATGCTAAAAAACAATGTCCAATTACTTTTGAAGAAAAGACAGAATTATTTATTGGTGATGAAGAAATTAAATTCACAGTTCCTGAAGGAGTAAGTTATACAGCTCATTATGAAAAAAACGAAAAATTCTATTCTAATTATGGTTCTTTACCTACTGAAACAGGAACTTACGCATTAGTAGTTACAACAAATGAAAATGATATTTATGAATCAACCACCGCTTGGATTGTCTTCAATCTTTATAAAAAACAAGATACAAATAAAACCACTTTAAAAATCAATATTGAACCTGGTCAACAATTATCTATTGGAAGCATTCCTGAATATACAATTACTGATGAGGATAACAATTTAATAACTGATGCTAATGTAAGTATTCTTTATACTTCTGATACTACTGGTTATAATTCAAATGTCTTACCTACCGAACCAGGTGATTATGGTATCACAATTACTATTAATGAAGATGATAAATATAATCAAATAACTTCTACAACATGGTTTAGAATTATAAATAATCAAAAAGCAGAATGTCCTATTTCATTTGAAGGAGATACAACTTTTACCATCGGTGAAAATAGAGAAATACAAATTATTGTTCCTGAAGGAATAAGCTATACTGCTCACTATGAAAAAGATGAAAAATTTTATTCAAATTATGGTTCTTTACCTACTGAAAAAGGAGTATATTCTTTAATTGTTGATACAAATGAAACTCAATTATATAAAGCAACTCATAAATGGGTAATTATAAATATTCAACCAGCATGAATGTTAAGAAACTTTGATAACTTTGATGATTTCAATTTACCTACTAGAACTTGGGGAACAAATAACAATGGTGTTGATGCAAAAAATGTTAAATTAAATAATGGTATAGTAGAAATAACTATTGATGAAACAAATAAAGTAGGTGGGGCTTTAGAATCAAAAGACTTTTATGGACCTGGAACTTTTGAAATGGTTGCTAAAGCTGATGGAATAAGTGGAATATGTTATTCTTTATGGACTTTCTTTTATGCAGATAATGGCAATATCAATAATGAAATAGATATTGAATTCTTTGGAAAAAATAATGAAAACAATCATGTTATATATTCTTCATATACATCTGAAAGTGATTCAACTCATATTGAAGATCAATTAGATTTTAACATCAACGATAATCAATATCATTCTTATAAATTTGATTATAATTATGATAGAATTAATTATTATATTGATGATATTTTAAAAGCTACTATTACAACAAATATTCCATCTAAAAAAATGAAAGTATGGATGGGGGCATGGTGTCCAATTTGGGCAGGTGAAAACCAAAAAGGAATTTACCATTTATATATTAAATCTTTCACCTATAAAGAAAATTAAAAGGGAATTAAATTTATGTTAGAATTTGGAACAGGTGGATTTCGTGGAATAATCGCGGATGATTTTAATAAGACAAATCTTAAACTAATCGCTCAAGCTATTAGTGATATTTATCATGAAAGAAATTATCATACTCCTATCTATCTAGGATATGATTATCGTTTTATGTCAGACTATGCAAGCGTTTGGATTAGTGAAACTTTACAAGCTAATAACATTAAAGTTATTATTTCAAAAAGTGAAGTCACAACACCAGAAATCATGTATACATGCAAAAAAAACAATGTTGATTTTGGTATTATGATTACTGCCTCTCATAATCCTTATTTCTATAATGGAGTAAAAGTCTTTCAACAAGAAGGCATGGATGCAGAAAAAGTTTTAACTGATCTAATCGAAAAAAAGATTAATAGTTTAAAAGAATATAAAACTTCTCCTTTACAAGAAGGAATAAGAAATAATTTAATTAGTTATATCGACATACACGATGATTTTATAAATAATATTGCCTCATTTTTAACACCTATAAAAAATAAAAATATTAAAGTATTAATCGATCCTCTTTATGGAACAGGATCGATAACTTTAGGTCATTTATTAAATACTATGGGGATTAAAAATCCAACTATAATCCATAACACACATGACCCTCTATTTGGAGGAATGGTTCCAAATCCAACAAAAATAAACCTTATTAAAGATGCTTCTTTAGTTAAAGAAAACCATTATGATCTTGCAATAAGTACTGATTCAGATTGCGATAGATTAGGTGTTCTTGATGAAAATGGAAATTATGTTGATGCCAATGAAATACTAGCTTCTCTTTATTATTATTTAGTTAAGTATCGAGGAGAAAAAGGAGATATCGTTAAAAATCTTGCCACATCAAATCTTGTGGATAAAGTTGCTGAAAAATTAGGATATAAGTGTCATGAAGTTGATGTTGGATTTAAAAATATTTCTTCAGCAATCAAAAAATATGATGCTTTAATAGGTGGAGAATCTTCTGGTGGTCTTACCATTAGAAATTATATTTTTGGTAAAGATTCCACTTTTGCAAGTGCTTTATTTTTAGAAATGGTTTCAAATTTAAATAAACCAGTTTCAAAAATAATTAAAGAAGTAAAAGATTTTGCTTCTTTCCATTACATTATTTTAGAAGATCAGATGGATTATAAAAATAAAGAATATATTTTAAAAACCTGTAAAGAAAAGCAACCAAAATTTACTTATAAATTAAAAAATGAAGTTCATTTAAATAATAATTATAAATATTATTTTGAAGATGGTAGTTGGGCATTACTTCGCTTTTCTGGAACTGAAAAAGTAATTAGAATTTTTGTAGAAATGCCGAATTATGAAGATGCTAAAGAAAATGTAAAGATTATTAAAGATTTTGTAACTGAAATAGAAACTGTTGGAGTGTAATATATGGAAAAAGTAATAAATAATTTATTTGAACAAATCCATAGAATTGAAAACAAAGATTTAAAAGATGTTGTTTCTTTACCAGAAAAAACATATATTTTAAAAGATGATAAAATCGTTTGTTTTGATCGATTATATGGTGAATCTAGATTTCCTTATGGATATGATGGATTTTATATGTGGGCTCATTCTTCTGGATATGTTTATGCTCATGAATCAACATTTTATGTTATTTTAGCCTCTTTAGAAGGCAAAGAACCTTATATAAACTTCTATGGTGGTATCAAAAAAGAAAATAAATTTATTCCTATTTCCTTATTAGGAGTCAGTAAAAATGCTTTAGAAGAAAATGTTAAAAGATATTGTGTATATGCAAAAGAGTGTGTTTATTATTTAACGGAAATAGATTCTTTACGTTTTGCAGTACGTTTATTTGTAAATGAAAATAAACAAATTATTTGTTCTTTATATTTAAACAATCCATCAAATAAAGAAGTTTATTTATCAAGCTATTTAAATTTATTATTTAAATATCAAAATGCAGAATGTAATGAAACAAAATGGTTTAAAAAATGTACTTATGAAAATAGTAATTTTTATTTTGAAAGTCCTGAAGACCTTGATAGAATGACTCATATTGAAAACTATGGTTTAGTTACAAGAAATATTTCTTCAGATAATGTAAAAGTCTATAATACTACTTCAAAAATGGATTATACTGGTGGTAAAAATAATTCTTTAGCTAATTCTACTTCTTTAATAGAAGGAAAGTTTTCTTTAAATAGATTATCAACTAGATTTACTGACACATCAATTGCTGGAGATATTATCTTAACAAAAGAAAACACTCTAAAAGTTGATTATATAATTTCTTTTGCACATCAAAAAAATGATTTAATTAAACCTCCATTTAATATTGAAGAATACATTAAAAATAAAAATAAATACTATCAAAATAGAAAAAATAAATCAGGTATGATTAGTTTTAATTTTTTTGATTGGAAAGATAATAAAATCAATTCTCAATCATTAAATAAATTCTTAGATAATGTTATTTATCAAGTTGAATATTGTTCATTGACTAAAAATTCAGGCTCTATCTTTTTAGGTGTAAGAGATGTTGTTCAACAACTCGAAGCCTTATTAATGTGGCGACCAAAAGATGCAAAAAAGAAACTTTTAGAAGTATTAAATATGATTGATCCAAGTGGTAATCCACCTCGTCAATATTCTCTTCCTCCAGTAGGAGTGGATGAAACAAGAATGGACTTAAGACCATTTATTGATCAAGCAGTTTGGATAATTTCAACCATATATACATATTTAAGTTATACTAATGATTATGAATTCTTAAATGAAAAATGTGGATATTTTGAAATTAATGGACCAGCTTCTGCAAAAAGATCATTAATTGAAGATACTGTTTTAGATCATATGATTAGATTAATGAATTATTTAATTTCCAAAATTGATTATAAATACACTAATTGTTTAAGAACTATTTATGGTGATTGGAATGATGCTTTAGATGGTCTTGGAGCCAGTAGTGATTCAAATGAAGATTATGGAAGTGGAGTTTCCGTTATGGCTTCATGTCAATTCTATCAAAATTTAAATGAAATGATTGAAATTTTTTCACATATTAATACTCATCAAGAATTAATTAATCAATATCAAGAAATCAAAAATAATTTAGAAAAAGGCATTATTAAACACGCTATTGTTGAAAAAGATAACAATCGAAAAATTGTTCATGGATGGGGAGACAAAGTGTCTTATTTTGTTGGTTCTTTTGATGATGTTGATCATCTTTCAAGAGATTCATTAACATCAAATGCTTTCTTTATTTTATCTTCATTATATACAAAAGTTCCTCATATTGAAGATGATATAGTTTCTGCTTTCCATCGTTTAGATTCCAAATATGGTTTAAAAACCTTTAATCCACATTTTGAAGAAAATGTTAAAGGAGTAGGTAGAATTGTTCATCTACCAAAAGGAACCGCCGAAAATGGTGCTACATATGTACATGCAACAATGTTTGCAATTGATGCATTAATGAAAATCAATCAAACAGATTTTGCTTATACACAATTAGAAAAAGTTTTACCAATCACTCATGACCATTTATCTACCACTTCATTTGTAATGTCAAATTCATATTCGTATAACATTGAAGAGAATATGGATGGTGAATCTATGTCAGATTGGTATACAGGCTCAGCAACTGTTTTAATAAAAACTTTAGTTCATTCATTTTTTGGTATTAAACCTTCTTTAGATGGAGTAAATATTACTTTCCCTTCTAAATTACCAAGTAATAAAATGAAACTTGATTTATTAATCAAAAATAAACCATTTTCTATAACTTATGAAAATAGAAATTCATCTAGAAAATGCTTTATTAATGGGGAAAAAACTGAAATTAATCAAACATTATTTTTATCAAATGACTTTTTTAAAAATAATAATATAATTAATATTATGATAATTGATTAAGAGGAAAATATGATTAAAGGAATTAAAAATAGTAATATCTATATTGAAAATAAAGGAATAATAAAATCCACAATTACTTTTGATAACGAAAAAATTTCATTTAAAGAAGAAGATGGTGAATATCTTACTTTAGATGATCAATACATCGTACTACCAGGCTTTATAGATGAGCATATTCATGGATGTAATAACCATGATGCAATGGATGGAAATATTGAAGATATAAAAATCATTGCTTCATCATTAGTTCAAGAAGGTGTGACATCTTTTTTAGCTACCACGATGACTATGGATAATCCTAGTATTTTAAAAGCATTAACATCTATAAAAGATTATATTGAATTAGATAATAATGCTGGAGCAAAAGTATTAGGAATTCATTTAGAAGGGCCATTTATTTCACCTTTACATGCAGGTGCTCAAGATAAAAAAAATATTGTTAAATTCGATAAAGACTTATTTTCATCGTATTTGAAAGCTTCAAATAATCATATTAAAGAAGTTACTCTTGCCTATGAAGAAAACCAAAATGGTATGGTTGAATACTTAGTTAACAATAATATTGTTGCTTCAATAGGTCATACTGATTGTACTTCTAGTTTATTAAAAAAAGGTATAGAAGAAGGTATAACTTGTTCAACTCATACTTATAACGCAATGCGAGGAATTCATCATCGAGAAATAGGTACTGTTGGACAAGTAATGTTAAATGATAATGTTAATTGTGAATTAATTTGTGATTTACATCATGTCAGTTTAGATGCTATAAAATTATTATTTAAAAACAAAGGAAAAGATAAAATTATATTAATTTCTGATTCTATGAGAGCTAAATACCTTTCGGAAGGTAACTATACTTTAGGAGGTTTACCTGTTATTGTTAAAGATGGTACCGCTAGACTTCATGATGGCACACTTGCTGGTTCAATCTTACAATTAAATAACGCTTTAAAAAATATTCAAAAGCCATTAAATCTAACTATAGAAGAAGCAAGTGATTTAGTAAGTAAAAACCCTAGTAGAAACCTTCATTTAGATCATTTAATTGGTTCAATAAACGAAGGAAAATATGCTGATTTAACAATTG
>OLIW01002446.1_pt1 | contig 13748 bp, 12 predicted proteins | sample 1601321 | NCBI WGS metagenome assembly OLIW01 (sample SAMEA2452114, study PRJEB22498) | human gut metagenome | reverse complement strand
CCTACTGCTATATCTCCCCCATATTTTAATAAAGAAGAATTGAAGCAGACCTGGATGACACTCTCACTTGATTGCATCACAAAAGTAGAAAGACCTAAAGCGAGACAAGGTAAGATGACTGAGTGATTTAAAGATAAGTTTTTCTTTTTTATTTTAAGTTTTGTCTTTTTACCAAACAAGAAGCGAAGAACATAGAGACATGAACATCCCTGTGAGATGATTGTCGCAAGAGCCGCACCTTTGACACCTAAATTGAATCCAAAGATCAAAATAGGATCTAAGATAACATTACATAATGCACCAATGACAACTGAAATCATTCCGTTTTTCGCAAATCCCTGGGCTGTAATAAACATATTCATTCCCAATGTCAATTGAACAAATATCGTGCCGATAGCATAAATATTAAAATAGCTGACCGCATATGCAATCGTATTTTCGCTGGCTCCGAATGCAAGCAAAAATGTTTTCCCGCCGAGCAGCATAACCACTGTCAACACGATGGAAATGAGAATCTGCAAAGTAAAGCAATTGCCGATAATTTTTTCTGCTGATCGCGAATCGCCTTTTCCCAAAAGGATAGAAGCCCTCGGAGCGCCACCATTTCCCACGAGCGCCGCAAAGGCCGACAAAATCATGATAAGCGGCATACATACGCCGACTCCCGTGAGCGCAAGCGCCCCCACTTCCGGAATATGACCGATATAAATCCGGTCCACGATATTATAAAGCATATTGATCATCTGCGCGATGACGGTAGGAATCGCAAGTCGAAATAGCAATTTTCCGATCGGCTCTTTTACTAAAAAATCTTTATTTTGTTCCATTATAATTTTACCTTTCTTTCTTTATCTCCTCATGCATGTGTTATTTTTGAGTCGGTACTTTTATCGTACTAAACCATTCCCAAGTTGTCAATAACTTAACCCGATTTGTCCACACTTTCCTCTTCACAGAATTTTCAAAGATCATTTTAGGTTTATTTTATTTTCATCTACTATACTAAGAAAAAAGTTTAAGGAGGATACGCACATGAAACAGCTTTAGAAAAACCGGTTTTTTACCGAAGTAAATAGCAGAAAATATTTTGTACGGGAGGTTCCTTATGAAACTATTATTGGCAGAAGATGAACGAGAACTATCCGATGCGCTGACCGTTATTTTGACACACAGCAATTATCTGGTAGACGCGGTATATACCGGAACAGATGCATTAGATTACCTTCAAGTCGAACATTATGACGGCGTGATCCTCGATGTGATGATGCCCGGAATGGACGGTTTTGAAGTGTTAAAAACGGTGCGCGCTGCCGGAAATACGGTACCGGTTCTCATGCTTACTGCCAGAAGTGATGTGGACGACCGTGTAACCGGACTTGATCTTGGTGCGGACGATTATCTGACAAAGCCGTTTGCCACGAAAGAACTGCTTGCCAGAGTCCGAGCCATCACAAGGCGGGTTACCGATGCTTCCAGTTCGCAGCTCACACTCGGGAACGTCACATTGGACTGTGCTTCCTTCGAGCTGATGTGCGGCGGACAGACACTTCGCCTGAATCGCAAGGAATTTCAATTGTTACAGTTGTTTATGAGTTATCCAAACCAAACCTTTTCTGCCGAACATCTGATGCAGAAAATATGGGGTTACGAGAGTGACGCCGAGATCAATGTCGTATGGGTAAACATCTCGAATTTACGAAAAAAATTTGCTGCCCTTGGTGCGGACATTTATATACGTTCGCACCGCAATCAGGGCTACCAGATTGAGGTGAAGCGATGAAGAAAATACGAAGAAATTTTATCCTCATTGCTATGCTTTCTATGTTTTTGGTACTGTCGGTCATTATCGCCGCATTGAGTGACATCGTCCAGACTTTTTCCCATTTTCTGGATATGGTCACAGAAACCGTGTCAAGTGGCAGCAAAATAGGAGCCCACGGCTTTTTCACCGAAATGTCCACTTGTTCCAGACACGGATAAGCATGCAGCAGAAGGTCTGCCAGTTTTTCCGCTATCGTTTCCAATAATTGGTATTGATTTTCCTGCATATGCTCATAGATCAAATGTGCTGCTTCCGCATAATTAACCGAATACGCAAGTTCGTCGGTCAATCCCGCTTTTTTCGTGTCACAATACATCGTCGCAGACACTAAAAACTTCTGTCCCAGCACATTTTCTTCTTTTAATACTCCATGATGGCAGTAGCACTCTAAATCTTTTATCTGAATCTGATCCATTTATTCTTCCTTCTCTTTTCCATACATAATCGCTTCGGTCATCCGCAATGCACGGGTATTTGCCTGAACGTCATGCACACGAACAAAATCGCAGCCTTTCATCGCACCGATCACGGACGTCGCGATCGTACCTTCTTCACGCTCGGTCACCGGCAGATCCAAGGTCAAACCGATCACACTCTTTCTGGATGTCGCAAGAAGTACCGGATACCCCATGTCGCACAATACTTCCAAATGGTTTATGATAGCAAGGTTCTGCTCATACGTCTTACCAAATCCAACCCCCGGATCCAGCATAATGTTTTCTTTTTTTACACCATATTTTTCAGCGACCGCAAGGCATTTTTTCAAATCAGTCACGACATCCGGCACAAAATCCTGGTATTCCGTATTATCTCGGTTATGCATAAAACAAACCGGCACATCGTACCGGGCAGCAAGTTCTGCCATCTTTTCATCGTACAAAAAGCCCCAGATATCATTTAACATATCGGCTCCTGCTTCCAATGCCGCCTCTGCCACACAGCTTTTATACGTATCAATCGAGACAGGAATATCGTATTTTTCTTTAATCTTTTGAATCACAGGCACTACTCTCGCGATTTCCTCGTCCTCGGTAATCTGCTGATGTCCGGGTCTCGTAGATTCGCCGCCTACATCGATCAGGTCGGCTCCCTCTTCAATCATTTTCTCCGCCTGAGCCATAGCGTGTTCCAACGTATCAAACTTTCCACCGTCCGAAAAGGAATCCGGTGTCACGTTTAAAATTCCCATGATATATACTTTTTTTCCAAATGTAAAAATTCGGTTTCCAATTTTCATATTTCCTGTCATTTTTTTTCTCCTAGCATCATAATTGCCTTCGTTTTTCCCCAATGGCACGTTTTCGTAACAGATTAAAGCCGCAGTAGCTCCAAGAATTCCTGCTTCCAGTTTTCCTCTTCCTTCGCACAGCCGCGTGTGCTGAGTGTAATCGTCTTTGTTCCCGGCTTCTTGATGCCTCGCATCGTCATACACATATGCTCCGCCTCCACCATAACGATAACACCTTTAGGGGCAAGAATATCCATCATCGCATCTGCAATCTGATCGGTCAGCTGCTCCTGAATCTGTGCTCTTCTGGCAAACACTTCGACGGTCCTCGCCAATTTACTAAGCCCCACTACTTTTCCATCCGGGATGTATCCAATGTGAACTTTTCCATAAAATGGAAGAAGGTGGTGCTCACATACCGAATAAAAGGTAATATCTTTCTCCAGCACAAGACCTTTCTGCGTAGAGGTAAATGTCTTTTCCAAATGACCGGCAGCATCGGCCTCATATCCGCCAAACAGCTCCTCACACATCTTTGCGATCCGGTCCGGGGTCTCCAAAAGGCCCTCCCGCTCCGAGTCTTCGCCAATTCCTTCCAAAAACAGCGAAACCGCTTTTTTTATTTTATCTTTATCCATTCTGTCTGATGTCTCCATTCTTAGCAATGCTAAATGTATTTTACCATGATTTTATGGGTAGGTCAACCTTGCGGGAATTTTTCCGGATTTCAATAGGTGAAGAAATGTTCTGACAAGAGAACTATAAAATATAATGTTATACAAAGGTCTATCTTTATTTTTGTTAATAATTCACACTTGTTTTTTGAGGGCATATAAGTACCAAATATTCATTATAGAACAAATAATAAGTTTGGTTATTTATAATGGCAATCACCCCATACCTTCAATTCGATTTTCATTTATGATTCCTGCATATGATGATGTTTTGTCCGAATTAAATTTTGCGCAGATTTCGAAAACCGATAAACGTTACGCCATCGCCTTAACTATACCTGTTGTGATTTTCCAAAATTAGAGCGTGAATACATAAATTATAAGTCCAATAACTAAAGACAAAAATCAGCACCACTTATTTCCAAGTGATGCTGACTACTTTTAACTACTATCTCTTAATCCACATATTTCTTCAATGTCGCACGTACGGCACCGGGTCCGGCGATAAGTTCCGCAAACATGCCCTCGATCTTTTCTCCAAGTCCTGCTTCATACAAATCTACAGCAAAGATAGACGCATCCTTGAGAATTGGAGAAAGTACCGCATGTACGTCGGTTGCTTCACCAAGTTTGACATCTTTTACATACCGTTTTACTTCGTCGAGACGTGGGTCAGAACTCTGCTCAAATGGCTGTCCCTCGTCATTGATGCCCATAAGATAACGGCACCATCCTGCCAAAACCAGTGGAATCAAAGTCAAGGAATGTACATCCAAGCTGTCACTTGCGATGTAAGACTTGATCGTCTCGCCAAAACGGATTGGAAGTTTTTGCGAAGTATCTGTTACGATACGCTGTGGTGTATCCGGCATAAATGGATTTGGAAGGCGGAGCGTGAGCACTGCATTCGCAAAGTCCTTCGGATCAATGATACCAGGATTTACTACAACCGGCATACCTTCCTGATAGCACATTTTTTCTACAAGAGTAGATAATTCTTTATCTTCCATCTCTCCGTGGATCGTTGTGTGGGAAAGAAGGCATCCGTAGATAGCAAGTGCCGTATGAAGCGGATTCAGGCAGGTACAAACCTTCATCTTTTCCACTTTGTCTACTGTCTCACGGTCGGTAAAGAGGATTCCTGCTTTATCGATCGGAGGTCTTCCATTCGGGAACTTGTCCTCGATAACAAGATAACCGGTCTCCTCGGAGTTTACAAATGGTGACGTATACGTATTGCGGTTTGTTATGATCAGATCCGTATCTTCAAAACCGTCTTTTTCAAGCATTTTCTTGACATTTTCGTCCGGACGAGGAGTGATCTTGTCGATCATCGACCATGGGAAAGATACCTGATTCTCGTCATTCATGTAATCTGCAAATTCTTTCTCCACGATTCCATTTTTCACCCAGGCATTGACAAATGCCATAACGCCGGCTTTCAATTTATCTCCATTGTGGGAGCAGTTGTCCATACTGGAAAGAGCAATTGGCGCTTTGCATGTTTTGAAGCGGCGGTAACACAGAGCTGCCACACGTCCCATCAGATGCTGCTGATTTTCCGGCTTATCATCAAATCCGCTTTCTACAACGGAAAGAAGTTCTCCTTTTCCATCGTAAATGCTGTATCCTTTTTCTGTAATGGTAAAACTTGCCATCTGCAAGGAAGGATTTTCAAAAATCTCGAACAATCTTGCAAAATCTTCCGGGGCTGCCTGATCTGCTACCAGCGCTTCGACAACACTTCCTACGATTTTCTTTTCGATGGTTCCATTGGCTTTCAAAACGACGGAAAGGCTCAGGCAGTCGTATGGTTTGTAAGCTTTGCTGATAATCTCATGGTCAAAACTCTCTGCCACGACGATTCCGCGGTCATACTCTCCCTGGTTCAATACACGCTGAAGAATTTCAGCCGGGAACGCACGGAAAATATTTCCCGCTCCAAAATGAACCCAGGTAGGTGCCTCTTTGGTTTTCTGCTTTACGGCCTCGCGGTCATACTTAAGTACTTCGTATCCTTTTTCTTCCCATACAGGAGAAACTTCTTTTTGTAAATCTGTCAGTTTCATGATTTCGATTCCTTTCCTGTCTTACTTGTTATTTTTCTTAATTGCTTCCCAAAGACCATTCAGATAAGCGACACCAAGTGCACGGTCATAAAGTCCGTATCCCGGTCTTGCCTTCTCACCCCAGATCATACGTCCGTGGTCAGGGCGGATCACACCGTCAAATCCCATATCAATCAATGCTTTTACAATTTCATACATATCAAAGTTTCCATCGGAAGAAAGGTGGGATACTTCGTGGAACAAGTCTTTGTTTTCGTATTTAATATTACGGATGTGTGCAAAATGGATTCTCTCTGCAATTTTCGGATTGCGGATGATCTTAGGAAGGTCATTGTTCAAATTGCTTCCCAAAGAACCGGTACAGAACGTAAATCCATTGTAAATGCTGCTATTTAAAGAAGCGATCTTAAGAAGGTCGTCTTCACATGTTACGATACGTGGAAGACCAAATACATCCCAAGCCGGATCATCCGGGTGAACAGCCATCTTGATCTGATATTTTTCACAGGTTGGCATGATTCCATCGAGGAAATATTTGAAGTTTTCGCGCAATTTATCAGCCGTTACGTCTTTGTATTTATCAAACAGATCCATGATCTCGTCTCTACGGTTTGGCTCCCAGCCCGGCATAACAAAACCGCCGCTGGCTTTTTCGATGCGGTCAAACATTTCACTGGCATTGATACCATCGATAATAGAAGAATCGTAAGCAAGTGCTGTAGATCCATCCTCTAAAGGCATCGCAAGGTCCGTTCTTGTCCAGTCAAAAACAGGCATGAAGTTGTAACATACAAGGTGAATACCTGCTTTTCCAACGGCTTCCAAAGATTTACAATAATCTTCGATCAATTTATCTCTGGTAGGAAGTCCGATCTTGATATCTTCATGTACGTTGATACTTTCTACACCGCACAGTTTAAGACCTTTGGCTTCTACTTCCTGTTTTCTCTTCATTACATCTTCATAAGTCCAAGCCTCTCCTGCCGGGATATCATGAAGAGCTGTGATAACTCCTGATACTCCTGGAATCTGGCGAATCTGCTCCAGAGTTACACTGTCATTTCCTTCGCCATACCATCTCAATGTCATTTCCATAATTTTATACTTCCTTTCCTTGATTAGTCATAAATTTTTCTGTTTTTTTCATCAGCGATACCGCATTTTCTGTAAAAATACGTATTTACGCGGTCACGCCACTCTTTTGCATTTACAAGCTGTCTCTCAAAACGCTCTGACACACAGTCAAATGCGCGGTCAGACACTTTTCCTTTTAATCCCTGCCATACTTTCTGCATCGCCTCTACTTCTTCCACACCTTCAAAATGAGTGTCATAGATATGCTGGATCAAAGTTTTTCCGGTTTTTAACATATACGTATACGGAATATGATGAAAGAACAACAATAACTCTTCCGGACATTTCTCCGTATCTGCATAAATGCTTCTCCAAGGTTCATTGTACTGGGACACATAACCGGTTCCTTCCATCGTACGATCTACTCCGATTCCATGGAGATCCGCACGATGATACGTACCCCAGCGGTCGTATTCATAACCATCGACATCCGGTCCATAATGATAATGTGGAGTTACCATCCAGCCAATGCCAAGCGGTGCATTGTACTTTTCATACGTTGCCCAGGAACCACAGAGCATCGGTACGACAACATCCGTCACCTCTTTGTCGTCTGCCAGAGACAACCGGCTCCATTCTTCTGCAATCTCTTCTGCTGTCAGACTGGTATCCATCGCAAGGCGACCAAATCCATATAGGTTTGCTGCCGCAAGATCATTTCCGGTCCAGTTCTCATCGTCACCGGTATTGATAACACCTGCCATACCGCAATGGACCTGATTGTAAGCATGTCCGGAAACAACTTTCTCTACGGTCGTACCTTCTCCATCGCCATACGTATCAAAGTCTAGGATTTCTTTCCACATCGGAATCAGGTAGCAGAGATCGATCTGCTGACCGGTATACTCCTGTGCAATCTGCACTTCTAACATCATATTTGTCTTTTTCAGCCCGCCAAGCAATGGGGAAACCGGCTCACGAACCTGAAAATCCATCGGTCCGTTTTTAATCTGTAAAATGACATTGTCATCAAACGTTCCATCCAGATTCATAAAATGATCGTAAGCTGCTCTTGCACGGTCCGTCTTTTTGTCACGCCAGTCTTGTCCGCAGTTGTAAACAAAACATCTCCAAACGACGGTTCCGCCATATGGTTTCAGCACTTTTGCAAGCATATTGGCTCCATCCGCATGCGTACGTCCATAAGTAAATGGACCGGGACGGCCTTCGGAATCTGCCTTTACCAAAAATCCTCCAAAATTTGGAATCACCTTATAAACGTGTGCCACGGCTTTTTCCCACCAGGCAATTACCTGCGGGTCAAGTGGATCCGAAACCGGAATATCACTAAGTTCCATCGGAGCCGCAAAATTGACGCTCATAAACAGACGAATTCCATATCTGGCAAACAGATCTGTGTATTGCTTTACTTGTTTCAAATACACATCTGTGATAAGATACGTTTCTTTTTCATGAACATTTACATTATTGATGACAATGGCATTGATTCCAATGGATGCCATCAATCGCGCATACATCTCTGTGCGGTCGTTATAAAGGATTTTGTAATCATCATAAAAAAATGATCTTCCTGAGTATCCTCGTTCAATACTTCCATCCATATCATCCCAATGATTCATCATGCGAAACGGCATAGATGGGATGCAGTAATACGGCATTTTTTCCGAAAGATTGTCAAGAGCTGCCATACGCAGAAAAGCAAATACTCCCTGCAGCACTGCGGTCTCTGTTCTTCCTGTGATCACAATGCTCTCCTCTTCCTCATAAATGGCAAACGCCTGATTCAGCACTTCCGTGCTCTGTCCTTTTCCTTTTTCATCCGGGAACTCATACTCTTTCTGTACCTGCATAAAAACAGACGGTTCTTCCAGTATCTCATAAGACATTTCCACCGTCTCTCCAAGCATGGCAAACATCGCCGTCTTGTATTCTTCTTCAATTGTCTGTGCAATCTCTCCTGATGCAAATAATACCGGATTCAAATAACATGGTCGGATCTTGTCTTTCGCCAATGGCTTATAATCCAGCCAGCATTTTGTATAATTCATAGTATTTCTCCAATCACTTTCCTTATTCCCTTTCTATTCTATCTTTTTTTTGTCTGTAAATCAATACCCTTTTTACAAAAAAAAGCCGAACAAACCGAGTATTTCCCGATTTGTCCGGCTTTTGATTTTTAATCTGCCAAATTATGCAAATTATTTAGAATGAGAAGTTGCAAAGTTTGCATACTTCTTATTCATATCACTGATCTTACTATCCCATTTAGAAGAAATTGCTTCAATCTTCTTAGCAGGAGTTGTAGCACCAGCATATACTGCATAACAGAAATCACCATAATCAAGGTCACTGATAAGTGGCAGATAAGATGTCTGAATGTGCTCCTGCTCGTGCATCATTGTCAAAGTCTCGTCTACAGCACGGTCATCTCTGAACTGATCATAGTATGTCTGTTTCCAAGCATCATCCAAATCATAGCCTGGTGTAGCTTCTGTGTAAAGATCATAAGCAAATGCGATCTTTTCAGCTTCTTCTGCACTAAAGCAGCTAGGCATAACAACAATGTTGTCGTTTGGAGTAGTCTTGTTTGTAGCACCTTTGTTCTTTTCGTTGTATGGGAACATAACGAATCCCCAGTCATCTTCCATACTAGCGAATGCGCTGATCTCATAAACTTCAGCTGTCTGCATTGCAACTTCACCATCACGGAATGCTGCTTTATACCAATCCCATGCAGCTCCGTCTGGTTTTGGCATGATATAACCCTTGTCCATAAGGCTCATACCCCAGTTCATAGCTTCGAGGAATTCTTTGGATCCTGTAGCATTCTGGTAGTTTCCGTCTTTGTCACGGGAAACGAATGTTGCATTGTTGTTTGCAGCACACATAGGAAGGTAGTATTTGGAGAAACTAGCAAGTGCATACTGATCTGTTTTACCATCTCCATCTGCATCTACAGTAAGTTTCTTACAATACTCTTCAAATTTGGACCATGTCCATTTTCCATCTTTCTGAAGGTCGTATGGTTCATCTTCGCTGATACCAGCTTCTTTCAACATACGTTTATTAAAGAACACACCACCACGTGGCTCGTTCTCAGGGCTCATACCCCAGATACCATTACCGATGCTCATAAGTTCAACAACGGTCTGATTCCATTTCTCTTCTGTAAAATCGAATTCAGGAAGTGTTTTCAAGTCATACATCAAACCTTTCATCAAAGGTGCAGAAACCATTTCCTGATACAGATAGAACAACTGGCAAGAAGGACTGTTTGACATAACGCCGTTTACGTATGTCTCCTGCTGGTCAGTGTAGGAGTAAGCACTTTCACGATTAATCTTGAAGTTGTACTTCTCCATGATTTCCTTTCTGTAATCTTCGGTTGCTTTAGCATAATCTGTTTCTCCTGTATCTTCAGATGTATACCAGTCACCGATCTTGATGGACATTCCTCCCAAATCATCAAAAGTTTTTTTGCTGCTGGAAGATCCACCTTCGTCTCCCGTCTTCGCTGTATCGCCGCTAGTGGAAGAAGAATTACTATCGCCTCCACAACCGGTCAGACATCCAACAGCAAGAACTACAGAGAGACCCATTGCAAGCAATTTTTTCGTGTTTGCTTTCATAATTTTTTTACCTCCTTATTTTTTATCGTTACACTGTGCCCACTAGAGACGCAGTGATAACTACATGATTTTAGACATTCGCTCCGGGCTGACGCCCTTCGCTCATGATGTTACTCATCAAATACAGGCTTTCTCTCTGGGAGTGGCAGAGGCAAAAAAGCCAACGGCTTTTCTCATGTACCGAATATATAGGTCTTGCAAGTAAACTTGCGACCATATATTCAGTACATGAAACTGCTACGCAGTTTTTTGCTTCTCCCCCTCAACAAATCCTGTGCTTGATTCGCGTATGTTACATCTTGATACCAGACTGGCTCAAACTTTCTACGAAACCTTTCTGGGCAAACAGATAAATAATGATCAATGGTAAAATCACCATCAATGTACCTGTTGCGATCATTCCCCGTGAATAAGCTGTAGTCGCTTTCTTTGCGATACCGCGGACATCTAGATAACTATCCAGTGCTCCGGCGATACCATTTAACTTACTGGACAACAGAACAAATTCGGAATTCAAAAACAGGTTTGAATAGAAGGAATCTGTCCACTGCCATACGTAAGAAAACAGGAAACAAGATGTCAAAATTGGTTTTGCATCCGGTAACATGATACGAACGAATGTTGACAATTTTCCACATCCATCCACATAAGCAGCTTCTTCCAATTCTTTTGGAATTCCACGGAAGAACTGACGAATCATGTAAATGTACAAACCACTCTTCAGACCCATACAGCCAAGACACATCAAAGCATATGGTGTCAAAGAATTCAATAAGTTTACACCAGGTTGTCCGGTGATCAATTCAATGATACCGAAGATATCAAAGAATCGGAAATTCAGGAACAAGGAAGCCTGAATTGTTGTAGGAGGAACAACGATTACAAGAATTACGGCTGCGAACCAAAGTCCTTTCAGCGGAAATTTGTAACGTGCAAATCCATAACCTACCAATGTACAAGAAATAATCTGCAATACACTGACAAGAAGTGAAATCAATGCTGTGTTTGCCAATGCCTGCCAATACTTCATCAAATAAGCAGCAATTTGATAATTGCTCAAAGTAAAATGTCTTGGGATTGCAACAATTGTTGAATCATACAAATCCTGCTCTTCCATGAAACTAATGGAAATTTTGTTCAACAATGGCTGTAAAATCATGAAACATAATCCAAACAACAATACAAAACGAATGATTTTGTAAAATACGTTGAACGATGTTTTGCGCAGTAAGTAGCCATTGGATTTTTTGTTTCGTTCGATAAAGGTCTTTAATTTGTTCTTCTTATTCATAATAGTACACCCTCTTAGAAATAATCAGCGAAACAATTCCAAGTATAAGAATTACGCATAGGAAGTATATCCAAGCCATCGCCGAACTAAATCCATAACTTAACTTTCCTACCTCTTCCGAAATCTTCGTCATAACCTGGTTGTCGGTCTTCAAGAAGAAGTCGATTACGGTATAAACTACGTTTACAAGTATCATTGAACTTACCATAGGGAAGGTAATCTTCCAGAAACTTTCCCATGCGGTACATCCCTCAATCTTTGCAGCCTCAAACATACTTGGCGAGATTGTCTGCAAAGCAGAAAGGAACATGATGATCTGGATACCAGATGCAATCGCGATATCATAAACTTTGTTGATGATATCAAATACATATTGGAACATCTTCGACATCGGGCTGCTGTCTGATGTTACCAGAATACTCTCCAGCACCCCGGTAACACTGGCATCATTGGATGTCTCAGAAATCATATCTTTCATATCGTTCAGCAACTCATTGTTGTATTCAATACCTACAATTACACCGGATGAAAGAATAACCGGAAGGAAGAATATCGCACGGACAAATCCTCTTCCTTTGAAATTCTGGTTCAACAGCAATGCAATAAAGAAACTGAAGATCAATGTTGCTGGTGTATTTACTACCATTCGGAGCAACTCACTCAGTAAGTAAGGTACAAAATCCGGGTCAACGGTAAAAGCATCTTTGTAATTCTTGATACCAACCCAGGTCATTTTTACACCTTCACCGGCAACAGGAGTTACATCATTAAATGTCATTCGCAAAGAACTAATCAACGGAACAACCATGAACAGAATAAAACCAAGGATAAATGGTAAAATAAACAAGTATCCTGCTACTGCATTCTTAAATGCAAGAGTTTTTTTCTTCTTCTGACGTTTCATTTATTTTCCACCTCCTGTTGTGATAAAGTCTCTCTGAGGAACTTTTGTTCCATTGTAATCATAATCTGCATAATTGTAGTTTACAATGACAGACTTACCATTTTCATAAGTTGTCTTATAAACACCATTTGCAAGTTTTTCATGTCCTGTAATGAACTGACTGTAAGTATCACCAAGATTGTTATTAAATTTCTTATACAATTCAATAGTTGTATCTTTCCAGTCTGTGAAGTTACATGCATAATACTGCGTATAATCTGTATCCTGCAATACACTTGTCGGCTGATCCATAAATGTGAAGTACAGTCCGGCACCTGTCTCTGCAGATTTCAAGATCATATCCGTCTCATCCTCGGAGAGGTTGATTGCGCTTCCGGAATAATTTACAAGACCATGAAGTGCGATCTGATAAAATGGAACCGATTCATCGATGATATTAACGGCTTTGCTGTCAATATCCATATCTGTTACATAGTCAGAATACGGAACTGCATACTGGTTACCGGTTGTTGTCATTACAAGACTTCCGGATTCCTTCAATGCTTTCATCTTATCAACCTGCATGTTCATTGAAGCTTCACGAGATACACGATCCTTTGGATTGTAGTCTCCGGCAAGAGTGTTTCCAATATCTTCAAATCCAACATTCTTAACTCCATAAGAGGAAGAAATTGTATTTACATATTTGTCAATGTTCGCAATTGTATAGGATGGTTTTACCAGATAGTAACGATCACAGTTTTCGTAATCTTCATTTGTCTGGTAAATGATTGGATCCAGTGTATACAATTCTGCGATCTCACGGCTTACAAATTTTGCCGCATCGCGGTTTACTCCAAATCCATCACCTAATTTGTCTTTCATTACATAAGTGAATTTTGCATTCATGAACAGATCAAGACCTTCTGTCGCATTTGCATAAGTTGCAAGACTTGATAAATCACTCTTGCTGCCCAAACGTCCAACCAATTTTACCTTTGCGGCAGATTTCTGCTTCACACCGGTATTAAACCAGCCGGTATATTTGGCTTTGATA
>OLIW01002419.1_pt1 | contig 13892 bp, 7 predicted proteins | sample 1601321 | NCBI WGS metagenome assembly OLIW01 (sample SAMEA2452114, study PRJEB22498) | human gut metagenome | reverse complement strand
CTTTGCACCCAATTCTATGGCGACTACTCCGCCTGCCATATTGGAAATTAGGTTCGGTATCATAAAGGGCGATACCCTTCTTGGTCCGCTCTGTATAAAGGCCCTGGACTGTTGCTCGATTGTGTCCATGCCGCCTACGCCGGAGCCTATTAAAACTCCGAGCCTCTCGGGGTCAACCTTCGTGCTGTCCAAGCCCGCGTCCTGCATGGCGAGTTTAGCGCCCGCTATCGCAAAGTGCGTGTAGCGGTCGGAGCGCCTGGCTGCTTTGGGGTCCATGTATTTTGTGGCGTCGAAATTGCGGCACTCTGCTGCAACCTTGCAATTAAGCTCGGAGGCGTCAAAGAGCGATACGTTTGTAATACCGCTTTTGCCGGCTATAATCGAATCCCAAAATACATCTACGCCATCGCCAAAAGCGGAGATTGCGCCTATGCCTGTAACTACTATGCGTTCTTTTGACATAATTATCCGTATTTGATGTTAAACTTTGCAGCCTTTGGGGCTACTAAAAAACGACCCGACCTGAGCGATTTTCCTCGCTCACGAACGGGCCGCACTTCAAGATATCGAACTCAAACGGCTACTAGGCCTTGTTCGCGCGGGACTTAATGTAGTCGATGACCTTCCCTACTGTCGTGAGCTTCTCGGCTTCGGATTCGGGAATTTCTCCGTTAATCTCGTCCTTGAATTCTTCTTCAAACGTCATTATTAGCTGAACGGTGTCGAGGGAATCAGCGCCGAGGTCATCTATGAAGCTGGCCTCGGGGGTGATTTCAGACTCTTTAACGTTGAGCTGGTTGACGATGATTTCTTTTACTCTTTGTTCTATGTCTGCCATGATATTAGTGTTTGTTAATCAGAATAAATGTGTACTACAACCTAATTTATAGCTATAAGGTTTGCAGAATATTAGCCTTAAGTAAAGCTTTTTCTCTCTTTTTGTGCCCACATAGTTCGCTCCAAAACTAAAATATTGACACTCAATTTTAAGTTTTGCTAGACTTTACCCTACTTTCAAACCAGTTGCTAAATAACTTGCTTTATATATGATGAAAAAGAGAAACTTGACTTACTGCGGAATAGTTGCTTCCGCCATATTTGGCTTGTGCGCCTCTGCGTATGCGGAGGTTTTGGCGCAAAACGCCGACGAGATACGCAAAGCGCTGAAGGCCGGGGAGGACGTAGCCTTGGTGAAAGGCAAAGTTTACGAGGTAAACGAGCCCATACGCTTTGAAAAAGACGGGCAGAGGCTCTACACTAAAGACGCCACACGCATAGGCGAATACGCGATTTTAAGAGTTACAAAGCCTGAGGGCGGCCAGGTGTTAAACGGAAACGGCAGGAAGGACTTGCTGGTTGAAAAACTGATTGTGGACGGCAACCGCTACAATCTAAAGCCCTACGAGGGTGGCGGCCCCGAGCTCGCATGGTTCGGCGGCCCGCGCGCGGGAAATCAGACAATCAGAAACTGCGTATTTATGAATTCGCGCACATGGAGCACCTTCAAGCTTCACGAGGGCGGCAAAGACTGCAAGGTGGAAAACAGCATATTCTTTGGCTGCGGCGCGGACTCTCGCGGAAACGGTCGCTACGACGGCGAAGTTCCGCCAAAGTGGGGCGACGGCATTTCATGCGCAGCGGAGCGTTCGACTGTCTCGAACAATATCGTCATAGATCCGACCGACGTTGGTGTGGTTATTTTCTGCGCTCCGGGAACGGAAGTCAAAAATAACGTTATAGCGTCTCTCTCGCGCGAGAGCTTGGGCGGCATAAACATGGTTGACGGCTTGGGCTTCTACGAGATGGACAAGGGTAAAATTCCGCCGGAAGATAAGACGAGCATTCGCAAATACAACTATAACGGCGTAAAAGTTCACGACAACCTAATCGACAGCCGTGGGGCGAGAATCCACATAGCCGTTCCCATGGGCGCAAACGTCTGGGTTCCGCGCGATAAAACCACGCAAATTTTTGTCGGGGCTAAAGTTTACGACAACACTCTCGACGGCGACGCCTCCGCCTACGGTTTTATAGTTGACGGCGTTGAGAACTTTGAGGTCAAGGGCAATAAGTCTTTCGGCAAAGTTTCCGGTCTTGCCGACGGCAGGTGGGACATTGTCTGCGACGACCCCTCATCGTTTATATACAACCCTCAATATGTGACAAACACCAAGCTTCAGAAGGAGTTTAAGACCATGGAGCGCTCGCTTCAGCACCTCTTGCGCTGCAACCACGGCCCCGTGCACGTTGGCGGACCCTTCAGGGGTTACAAGGCCTACTCTTACGGCGCCGACGAAGCCAAGGCGGTCGCGGAGTTTGCATTTATAGAGATGCTCGGCAGAAAACCTACAGCCAAGGAGCTCGATTTCTACGCAAGGCTTCTAAACGAGCACTCCATGCCCGCAGACCAAATGCGCTGGGAGCTCATAAATACGGACGAATTTAAGTCTAAAAACGGGAATATCCCGCGCAATAAAATGCACGATTTCCGCACCAAGAAGTGGATGGCGGCCTTTGACAAGGTAATAGGCACAAGTTCAAATTGGGCGGCGCAAGACGTTTACAGAAAGGCCCTAAAAAGCTTGACTGAAAATTAATATGCGCGTTTTTTGTATGTATTAGAATTTTCAAAGCTCGTCCGTCTGGCGGGCTTTGTTTTTAAGCTCTCACTTAGCAATTATGAAGAAACTTGAAAGAAATGTAAGCTTTAAGTCGCTGGGCTCCTTCGGGGCGGACTCAAAGTTTTGGGATATGGACTCGACGAGCGACGGGCTCTTTAAGGTCGGTTCAAATGGTGTTAACGCAGTTTGCGCCACTGGCGACAAAAAAGTCGAGTTCGTGGGCTTTGAGGATAAGACTTTCGCGCACGTTAAAAGCGAGCTCGGCTATCCGGCGTACTACCCCGTAAACGAAGTCAAGGTCGAAAAGCCCATTAAGGCTGTCTTGATGGACTTGGACGGAACTACGATAAAGAGCGAAAGCTTCTGGATTTGGATTATAGAAAAGACAACCGCAAGCCTGCTTGGCAACGACAAGTTTAAGCTTGAAGAGGCTGATATTCCATTTGTTTCCGGACACAGCGTGTCGGAGCATCTAATGCACTGCATTAAGAAGTATTGCCCCGATAAATCGCTAGAGGAGGCGCGCGACTGGTACTTTAAGCACACACACCATGAGATGGAGGAAATTATGCAGGGCCGTGGTCGCCCCGGGGCTTTTACTCCCGCTGAGGGCATTAAGGACTTCCTGCTAACGCTCAAGGATAGGGGCGTAAAAATCGGTCTTGTAACTTCCGGCTTGTACGAGAAGGCTTGGCCGGAAATTCTAAACGGCTTTCAAACCCTAAAGATGGGTGACCCCAAGGACTTTTACGATGCAATTATAACGGCGGGCTTCCCGATTAGGAAGGGCTCTCCGGGAACTTTGGGCGAGCTTTCGCCAAAGCCGCACCCGTGGCTCTACGCCGAAGTTGCGAAGGTAGGTCTTGGTATGGATTACTCCGAGCGCAGCCATGTAGTGGGAATTGAAGATAGCGGCGCGGGCGTTTGCTCCGTTCGCTTGGCGGGCTTTGCCTGCTTGGGCATAGCCGATGGAAATATAGAGTCTAGCGGCACTAAGGCTCTCTGCTACGACTATTTCCAGAACTTTAAGCAAATTTCCGACTTCTTGTTTTAGGCGAATTTTATTTTAGCTTTAATAGAGGGAATTTTTAAATTGATGAGGCCGCCCAAATATCGGGCGGCCTTTTGCCTTTGTAAAATAGCTCTAATAAAAGGGTTTAAAGGAAAATAGGCTCTAGCTTTGTTTTTTAAACCTTTTAAATAAACGAAAGTAAGGCAAGAAAGCGCAATGCGGCCAGCACGCCGCCACTTTGAGTTTATACGGGCGGCAAGTGCCAAAAGTTAAGAGATATTCGCAAAATTATCTAAATGCCGGAGGATTTTCAACCTGACGCTCGACGGGCGTGGGCGGATTTGTGGAGTTGTCCCAAGTTCTTACGCTCGTTTCGGCATCAACTCCCGGAGTGAGGGCTTCACCTATTCCCGCCGGATTAAAGCCCATGCTCTCGCAGGCGCACAGAAGCAGTGTTGAAGCCAAAAGCAGGGCAAATCTCAAAATCGTTTTCATAGTTTGCATTAAACTCTGAGTTTTTGCACTTGTCAAGAATCTTGACTTTTGGCCCTTGCTATAGGGTTAGTATGTAGGCCTCTAGTGCCTTGAGCTCGTAGTCTGAGAGGTCTTTTGTGTTTCCGTGGCGGTTGTCCTTATTGAAGCGCTTTAGCATATCAAAGATAGTCTTTGCCCTTCCATCGTATAGGTAGGGTGCGGAGCGCCAAACTTCGATAAGCGTCGGCGTATCGAAGGGTCTGCCCTCGTCGGGGCCTTCCGCCGTTCCAAGGTCGTGAAGCTTCATATCCGTTAGGTACTCTCCCTTGTGGCAGCCCGAACAACCCGCAGTTTCAAATATGATTTCACCTTCTTGGGCCAGTTCCGGAAGTGTGCCGTCGGGGTTCTTGTAGGGGCTTGGCATGGGCTTTAGGCGCTTCATGAAGGCGTCGACGCACTGGGCGTCCTCCTCGCTTCTCTCGACAAATTGTATGTAGATAAGCCCCGCGCGCACGCAAGTTTCGCCGTCTTTGCGCACGCCGGTTATCATGGTTGGCGGCGTAAAGTGCGCAAAGAGCATGGACTTTGACTGCTTGGGGTTGCCGATTCCGTCGTTTACCAAGTCCCAATTCAAATTGTCGGAGCGCGTGGAGGGGTGGCATGTGGCGCATGAGAGCCACTGTTGAAAGCACATGCGCGCGTCGTTAAAGTAGAGGTCGCCGAGGCGCGCTTTGTTTAGCTTTGTGTTGCCGCCCAAGTCGATTTGAGATACGGTATTGCCGTCTTGCATATCCACCTTTGCAAGCGTATCAGAGTAGTACAAGGCGGCGTACAGAGAGTCGCCGAGCCACGCTATGTATCTGGGGCCGAAGCCGTCCAGCTCTATGCGCTCGCGTATTTCGCTTAGGAAATTTAAATCGTCTTCTATAGCGGGGTCGCGCGGGCCGCGGGGCTTTGCTATTTCCTCAAATAAAAGCTCGTAGTCTATCAGATGTATTTCGTGGGTTCCGGCGCTTGCGACAGCGAGAGTTAAGCCGTCGGGGCTAAAGGCTATGCCCCAGGGATTTGCGGCGCCGGCTGTGTTTTCGTCCAATAGAAAGCTCGTTAATACCTTGTTTTTCTCCAGGTCTATTATGGCTATGGCATTTGTGTTAATCCAACCTCTCTCAAGCTGGGTTGTAGGCACGTTGAAGCGCGCCAGAACATGGCTTACAAAGGCGTACTTGCCGTCCGGCGAAATTGCAACGCCCTTGCAATTTATAGTTCCGTTTGCAAGCTCTATGTTTGCGATATTTTCAAGCGTTTGGGCGTCGTATATTGAAACTGCGCTTGCGATATTTTCCTCGTATAGCCCGCCCTTGGGTGCGGGAAGGTGATTTGTCACGACAAGCTTCTTGCCGTCGGGGGTAAGCGCCATTGCATAGGGCTCGTGGACGGCCTTTGCGCTTTTTACAACCTTGCCGGATTCTGCGTCAAACTTTGAAATTTTGTGCAGAAATTGATTTGCAAAATATACGCTCTTACCGTCCTTTGACGCAAGTGGCGCGTTCGGAAAATGGCCAACATCGCAGCTTTGGAGAATCTTCTTTGCGTTTATATCAAGCTTGTGTAGCTTGCCGTTTACGCCGAGGGTTGTTGCGTAGGCTATTCCGTTTGGCGCGAGCGTAACGCCAGAGACCCTCCCGCCCAGGGGGATTTCCCCAGCCAGTTTATCGTTCTTTAGAATCAGGACTTTGTCGCCCGTTTTGCAGCCCACAATCAGGGTGTTTGAACTTTGGTCGGAATCTATGTATTCGGGGCTCAAATACTCCTCGCCGTAGTCGATTACGTCTCCAAAAAATCTCGGCTCATCGGCGCAGTGTGCAGCCGCAGGCAGCGCAAGAATAAGGCAAATAAAAAATAAGGTTCGCATCATCATATACATTTTGAATTTAAATTTCTAAATTTGTCTAGGATTTATTGGGTGTGGTTTGATTTTTTAACTTTGCGTATTTCAAGCTTATTTGCTCACTGTGCTTAATTGCCACAGACAACTGGAGATATGCACCAATTTTTTTTAATTCTGCATCGCGGGCTCTCTTAAAATGGCATAAGTCTATTTGCGAAACATTTTAAAGCGCGCCTTGCGCGCAAGTTTTTAATGGTCAAATAAGTTTTGTGAATATCCTTTCATTCATATTTTTTAGCGGAAAATAGGCGCAATCGAACTTGTCGCAAATCTACTTAGCGATATTTGTCCGGCCAACAAGCTCCTTTGCGAATTTTGCGCTAGGCCATTTTAGGCCCGTCTAAGGCGGAGCAAATATTTTTAAAATAGGTTTGACTTTTAAAACAATGTTTTAGAATTTAAACAAGTGAAGTTTTAAAAAGCAACACATTTTCTTGCAAGATTTTCAAATTTAATAATTATCAGGGCTCTCAGGGGTTTTATTATGATGAGGACAATATACATAATGCTTATTGCGGCATTTGTCGCGCCGGCGCTCAGTGCGCTAACCGTAACAAGGCAACAGGCCGACAAAGTCGCGGAGGAGGTCTATCAAAAGGGCGATAGCTTTGCGGATGCCGTTTTGAAGACTAATCCGAAATATATCGCATGGAAAAAATCCGAGCTTAGCCAACTCGAGAAAGAAGGTGTCAAGTATGGGGCTTGGAGGGCCTCTAAGCAGGCCGACGGCAACCAGCTTTTCACTTGCACTGTAGAATCCGGCAAGGATTTGCAAGTCGGGGCAACGTCATCGGTTCCCGGGAATACGCAGGTCTTGTTAAATGGCGAATCGGTGTTTGAAAATACGCGCAACCACCCCGTTTGGGAGTCCTACGTGCTAAATCTAAAGAAGGGCAAGAACACTTTGGAGTTTAAGGTTGTCAAGTACGACAGAAACTTCCGCTGGAACGACCGCACAATATACCCTTACGCCGATCCTATGAGGCACTTGCGCGATTTCTTTTGGCGCGACTACAGAGAGCATATGAATATGCTTGGCGGCGACACCCGCTTTTTTGAGCTTGAGGACTACCGCAGCGTACTGGATTCTAAAATAGGCGACGCAATAGAGCGCTCGCTCTTTAGCGCCGGCAATTTTGAGAGGCGCTTTAACGACCTTAAGGCAAAGAATATAGACGGGAAATCTCCGGAGTGGCTTAAGCTATTTGACGAGATTATGTCGACTTACAAAATCGAAAAGAAGTTGGGCTTTGATTCCAAGAACGTCTTGGCGGCTGTTAAAGACATCTCCAAGAAATTTAAGAAGAGCTACCCTTCGAAGTACCTTGCCGACGCAAAGGCTTGGGACGCCAAGATGCCCGCGATTAAGAAAGGCTTATTGAAGAGCGATCCGGCGGCTGAAAAGCAGGCCGAGGAATTCAAGGCCTTTGCCCGCGAGGCGCTTTTGGCAAATCCGCTGCTAAAGAAGCAGAAGGATTGGATATTTATAAAGCGCAAGTACGGCACTCCCTTTGACGGTTTGCCGAGCAACTGGCAGGGCAACCACCTCTTGCGCGACAGGCCGCGCTGGGGCGATGAAATTTGGAAGTTTGACATCACAAATCCGGCGGATGCTCAACTTTTGTTTAAATCTAGCGATGCTCCGGCTGTCACTGATATGTGCGTGGATTGGGACGGCAAAAAGATAATGTTCTCATCGCTCGACGAAAAGAGCAGGTGGCAGCTTTACGAGATAGATTCTGACGGCAACAATCTGAAGATGCTAAGCCCCGGTTTGTACGACGATATAGATAACTATGACGGAGTTTACCTGCCGAGCGGCAAGATTATATTTGTATCTACCGCCTGCTTTGTTGGCGTGCCCTGTGTGGGAGGTGCGGATTACGTCGGAAACCTCTATATAATGGACCCCAAGGCGGGCAGCCCCGAGAAGGTCGATAAGAGCATACGCCAGCTCACTTTCGAGCAGGACGCCGACTGGATGCCGCGCGTAATGAATGACGGCAGAGTTATGTACACGCGCTGGGAGTACACCGACAACTCGCACTATTTTGCTAGAATTTTGATGCGAATGAATCCGGACGGCACATCGCAGTCGTCCTACTACGGCTCGACGAGCTTCTGGCCCAATTCAATTTTCTACTCTCGCCCGATACCGAAGTCGGCAACGAAGTTCGTTTCCATAATATCCGGGCATCACGGCACCCGCCGCTCGGGCGAATTGCATTTGTTTGACACTTCCCGCGGAACCTTGGAGGAGCAGGGCAGAGTACACAAGTTCCCGACTTACGGCAGGGAGTATGTAGCCAAGACTAAGGACACCTTGGTTGACGGCGTATGGCCGCAGATGTTGCACCCCTATCCGATAACAGAAGACTTTATCGTTGCTGCAATACGCACGCCCGAGATGAACTGGGGAATATGCCTGATAGATAAATACGACAATATCGTGATGCTTCAGACTGCAAAGGACGGTATGTTGTTTGAACCCCTTCCGCTTGCAGCTCGCAAAAAGCCGCCGGTCTTGCCCGATCAGGTCTCGAAGAACTTGCAGGCAAACCCGAAGCTTGACAAGGGCAACATATTCTTAAACGATATCTATCAGGGGCCCGGTCTTGCGGGTATTCCGAGGGGCGAAGTCAAGGCCTTGCGAGTTTTTGAGTACAACTACACCTACCGCAATATGGGCGGGCACGATGTGATTGGTCAAGAGGGCTCGTGGGACGTTAAGAAGATACACGGCACAGTTCCCGTTGAGGACGACGGCTCGGCCATATTTGAAGTTCCCGCAAACAGGCCCATAGCTCTTCAGCCGCTCGATAAGGACGGCAAGGCGCTGGCGCTTATGCGCTCATGGCTAGTAGTTATGCCGGGCGAGACCCAAAGCTGCGTCGGCTGCCACGAGGCTCAATACATGACGCCGATTTCCGCGACAGCAAAGGCCGCTCGCCGCAAGCCTTCAAAGATAAAGCCATTCAGGGGGCCGGTTCGCGGCTATTCCTTCTTGCGCGATGTTCAGCCAATATTGGATAAGTATTGCGCAGGCTGTCACGACGGCTCGACCAAGGGCATGCCGGTCTATGCGCGCGGAAAGCCCGTTTGGAAGAGATTTACGAAGGCTTACATGGATCTGCACCCCTACGTTCGCCGCTCCGGGCCCGAGAGCAACCAGAATTTGCTGCCGCCTTCGGAATTTAACGCAAACACAAGCGAGCTCGTGCAGATGCTAAAGAAGGGGCACCACGGCGTCGAACTCGACAAGGACGCTTGGGACGTTCTCTACACATGGATAGACTTAAACGTCCCATTCCACGGCTCTTGGAAGGAAGTTACTGACAAGATTCCAAACGATTGCGACAAAAAGCGCATGAAATTTATGGCAAAGTACGCCAATCGCTTTGAAGATCCCGACGTAATCACTTGGGATCCGGGCAAGCAGGAGTTTGTTGCGCCCAAGGAGGAAAAGAAGCACACGTCCAAAGTTCCGACGGTCGCGGGCTTCCCCTTTGATGAGGATAAGGCCAAGCAAAAGGTTGCGGCAGTCGGGCTTCCAAAGGAGCTTGTTGCGGATTTGGGCGGCGGTGTAACTATGCGCTTTTCTCTAATACCTGCCGGAAGCTTTGTGATGGGCACTAACGATTGGTTCTACGACGAGGGGCCTGCAAAGGTTCAAAAGATTGAAAAGCCCTTCTACATGGCAACGTTTGAGACGACAAACGCCCAGTACAACGCCTTCGATAAAACTTACGATTCTGGCTTCTACGACAGGCACTGGAAGGATCATGTAAATCGCGGCTATCATGCAAATCTGCCGGAGCAGAGCGTGGTGCGCGTGCCGTGGAACAGGGCTATGGAATTTTGCAAGTGGCTTGGCGAAAAGTACGGTTTGGAGGTGTCGCTGCCGACCGAGGCCCAGTGGGAGTGGGCGGCTAGAGCCGGAAGCGACAAGGACTTCTGGTTTGGTCCCATAGGTTCAGACTACGGCGTATTTGAAAACCTTTCGGATGTAAGCACAAAGAAATTTGCGGTTATAGGCATAGATCCACAGCCCATAAGAAATCCGAGCAAGGAAATGGCTTTTGTGCCGGCTGACTTAGACGTAAATGACGGCGAGCTTGTTACTGCGAATGTCGGCTCTTATATGCCGAGTCCCTTCAATCTATACGATATAAACGGAAATGTCGCAGAGTGGACTAGGGATAACTATACGGAAACTCTTGGCGGCAAGCCCGTTGAGGACTTTAAGGTGGCTCGCGGCGGCAGCTGGCGCGACAGGGCAAAGTGGGCGCGAACAACGCTGCGCCGATTCTATCCGCCTTGGCAGCGCGTTTACAACGTCGGGTTTAGAGTTGTGATAAACGATCCTCAAAAGGCGGCTAAGGTCTTAAAGGAGGCTGAGCCATTGCCCGAAAAGGTGATAAAGCCCAGGTACGTTTCAAACAAGGCACCTGCCGACAATAGCATGTACCGCAGCGAAAATCCGAAGGACTTGATTGCAAACGGCGGTTTTGAATTTCCCGATATCGCAGAGGGTGTAAATATGGTTTCTGCAGAGAATGTTCCGGCTTGGGATTCGAGCGAGTCTTCCTTTGAATTCTGGCGCGGTTCTCTAATGGGGTCTCCGAAGACGGACGCGAGCGGCTCGCCTGCAACTCAGCATGTTGAGCTTGCCTCAAACGGTTCGTCGCCCTTCCAGATTTGGCAGATAGTTGAAGTTCCAAAAGGTGTGAAAAAGACTAGCGCTACGCTCACATTTGAAACTTGGCTCAGGCAGGACGCCGATGGAGAGGCGGTAGTATTTGTAAATGGTAAGGAGCGTGCCAGAAAGAAATTTGAGGGAAATAAAGGCGCTTGGACGAAAAATAGTCTTGACGTTGCCAATATTTCCGGCGGTGATGTAATAAAGATTCTGTTTAAGGAGGATAGCAGTTCGATGGGTTGGCACCTCGACAATGTTTCCTTCCTTCTTAAATAGGCAGTGAAAACCGTCGCATTTTTGGGCGGGCGTTTGGCGGAGTTTCGTCGGGCGCGCGCCCATTTGCTTTAAAAATAAGATATTATGCAAACTCCCGAGAAAGAACAAAAGTCCTACGAACGCTACCACATACCAAATCTTGAGAGGGCTCTAGAAGTTTTTGAGCTCTTGGCAAAGCACACGGAGGGCTTGACCTTGTCGGAGATAAGCGCCGCCACAAAATATTCAAAAAACAGCATATTTAGAATTGTCTGCACTCTTCAGGATTGCGGATACGTCGTTAAAGACAAGGACGGGCGCAAGATTATGATGTCTCGCAAACTTGCGGCTTTGGGGTATGCGGGCTTTGGAGAATCAAACATTGTCGAAAAGAGTATGGACGTGATTCGCTCCGTGCGCGACGAATTTGGCGAGACTGCCATGTTGGGCACTCTCTTGCAGGACGAGTGCGTGTTGATAGAGCAGGCGCCGGGCAAGGCGGCTTTCAAATTTTTGGGTGAGATTGGTATGCGCATAAAATTGCATGTGTCGGCGCCCGGCAAGGCTATTTTAGCTTACCTTTCCGAAGAGGAGCTTGAGCAGCGCCTTGCAAATATGAAGTTTACCAAGTTTACAGATACCACAATCTGCTGCAAGCGCGACTTTTTAAAGGAGCTTAAAAATGTTCGTGAGTGCGGCTACTCCGTCGATAAGGGAGAGGAAATTCAGGGAGTAAATTGCATAGGGGCGCCTGTCTTTAATACACATGGCTATCCGGTTGCCGCAATTTGGATTACGGGGCCTGCAAGCAGAGTTGGGGCGGATAGGTTTGATATTATTGGCAAGCGCATTAGGGCGTCGGCAGACATAATATCTAAGCGCTTGGGGTATATTGCTTGGGAATAGCAATAGCTTTGAGCTTTTGGCGCATTTCGGTGTCACTGCGGGCGTTTCGCGACAGTCACGTACTTTTAGTACGCTCCTGTCGCTCGCCGCCCTTGTTCCTTGAACTGCATCCAAAATCTCAAAGCTATTCCCGAAGGGGGAGTTTTGTGATTTCTCGATTAAATTCTTTTGCGGGGTGTTTTTTTATGAGTTTCCCGAGGCTCGAAGTTCGGAATCTCAGAGCTATTCCCGCAAGGTGGAGTTTGCGGGTTTTGGATTAAACTTTTTTAGGGTGTATTTTTTTGTGAGCTTCTCAAGGCTCAAAAATTCGGGCTTTTAAGGCCATTTCCCGCATGGGAAGATTTGTACTTTTCCGATAAAATTCTTTTGAGCGTATAGTCTATTTTTTACGCGTTCCATGTCCAAAAATTGGGAAGTCCTCTGTCCACAGGCTGGATTCTGCGCTTTTTGCCCCCAAAAATTTTTTGGCGGCTGCGCTTTCTTCGGTGCGTCTTGCCTCCGCTTGCTCGCTCAATTCCCTGAGCATCTATGGAGCTTTTATTGTGTTACAATTTTTTAATCCTAAAAAAAGAGGCCGAACCCAAAACTCGCGCTTTGGGTTCGGCCGGGACTGGGGGATTAAAAATTTTTTTAATTAACTATCTCAAAAGTGGAGTCGTTTTTATCTCCTGAACTTTTTATCTCGCTTGAATTTAAATTCCACGCCTTGTGGCGCATGAAAACTCCGGGCTTCGCGGCCGATTCAAAAGAATTTCTCGTTTCGTCCGCGTCGTCGGCATTACCACTTCTCAGGTACCAAGTTGCGTTCTTTTTAAAACTTTCCGAATCCTCAAAGGTCAAAAGCCCCACTTCCCCGTTTTCCTTTAAAGTCAGATATTTGTCGGGGTAGCCCATGGACCTTATCGAAACGCCTTTGGAGTCGGCAAGTCCGCTTTCAAACTCCCAGAATATGTCGCCCATAACTTTCGGGTTGCAGTCCAGTATGCAGCGGATTCTGTCCTTCTCTTCGCGCAACACTATGAACTTTACCCTTGTCTTTTGCGCACGTATGCGCTTTGTGGGGTTCTTAATTTCAAAGTTCGCAAATTGCGCTTTGTCTTTTAACGCAAACACTCCGCACTTGCCAAAAGCTTGATAGGCTTCGCGGGCAAAGATTTTGTTGCCGTTTATATCCAAGTACAAAACGCTGCCAAAGGCTTGAGCCTTTAGCTTCAACTTGCCCTTAAGCTCCGCCTTCTTTTCAACGTTTATTCCCTCCGCCTTGCCGTAGCCGCTTATAAACATTGTTGAATCTGCTCTTATACCCAAGAGGTAGCCCGAATCGCCGTCGGCGCGCATGACCACTCCCGCTTCAGCTCCTTTGCGAATTGGCATATTAAGTTCGCAAGTGGCTATCGCCGCTGTCAGATTGCAATCCTTATCCTTTTCTCCCTCCATAAAGGCAAATTGAATTTTGTCGGAAGCGTTTAAAGATATTGAATTTTTTTTGTTCGCAAAACTTAGCTTTGAATTTGCATCGCAAATCTTGGGCATGTTTTTTGACGTCTCTGTAATTTTATCGTGGGCTGCCTTGATTTTCTTTGCGTCCATCTTAAGGACTTTTCTATCGTAGGTATAGAGCCCGTTTGTCTCGCCCTCAACGTCGCTAATTTGCGTGTAAACCGATGCGCTTAAGCCCGGGTAGAACATCAAGTTAAACAACTCTCCCTGCATATTTAGGTAGCGTTTTGTTAGTTCTTCATTGTTATTTGAAACTTTTCCGTAGGCCCAACCATCGCGATTAAACCAATTGTGACCCTTTACATTCAGCCCCGTTCCGCCGTATTCACCGAGAGCCGCGAAAGTCTTTGTGGCGGGGTCGCCGGAAAGACTTGCGGAAGGTCCCGTATAAATGTGTATATCGTAAACGTCGCCGCTTGAGTGTTCGTTGGGAAGTCCCGAGCTATCGTTTACAAACCTAGATGGGTCGTAGGCGCT
>OLIW01002416.1_pt1 | contig 13897 bp, 8 predicted proteins | sample 1601321 | NCBI WGS metagenome assembly OLIW01 (sample SAMEA2452114, study PRJEB22498) | human gut metagenome | reverse complement strand
CGCGGCTCACAGAGCGGTTGACGGCGACGTCACAAACGAGGCTTGGGCCTGGCTTAGAGAGGCGCAGCTCAAAGCATTAAAGCTTAAGAATACCTACGCCGTATCGGCAGTGGATATTGGCGAGTATGAAGACATACACCCGCAGAATAAGGAGTTGGTGGCAGAGCGCGTAAATTCCATAGTAAAAGCTATGGATAAACCCCAAGCCCCCAAGACGGAATCTCCGATGTATGAATCTTGCAAGGTATTAAAAGACGGCACAGTGCTTGTAAAGTTCACGAATAGTGGCAATAAGCTATTGGCAAAGCGCGTAGCTTTAAATAAGAGAAGGAATATGGAGTTTGGCAAAGATCCCGAGGCGTTCGTGCTTTCGGAAGGGGAACTATCGGGCTTTGAGCTTTGCGGAGAGGACAGGGTATTTTTCCCGGCAAAGGCTAAAATTATAGACTCAAAACACATTGCCTTAAAGTCCGACAAAGTTAAATCGCCAATAGCCGCGCGCTATATGTGGAAAAGCTTTGCTCTCGGCAATCTCTACAACGACATGGGCTTCCCCGCCCTGCCATTTAGAACCGACAATTTTGCAGCTCCCGACTTTTTGGGAAGAACTATTGGAAGCGAATTTGACGCTAAAAAAGTTTCAGATCTCGGAGTAAAATTCGAGCCCGTGCTAAAGACCGCCGAAAGCGAATTTAAAGATGCCGACCATGGAGGTGTGAAGTTTTTAAAAGCGATAAAGTCTCCAAATTTTTCGGGCAGATACGCATATTTTAAAGCTCCTCAAGGTTTTAAGAATATGTCAGGCAAACGCGAAATCGAGATTAGTATAGTTTACATAGACTCAGGCCCCGACACCATCGAATTGGTGTACGATTCGAATGATTCCAATGTCCGCAAGGGGCAAGCAAATGCGGGTGCGTGGAAGAAACTTGGAGCTTTGAAAATTGAAGATAGCGGCAAAGTAAAGCTTGCGAAATTCAAGGTTTCAGACGCAAAGTTTGCGGGCAGATTAAACGGAGCCGATGTAAGGCTACAATCTATTCCCAATATGGACTTTGAAGTCCTGGGCTTGTTTATAAAAGAAGCTGAGTAGTTTAAAAGGTAAGCGCTTTTTTAGCCTTTAAATTTTAGATAAAAATCTCACAAAATTTGCAAAGTAAATTTGCCCAATCATAAGAGAGGCCGCACAAAATGCGCGGCCTCTTCGTTTGCAAAAATAAACTATCTAAAAAAACAAAATTAGTATTTAACCTCTATTTCATCGCCGTCTTTCGTTTTTAATACGGCAGTTGCTCCGCCCTGTTCAAATACGAAATCGTCGTAGTTTTCGTTCATAAAAACAGTAGGGGCGCTAAGGAACTTATCATCAATTAGAGTTTTTAGGGAAACCCTCTTTACACCTCTGTCCTCCATGTAAGTTGAGGCGACTTTATACATTGCACTAATCTGGTTTTGAATAGCCGCAGTGCGCGTTGAAACCCTTATATAGCGGGCGGCGGGTATTACCAAAGCCGCAAACAAGCCCAGTATGGCGAGCACAATAATTACTTCTATAAGCGAGAAAGCCCCGCGCCTAGTTTTTAAAATTTTCATAAGCACATTTTGGGATTAAAGTAAAATTTTTCAAGAAAGTTCTCGGTATTATGCAGAAATCTAAGGAAGTAGAAAGCCCACCCCAGTCTTCCTCGTCAGGAAATGCTAGCGCAAAAAAACCTGACAAATCAACACCGATGTAAACATTTTCCGCATATTTTACATTTCCATTTAGAAAATTTAAAATTCATAAAGTTCAAATTTCGACATAAAAGGCGGTCACACCAAAGCCCCACAAAATCGCGCCTCAATTTATTGCGTCCGCCTTGCACTAAAAAGACTCAATACGCCGCGAATTTTAAGTTATCAATTCGACTTCAAGGCATTGTAGAAGCGATCTCTAAAGCTTTCAAACCACTCCTTGTCGTATGGCATGACTTCGGCGTATCTAATTATGTTTCCGTAGCAGGTAAAAGTGACGTCGCTTTCGGTGCAAATCTTAAAGTACTTGGCAGCGAGCTCCGGATTTGCCTTTACACCTATGCCCTTTTCGTAGGCGTAGCATAGAACCAGCGCCGCTCCCTGCCAATGGTCTTTCTTACTCTCGGCAATCTCGCTAAGTGTTTTCGCAGCCACTTCGGGATTTGCCTCCACACCCGCGCCAACCAAGAGGTGCAAAGCCTCTTGGAACTTCAATCTTTCGCTATTTGGATCAAGTTTTTTAATGCGCATCAGAGTCTGCCACGCAACTTTTATGTCTCTATATTCGGGATCGGTGTACTGGCGGTTTTCGCATCTAAAGCCGTAAATCGTCCAGAGCAAATCCTTGGGATATATGTTTTTTGATATGCAGTATTCGAGCATTTCAAAGGCGTACTGCCTGTCAACGGGCGTGCGATTTTTCAGGCGCGACTCCCGCGAGCAAAACGAGTGCGCGGCGTCCGATAAATTGTAATCTCGCACGTTCGACAAAAGTTCGTACTTCTCCCCCTCTTTCAAACTTTCGCCCGCAATGCCCTTTTCCTTACAGTAGGCTAAAACTACCGCGGCCATACTGCTCGGATTTTTCCGCACGATATCCTTTAAAATTTCAAGCGCTTTTTTTTCGTTCTTCTCACACCCCAAACCTGTCAGGTAGTGTGTTGCAAGCCGCTCACGCATTTCTTCGGAGTCAAATCTCTCGGTAAGTTTACTTGCAATTTCAAAGGCTACTTTCGGATCGTAACAGGGTTCGGGCAGAGCAAAATATCTGTAAACATATGCGGAATTAGACTCTTCAAAATCCGAACAATCTATCGCCTTCAAATAAAGCTCGGCGGCCTTTTTGACCTTTTCGGGATTTTTCCTGTCTTTTGCAAGTTCGCTTGCAAAGTAATATAAAACCTTTCCGCTCTTTGAATCCTTGCCAAGCACAAGGTTCATAAGCTCCGACTTTCGGGCATTGTCCGACTGAAGAACTTTGTATTCGGGATAAACTCGTTCTAAAAGGTACATAATTTCATCAGCCGAAGCCTCTTTGTTTACGCGCTCGTAAAGCGACTTTGAAAGCGCTTCGTCCTTTTCTGTGCCCTGCCCCGCGCGAGCGAATGCCGCCATAATCTCGAGCGAATAGGGCTTGAAGAACTCCTTATTTTTTTGCAAAAATTCAAACATTAGCGCGTAGTCTTTATGATAGACATCTATGAGATTTTGCAAAAATTCCGCCTTATCTTTAGTATCATCGTCTCTTTCAAATTTTAGGCGTTTAAATACCTCGCCTGCCTGTAAAAGCTCCTCTCTAGACATGTATTTTTTTAGTTTCTTGAGAGTCCTAAAGGCGCTGTAATTATTGAAGTAACGCTTGCTCGCGCGCATTCCCAGAAGCGCCTTCACCGCGCCCTTTTCATCGCCCCGATTTAAAAGTATATCAACTTTATCTCTTATATCGGAGTTAGTATGAGCTAGAAGTTCGTCCTCCAATATTTTCATGACTTCGTCGTTTTTATCCAACTTTATCCTCATTCCAGTATTTGGGAGAGTATAATCGCCATTTAATATCCTATAAATTGTTGAAATACAATCCGAGAAAGGTGAATTCTTTATGCTTTTTACGAGTTCTACGGCTTTTTTATCGGATTTATCCAAGAGACAACCCGTTTTGCAAGAATAGACGGCGTAGGCAAACATATAGGGATCTGAACGTAAATCGCTATTGAAAAGCAGGTCCTTGCTAACACCTTTTGCGTACGACATTTTTAGGCATAAATCGACCTTATTCTCAAGGAAGCTCTTAAGTGCGGAACGCGTATCCTTATCATCAAGCTTACTCAAAAGCTCGAAAAATAAATCGTGTGAAATTGAAGATTCTAAACGCCTCAAGATAATCTTATCCCGACTAAATTTGGAACTTAATTTTTTGTTGAATTCCTCTTCAAAATCTTTGCCAAGCTCATCTTTAGATTCTTCAAAAGCCTCCATAGCCTTCGGCAACTCTACAAACTCAAGAAGAATGAATTTTTTAAACTCGGCATTCTTCCATCTATCGTATTCCAAAAAGAGAATATAGACCCCGTCAAAGTCATTAGCCTCGCAAAGTTTCACGATTTCCGCCCTTAGCTCCGGTATGCGCTTTTCAATAAAAGCCTCGTCGTCGGGACTTAAATTCTTCATAAATTTGTCGCGATTTTTATAGAAGTAAAGCGTGAGAGCCTTCAAGTTGGCTTTACTAATTTTCCCCGCTTTATCTAAGTCCAACATTTTGTCGGACATATTCATCGCAAGCAATATGGGCTGCATCACATCGCGGATATAATATTGCTGAGTTTTACTATATTCCGGATTTTCACTTAAGCTAATCTGATAGTCCAAGATATCGGCAATAAATTTGCGCGCGCGGGCGTTTTCTCCCAATTTTTTAATAAAATCATGATTGAAGGAATATAATATACTGCTAGATATTTCGAGAACATCAATGCCTTCAAAGCTATAAAGTTCCGCAAAAAAGGCCTCGTAGCGCTTCAATAATTCATCGGGCGCTCCGCTTTGCAAGAGCGATAAATAGACGGCAGCCGCAAAATCTGCGTCTATGCTTGTGAGAGAATTTAAAATGCAAGTCTCGTTGCCCTTTATAATTTCCGGAAGCAAACTATCGTCCTTCATAACATATAACATGAAAATAACCTTTAAAAAAGGCATTTTTAATAAGGTATTATCGCTTTTAAGGATAGCCCTGGCAATTTCAACCAAATCGGAACTTTCAAGCGGCGAATTAGAGGGAGATTGCATAACAAAAAAACACGCGAAAATAGCCTGCTGGTCGCCGGCCCTTGCTCTTTTTACAAGCTCATCTTTGCTCAAATTCTTAAGATGTGCAACTTCCGACTCTAAAGGCATGGCAAGTATGGCTGAAGTGCAATCAAAAAGACGCTCCTGATTTAACACAACTCGATGTGAAGTTAAAACCACAGGGAAAGCATCAACTTCAACGGGGCTTGCATATTTTTCAAAACGCTTTAAGGCTTTTTCAATATCGCCTTTGCGCAGCGACATCTTGAGAGTGTAAGTACTTCGACTATTTAAAATCGCATTTGCGCCTTTTTTGATATCGCCGTAAAATTCGAGGATAGGCGTCATATTTTTAGAGATACTCACCCAAAACAAATCGCCCGATTTTTTGTATGTAACGGAAACTCCCTTCTGCTTCATCGCAAGATCCAGGCGCTCCTCATTCGGGAATTTAAAATTAGCCTCGGGCTCTCCGCACATACCGGCAAATCCGGAGAAAATTAAGGCGATAAAAACCAAAACAAAGCAAAATTTTTTCATAATAAGCAGAGCCTTTCCCAAATGGGTTTCAAGTTAAGTTCCGCTTGTTATGATGTAAAAAAATACAAATTTGTCAAGCCTTCAATATGTATTCAAATATAAAATATCATCTTTCAAGCGCAAATACCTCGCCGCCCTCACGACTGAGGAGCCTGTCCAACTTTTTTGCGTTTGGAAGCAGCCGGTTTAGATGTATCCAAAACGACACTGAGTGGTCCATGAACATCTCGTGGGCGTATTCGTGCAAAATTATATATTTTTGAAATTCAGGCTTTAGTAAGACTATGCGCCAGTTGAAGGAAAGAGTATCCATAGTCGAGCGCGACGCCCACCTGCCGCGCTGGTTTCGCACCGAGATTTTGCGCTTCTGCAAGCCGCACTCCGATGCTATCGCCCCGACGCTTATCTCCAAAGACTCCCTTGCAAACTTCATAAAAAGCTCAAAGAAAGATTCTCTATTTCTATATGCAAATACTATTTCGCCGCGCTCAGAGTCCTTAACAAAAAAATCGCTTGTTTTGGACTCCATAAAAATCACCCTCAAGGCCTTGCCCGCCTCAAACACATAGGGATTCTCCCGCAAATATTCAAGCAGAGAGCGCCTAGGCTTTAGATTGCGCGTCTGCTCAAATATCCACGCCGACTGCGACTTCACAAAGGCCCTGCACTCTCCAAGCCCAACATAAGTCGGCGCCGATAGGCTTAGCAAACCCACATCTTTCACGCGCAAGGTAAGACCGCGCAGGCCAACTCGAAAGCTTATCTTCAATTCAAACTCCCTGCTTTCGAGAGCGTCCGCAAGCTCTATTACCTCGCTGTGGCTGCCCCTCACCTTACTTTACCTCGGTCTTTTCTCGCAAATATTTGAGGTAGTCGCGCAAAGCTCCCTCGGGCTCAACTCCAAGAGGCCTAAACTTAGACACAATTTCATACAGCGCCTTGCCGCACTCGCGCTCCGGAGAATCTGCATTAAATTCGCTTGCAGCCCTGCTTTCCGCCTCTTTATCTATGTGCTTTGCCACGTCCCTCGCCTTCCTTAGCGCCGACAATTCATGCGGCAGATTCTCCCAGAAATTCGCTGATTTGGGCCTGCTCTTTTTTTCCTTTGCCTTAACTGCAGACCAAATTTCTACAACATCGTCGGCATCTTTTACCTTTACTCCAGAAAATACGTGCGGATGGCGGCGCACAAGCTTGTCGGCAAGCTCTCCCGCAACATCGTCAAAATTAAACTTGCCCTCCTCCGACGCCATCTCGGCATGCAGCATTACATGCATCAGAATGTCGCCGAGCTCCTCCTTCATGTTTTCGTAGTTTTTGACATCAACTGCGTCGAGAAACTCCGCGGCCTCCTCCAAAAGGTTCCCGCGTATGGAATCGTGAGTCTGAGCCCTGTCCCAGGGGCAGCCGTCGGGCGCGCGCAACTTCTTTATTATTTCCAAAAGTCTATCTATATTTTTCATATTTAAAATTTAGCTTAAAAAAAGCACGATTTGCACCGCTTGTCAAAAAATTTAAAGCCAAAGAAGCTAGCACCCCAAACACTGGAACTTGCAAAAATTGCCTTTTAATTGATTTATCCAAGCAAGCAAATTTGATTTGTAAAACACTCGGAAGCTTACCCGTCTCTTTGCTATTTTTTTGTTGAATGGAAGCCTGTTTTTCAATTCTATATATGCGGTTATTTTTATGCGCACTATTTTGCGCAAATAAATAAAAGCTTTTTAATTTAGATAAAATATGGCCTCTATTCTTACAAAACTTTTCGGCGGTTACAAATACGGGCGCTTTTACGCGGCTGCAAAAAGGACGCTCGCACGCATAAATAAAATCGAAAAACAATATCAGAGCTTGGCGGATTCCGATCTGCCAAAGAAAACCGAGGAATTTTCAAAGCGGGCAATCGGCGGAGAGTCTCTAGATTCCCTCTTGCCGGAAGCCTTCGCGCTCGTAAAAAATGCCGCAAGGAGAATGTGCGGCAAAAGCTACGAGGTTTTCGGGAATCCGCAAGTCTGGAATATGGTTCCATACGATGTGCAGATTATGGGCGCTATAGCCCTGCACAAGGGCATGGTTGCAGAAATTGCAACCGGCGAGGGAAAGACGCTCATAGCAACTCTCTGCCTATATCTAAACGCCCTGACCCACGAGGGCTGCCACGTTGCGACCGTAAACGAATACCTCGCTATGCGCGACGCCCAGTGGATGGGCGCCCTATTTAATACTCTTGGACTTACTTGCGCCTACGTTATAGCCTCTCAAGACCGCGAGCAAAAAAAGCAGGCCTACATGGCCGATATAGTATATTCCACCGCAAGCGAACTCGGCTTTGACTATCTGCGAGACAACTCAATGTCTTACAGAAAGTCCGACCAAGTTCAGAGAGACTTTAACTTCTGCCTTGTTGACGAGGCAGACTCAATCTTAATAGACGAGGCGAGAACTCCCCTCATAATATCCGGAAGCGACGAAAGCGAGGGAGAGTCTCCGTACCAAGACTTGCTTGCGCCTGTCGAAAATATGGTAAAAAGCCAAAAGAAACTCGCGAGCGAAAAGGCAGACTCCGTACTTAGAAAGTTGAAAAAAGGCTCGGCCTTGGACGACGAAATGCTAACTGAAATATGGCTAGTTAAAAAAGCTATGCCGCGAAATAAGATTTTGCGCCAAATTCTCGATATGAATAAAAACGCAAAATCCTTTGCTGACTTTGAGCTGAAGATGTCGGCCGACTACAATGCAAACAAAGCCTACAAGCTAAAGGAAACCCTCTACTACACTGTCGACGAAAAGAAGCAGCAGGTGGATATAACCGAAATGGGAAGAAAGTTTCTAAGCCCTAGCGACGACGCCTTCGTGCTGCCCAATTTTGATGAGATGATGATGAAAGTCGACGCCCAGCATTTGGGCAAGCTTGAGGCAAATCAGAGAAAGCAAGCCCTCAGGCAGTCGTACTCAAAAAAGGCCGAATACATACACGCCCTCACCCAGCTTTTGAAGGCCTATGTGCTCTTTGAGCGCGATGTCGAATACATAATAAGAAATAACAAAATAGAGATTATAGATAAAAATACGGGTCGCGTAATGGAGGGCAGGCGCTGGAGAGAGGGCTTGCACCAAGCGGTTGAAGCTAAGGAGAGAGTTGAAGTTGAGCCCGAAAACAGAACATACGCCACAATAAGCATACAAAATTACTTCAGGCTCTACAAGAAGCTCGCGGGAATGACGGGAACTGCCGAGAGCGCCGCCGAGGAATTTGCAGACATCTACAAGATGAACGTAATGGCAATTCCGACTAACAAGCCCTGCAGGCGTTTCGACTTTCCGGATTTAGTATTTAAGACAAAGCGCGAAAAATACGCAGCCTGCGCCGAAAAAATAAGAGAGGCAAACGCAAAGGGCCAGCCGGTATTGGTCGGAACCTCATCGGTGGAGGATTCTGAATTGCTATCGAGGCTACTGAAGTTAAAGGGGATAAGACACACTGTATTAAACGCAAAAAACGACGCCGTAGAAGCTGAAATTGTGGCAAAGGCCGGCAGCAAGTCGGCAGTAACAATATCCACAAATATGGCGGTGCGCGGAACCGACATAAAGCTTGCAGACGGAGTTGAAGATCTGGGAGGCTTGCTCGTGCTTTCAACAGAGCACCACGAGTCTAAGCGTGTCGATAGGCAGCTGCAGGGCCGCTGCGCCAGACAGGGCGATAAGGGGCAATCGCTTTTTATCGTATCGCTTGAAGACGATATATTCAGGCTCCATGCCGACACGTCATTTCTCGCAAAAGTTTTAAAGACAAAGCACAAAGACAATTTTGCGCTGAGCCACCCGATTTTTTCGCACATAGTTGAAAAGGCGCAAAAGAAGATGGAGAGCGAAAATTTCAGCATAAGAAAGCAGCTGCTTGAGTTTGACAACGTCTCAAATACTCACCGCGAGGTAATTTACGCCATGCGCAATAAAATTCTATCCGAAGATTCAAACCGCGACATACTTGAAAATATGATACGCGAAAACACCTCTGAAAAGCTTGCGCAAATTCTCGATTCCTCAGCTTTTGCAACTGAAGCAGACGCCCAAAACATACTGGATATATTTGCTCAGTACTACCCAATAAGCCTAAGCGTTAAAGATTTGAAGGGCTTAAAAGTCGGCAAAATTGCCGAGATTCTAAATGCGGAAATCCTGAAATTAATAGAGCAAAAGACGCAAATAGAAACTCCTGAATTTGAGAATATGATAGAAAAGTCTCTGCTCTTAAATTCCGTCGACGACAACTGGCGCGACCACCTCACGCGACTCGAGGATTTGCAGGAGGCCATATTCCTCAGAAGCTACGGCCAGAAAAACCCCGTTTACGAATATAAAATCGAGGCCTTTAAATCTTTCGAGCAGCTGATGTCCGACATAAGAGAGAGCGTCTGCTCTGCCGTTTTAAAAGTTTTTGCAAATAGAGACAGCGCCGGGGAATTTATGCAAAAGATAAGGGCGGGAGCTTCTGAAAAATCGGTGAGAGTCATTTAGTAGCGGCGCGATTCTTGCGATATACGAAAGTTAAATGAAGAAATTTTTGTCAGACTGGTGGGTGAAAATTGAAGCTCCGTTTAAGGCGGACAATTTGTCGCCAAATTACCTTGCAATAAGCGTATCGCTAGGAATTGCTGTGGGGCTTATGCCCATCTGGGGGCAGGCGTATTTCTGCTTTATATTTTGGGCCGTTTTTAAGCGCTTTGAAAAATTGCGCTTTAACCTCGTGCTATCCTGCGCGTGCACCTTTATATCAAATCCGCTCACAACGCCCTTTATGACCTTTGGCTACTACGTGCTAGGCAACATTTGTCTTATGCAAAAGAGCCTGACTTTCGGAGAATTTATAACTCAGGCAAAAGACATAGTAGATTCCACCTCAACTTTCACCATAAAGTTGCGAGAGGGCTTCGACTTTGCCTTTGGAGACGTCGGCCTTCCGATAGCCATAGGCTATGTTATAGCGGCCGCAATAGCAGCTCCCTTAAGCTACATAGTTTCATACAAAATTGCGCTCATTTATAAAAAGAGGAATGCCAAGCGAATCGCAAACAGCTGATTCAAACTACGCAATTTGAACTTTGCCCGTAAATTTATATTCATATATACTTGTAATTCCCGAGCGAAACAATAGATTCGGCACAAAATGAAGAAAGCCCTTTTAGCCGTTTTAGTAGCAAACGCCGCGTTTTTTGTTGCAGGAGAATGCCAGGCTAGCGACGCCGTTTACGAAATGGTAAGGTACCCTACTGCACTATCCGAATATCCGGAAATGGACGGTGCTTCGCTTTGGCAGGTTCTAAAAGAGAGGGTTAGGTACGATCCCTTCAACCTTTACGCCACGATAATTTTTGTACTTGCTATAATGCACACGTTTGCGGCAAGCTACTTTAATAAAATAGGTCACTACTTTCAAAAAAAGCACCTAATAAAACTGAGGTATCTCGAAACACAGGGAAAGTTGCAAGGGCAAATGGTTCCGGTGTGCTTCAGAGCGACTCTCTTTCACTTTTTTGGAGAGGTAGAGGCAATTTTTGGGCTTTGGCTTGTTCCTTTGTTTGCCGGAATGGTCTTTATGGGAGGCTGGAGCGCAATGACGCAGTATGTGGATTACCTGGCCTTTGTCGAAAAAAAATACACAGAGCCAATGTTTGTGGTTGTAATTATGTGCATTGCCGCCACAAAGCCCATAATCGTATTTGCAGCTTCAATCATAAAAAGGCTGGCAAAAATAGGCGGCGAAACTCCCGGAGCTTGGTGGATTTCAATACTGTGCTTTGGACCCCTGCTGGGCTCTTTTATAACGGAGCCTGCGGCAATTACAATTTGCGCGATGTTGCTTTCCGAAAAATTCTTTGCGCTAGACCCCAAGCCGGCCTTGAAGTACGCGACACTCGGGCTTCTATTGGTCGCAATTTCAGCCGGTGGAACGCTTACGCACTTTGCGGCGCCGCCCGTGCTTATGGTGGCCTCAAAGTGGGATTGGAACACGGCTTTTATGCTGGAGCACTTCGGGATAAAGGCGATAGTGGGCATAGTTCTCAGCGTAGGGCTTTACTACGCCTTCTTCAGGCGGGAATTTAAAAATATGGCGGAAAAATTTAAGGCTTCCGGCATACCCGATTCTAGCGAGCAATACGTGCCAAAATACATTATAGCAGTCCACATATTCTTTTTGGTGTTTACGGTTTTTGTGCTTCACCACCCCGCCATAGTTGTCTTTGCATTTCTATTTTTCATAGCATACATAATGGCAACCCAGCACTACCAGTATGAGCTGAATGTAAAGACGCCCATATTGGTCGGATTCTTTCTTGCGTCTTTGGTCACCCACGGAACTTTGCAGGCCTGGTGGATAGAGCCTATTCTTACAAGGCTTGGCGAATTTTCCCTATTTGCGGGCTCCCTTGCACTAACTGCCGTAAACGACAATGCCGCCATAACGTATCTCGGAACGCTCGTTCCCGACTTTAGCGCGACAAAGCAATACATGCTGGTTTCGGGAGCGGTTATTGGCGGAGGGCTTACGGTTATAGCTAATGCGCCAAATCCGGCAGGATTATCTATTCTATCAAAGCACTTTTCAATAGGTGTTTCACCACTTAATCTATTCTTGGGTGCGCTTGCTCCCACTTTAATTTTAGCCGTAATTTTCTACATATTTTAAACTATGCAGGCCTCTAAGTTTGACATCGCTATTATAGGAGCCGGCCCCGCCGGTGTTGCAGCAGCGCTTGAGGCTTCAAAACTTGGAAAAAAAGTCCTGCTTATAGAGAGAGACAAAGTTGGCGGAACGTGCTTAAACCGGGGGTGTGTGCCCACAAAGGCGCTGCTAAAGAGCTCGCAAGTTTACAAGTTGCTAAGGGAGGCTTCGGAATTTGGAATAAGTGCAGAAAATGTAAATTTTGACTTTGAAAAAATTGCGGAGCGCGCCGAGCAAGTGGTCTCTAAAATCTCTGCCGGATTAAATTTTAGCTTAAGGAAAAGTTCAGTGGAGCTTGCAAACGCAAGCGCAAAAATCGTATCTGAGCACAGACTTGAACTAGATTTTGGAGTCGAGAAAAGAGCGATTACTGCCGACTACATACTGATAGCCTGCGGCTCGCGCCCAAAGAAATTCCCAAACCTGCACTGCGATAGCGACGGTTTTTTATATTCGGATGGAGCCCTAAAATTAAAGGAGCTGCCAAAGACTGCGACAATACTTGGCGGAGGTGCGATAGGCCTTGAGTTTGCACAAATTTGGGGAACACTTGGAGTGAAAGTAAAGCTCGTTGAGTTTAAGGAGCGCATTTTGCCGCTTGCAGACGAGGATATTTCAAAGCCGCTTGCCCGCGTTTTATCAAAGCAAAATGTCGAAATTTACACATCTGCAAAAGCCAAAGCCTGCAGAGCTTGCGAGGGCGGATTTGAGACTGAGATTACATTTGCAGACTCTTCTTCAAAATTACTAAAGAGCGATTGCGTATTGTGCGCACTCGGCATAGAGGCAAATACGGAAAGTCTCTTTGAAAAAAATCTCGGCATAGAGCTTGACGGAGGTTTTATAAAGACAGACGCAAATTTTAAGACAAACCTTGGCAAGGTCTACGCCTGCGGCGACGCCGCCGGAAAGGGAGCTTTAGCTCACTCGGCGGAATGGGAGGCAAGGAGGATTATAGAGCATATATTTTTAGGAAAGCCCATAGCGCAAAGCCCCCGCCCCGCTTGCGTCTATACATCTCCGCAAGCCGCGTGGGTAGGTTTTGATTCGAGATTAAAAGGTATGCTCTCCGAGGGCAAATGCGAGATTTCAAAATCGTTTTACCTTGCAAATGCAAAGGCTCAGGCGGACGGCGCAACAGCGGGCTTTGTGAAGCTCGTATCGGAAAGCGGAAGCGGAAAGATTTTGGCGGCGAGCGTCTTTGGAGAAGATGCTTGCGAATTAATTTCAATATTTACACTCGCAATTTCGGAGGGGATAAGCAAAGCCAACTTAGCCGGCGCAATGTTCCCCCACCCGACTTTAAGCGAGCTTGTTTCAGCGGCTTGTAGAGATTGATATGGCATCGAAAGATAATTGGAGTTCAAGCATGGGCGTGATTCTCGCGGTTGCGGGAAGCGCGGTGGGGCTGGGAAATTTCTTGAAATTTCCGGGGCAAGTGGCAATTCACGGAGGCGCGGCATTTATGATTGCATACGTGCTTTCATTCATTCTGGTCGGTCTGCCATTTGCAATGATGGAATGGACTGTCGGCAGAAAAATCGGCAGCGCCTACCATTCCGTACCGTGGACGTTCTACGCATTTTTCAGGCGCCCATCCGCAAAATTTGTGGCGGCAATTTCAGTTGTAATCCCATTTGTAATATGCTCTTACTACACCTATATTGAGGCCTGGTGCCTGGGCTATGCGGCAAACTTTGCCTTTGGCAGCCTAAATTTTGAAAACACCCAGCAGGCCGCGGAATTTTTCGGAAACTTCGTAGGTATTAGCGAAAATGGCGCCGCACTCGGCTTTTCACTAAAGAAAGTGACAATCTATTTTGTCATAGTTTT
>OLIW01002415.1_pt1 | contig 13898 bp, 17 predicted proteins | sample 1601321 | NCBI WGS metagenome assembly OLIW01 (sample SAMEA2452114, study PRJEB22498) | human gut metagenome | reverse complement strand
ATGCAGAGGCTACTGCTACGATATTTGCAGATTATTTTGCTGACAAAAATGTGAAGCCGGAGCTTCTAATTGAACCGGGAAGTGCTGTAGTAGGCGACTGCATGAAGTTTGTTGGAACCGTTAAGACCATCAAGTGCGTTCGCGGAAAGTGGATGGCTACCGTATTGGGAAGCCAAAAGAACATCAGTATGAGTGGCATTAATCCGCCTATGGAGGTGATTACCATGGGAGGCGAGCAGAAGGAGTACAAAGATTTGGATTTTGTAGGTTTTACCTGCATTGAGGGCGATGTGCTCTATAACAACTACAACGGAAAACTGGCACATGAGGATGCTATCGTGATCAGCAACTGTGGTAGTTACTCATTAGTGATGAAACCGCCATTCATTTTGCCTAACTTCCCTGTGCTGGACATTTGCGGAGAGAAGACCGAGGTAATCAAGCGAGGAGAAGTGTTCGACGATTTGTTCCACACTTTTAATTTTGACTAATAATTCAGACAATATACGATTATGAAATACGATGTAGTTAATAGAAGAATCTGGTTTAAAGGAGAGATTCTGAATGTAAATGATGCAAAGGTCAATGTGCTGGCACCTACTTCACAGTTCGGACTAAACGTGTTTGAGGGCATTCCTTGTTATTGGAATGACGACGAGAAGCAGTTGTATGCTTTCCGTTTGGACGAGCACTATGAGCGACTGATTCGTTCGGCTAAACTGATTCAGTTTGACTTGAAATATACCAAGGAGGACTTTAAGAAGGCACTCATTGATGTAGTGAAGGCCAATGAGTATGATGAGAACCTGAGCGTGCGTCAGACCTTGTTTGTAGATGGCTTTGGCAGCTGGGGCTCTGAGGGTCCTGTGGAGATGTTTGTGGCACCTATTCCGCGTGGTCGCACCAGTGCTGAGTACAACAAGAAGGGACTGAACTGCTGTATCACCAGTTGGCGCAGAATCTCGGACGAGAACCTGAGCCCTCGCATCAAGTGTGGTGCTAACTATATCAACAGTCGTGTGGGGCAGCGTGAAGCTTTGCGTAATGGTTATGATACTTGTATCTTCTTGAATGAAGTGGGCAAGGTAGCAGAAGGACCTGGCAGTTGCTTCTTCATGGTGAAGGGAAACACCGTGATTACCCCTCGTCTGACCGATAGTGTACTGGAGTCTATCACTCGCGACACCATCATTAAACTTGCTACAGAAGAACTGAGACTGAAGTTCGAGGAGCGCACTATCGACCGCACAGAGGTGTATATGGCTGATGAGGCATTTCTTTGCGGTAGCGCTATGGAGGTAACACCTATCTTTACCGTGGATCGTTACCAGATTGGTACCGGCGAACAGGGTGAGGTGACCAAAAAGATTCATATGAAATATCTGGAGTGTGTACAGGGAAGACTGGAGAGTAGAAAGAATTGGATAACACCTGTATATTAACGAAATGAGTAAAAGCGCAGTCATATCAGGAGCGAAATGGATGACAATTTCCACAATAGTATCTTCTATTGTGGGAATTTTGCGCCTATCAATCCTTGCACGCTTCTTAGACAAGTCCGATTTTGGTATAGTTGCAGTTTTAACCCTAATTCTGGGTCTTACTTCAATGTTTTCAGATATGGGTTTTGCAACTGTAATAATGCACAAGCAAAATTTAGATCGGCGTCAGTTTTCCAGTCTATTTTGGATTCAAATGGCCGTCTATTTTATTTTGTATATTATAATTATTTGCTTTACACACCCCATATCATTATTCTATAAAGAGCCTATTCTGCATTATTTAATTCCACTATCTTTGTTGGATTTGCTGTTCATAGGTATTGGGAAACTATATGAAACTGTACTACAAAAGAATTTTCAGTTCAAAATTTTGGCTATAAGAAATATCATTTCATGCATATTGTCATTAGTGTTAGCTGTGATAATGGCAATAATGGGGTGTGGTGTTTATACTTTGGTATTATCAACTTTATTTGCAACAGCCTTTTTGAGTGTGTGGAATTTTGTTTTGGGACAAAAGCATATCCGGCTTCAATTCTACTGTTCAGTAAAAGAAATTTTGCCATTGATAAAAATTGGATTGTATCAAACTGGCACACAGATTGTTGATTATTTATGTACAAAGCTAGATGTACTTATTATTGGAAAACTATTAGGAATGGAAGTCTTGGGCTTATATAATTTGTCCAAGGAATTCGTCTTTAGACTGATACAAATAATTAATACAATTGTAAATAGGGTGCTGACACCTGCATTTGCAAAAATCCAACATGAAAAAGCACGTATGAGTAAAACTTATTGCTATGTTTTGCAAAGCTTAACAAGTCTTACTTTCCCAATATTAACAATTATTTCCATATTAAGCGTTCAAATAATTGAGGTTCTTTATGGAAGTAACTATAAGGAAGCGGGGCTGCTAACTGCTGTTTTGTCTCTTGCTGCTGTTGGAACTGCTGTTGGTAATCCAGTGAGAAATATTATTGTTGCCACAGGAAGAACAGATTTGACTTTCAAATACGTTTGGGTTCGGTCGATATTTACCATACCTTGTGTATATGTTTGTTCTTTGTATTCTATTGAAATGGTAGCATGGGGACAGGTTTTGTTGTCAATAATTGATTATTATTTGCAGTGGAAAATGGAGATAAAGCCCTCAATAGGGTTATCATTTCTTGATCTTACAAAGTCCTTCTTAAAACAAGGGTGTATATCACTTTTGTTGGGATTTGTAGGTTTTATAATATTTTCGACAAACCCATTGTTGTTTGATACTGTAATTATTCAAGCTGTTGTCTACGGTGTAATAGCCTGTTTTGTTTATTTCGCATCCATATATATATTCATGAACAGTGAATTAATTAATTTCTTGGGATTAATAAAAAGAATTATACGTAATTGAAAACATATTATGAAGAGAATTTGGCTGAAGATATATTATAGTATAGTGATAAAACTGCCTATAAATCATTCAAGATTAGGGAAATTAATCCATTCTCAATCCATTAGATATATTGTGTGTAGAAAGATTTTTAAATCAATTGGAAGGGGAGTTAATATAGAAAAAGGAGCAAGATTTGGAAATGGTTTTGATGTTGTGATTGGCGATAATAGCGGAATTGGAGTAGATTGTGTTGTTCCGCATAATATAATAATTGGTGAAAATGTAATGATGGGGCCAGGCTGTCATATTTTATTGCGTAATCATGACTTTTCAAGAACTGATATTCCTATGATTTCCCAAGGATATTCTGAACCAAAGCAAACAATAATTGAGGATGATGTATGGATTGGAAGAAATGTAACGTTTACACCTGGACGTCATGTTGCAAAAGGGAGTATAGTTGCAGCGTGTACCGTATTGTGCAAAGATTTTCCTGCGTATTCCATTATAGGTGGTAATCCATCAAAACTGATTAAAAACCGAAAGGATTAAAACATGTGGTACCAACTTCTTTTGTGCCTTTTCATCATTGGGATGTTGTGGTATGTTAAAGATGATGGCAAAAAAACAAAATTCGTGTTGCCATTCAGCTTCATACTTATAACTTTGTTTTTTGCATTAAGATATGAGTATGGTAATGATTATTGGCATTACTACCTTAGATGGGATTCTGGCCGCCTTGTAGAGGGTGATAATCGTGGTACTGGTGAAACTCTATTTTATGGTTTCATGCAGTTGTTCGATAAATACTATAAGTTTGTTATTGTACATACTTTGCTGTTTTGTTCCGTACTATATTATCTGGTCAAACGGCATGTTGCTCCACAATATTATGCGCTGTTCTTTTTTATGTTTATGTCAATGGCTACAATGTCATATAACATGATGTCGGCTATGCGAAGTACAATGGCAGCTTGCGTTTTATGGTTAAATATTGATCTGTTTTATATAAGAAAGAGGATGTGGCTTCCATATTCTTTATTGGTGATTATATCTGGATTTTTCCATACGTCTGCATTAGTGTTCATCATACTTCCTTTCGTTGATAGGGGACTTAGTATAATTAAGCCTAAACCCTTATTTGCATTACTTGTTATCGGAATGATCGTGAATGTTTTTTATGCTAGACAAGTATATGCTATTGTGCTGAATTTTTCTGATACAATGATGGAAACGTATGGTGGATATTTGGATATTGATAAAACTGGAGGCGCTACATTTTTCGGTATGTTGAATCGTTCTTTTATGCTTTTCCCTTACTATTATATATGTATGAATAAAGAAATATTTAAGCAAGAGAACAAAAAAGAAATATGGATATTGGCTATGTTTATTATTACAATAATATGTTTTGGCCTTGATCTTGACGGACGATTCTCAATCGTTCTCTATTTATTTGTCATAATTGCTTTAGGTGACACAATTCCAACCCTTAATTCTAATCAGAAAATTTATTGTCTAGCACCTCTATTCGTTTATATTGTGTATAATCACATTTATCTATTCTATAAGATGCAATTACTCTACAATTATACTGATTTAAATAATTTTGATGGTTGTTTCTTGTTTTACAAGACTATTTTTGACGCTCAATATTTACCGTAACAAAAGTATACAATATGAAATTGATTTCAATCATTATCCCTACATATAATTGTGGAGAGTATCTTCCTGAGACTATAAAGAGTTTGCAAAAACAAACGTATGCAAACTGGGAAGCAATCTGTGTGGACGATGGTTCTACAGATAATACACTACAAGTTATAAAAAGTCTTCAATTAGAAGATTCTCGACTAAGTGTTTATACGCGTACTGTCTTGCCTAAAGGGGGGTCTCATTGTCGAAATATTGGTCTGCAACACGCAAAGGGAGATTATGTGATTTTCCTTGATGGCGATGATCTTCTTACTCCTACTTGCCTTGAAGAGCGTTTACAGAAAATCGATAATACAGGATTTGATTTTGCCGTATTCTCGATGGAAACCATTCGCAAAGGAGTAGTTGGGAAAGTGATAACAGATTCAAAAATCAAGGACCATTTGTCAGCTTTCGCAAGTAATCATGCAGTCTGGCAAGTTACTTCTCCTATTTATAAAAGATCATTTTTACAGGAAATAGGAGGGTTTGATATCAGTTTTCAAAGAATGCAGGATTTGGAGCTGGGAGTGCGTGCCATTGCCAAGTCTAACAATAATTACTTGTCTTGTATAGACGATACTCATCCGGACTGTTACTACCGATTAAGTGATAGTGTAGTTACGGCTAAGAAATATATTCTCGGTCTTCAGCAGTTTGATAAATTTATTTGCCTACTTCATAGATTAGAAGATGACGGTGTTTTTCCAGATAAGAAGAAATTGTCTCATATTTATTTATGTTTGTTGTTGAGTTCTTATATAGTTTACTTGCGCAAAGGTGTATATGAGAATATATCAATGAAGGAGGTGTATAAAACATACACAATAACTGAAAAAATGCAATTGTTGGACAGATGTCTTTATTATTCAATAAATCTTTTTTCTTTTTGCAAAAGCATCCAATTCAAATATGTCCGTGCTTTAAGAAGATTTCTGATGACAATATATTTTAATTAATTATGACTATTGCAATCCTATACATCTGTACAGGTTGTTACAATCAGTTCTTTAAGGGCTTTTACGAGTCTTGCGAGAAGAACTTCCTGATTCAAACAGATAAGACATATTTCGTATGGACTGATGATGACCATTTGGCTGATGGACGTTCAAATGTGAGAATCTATCATAAGGAATGTGCAGGATTTCCTGCTGATTCTCTATTTCGATTCGAGATGTTCTTACAGGCTGAGCAGGAGATAATGAAGTATGATTATGTTTACTTCTTTAATGCAAACGCAATGTGTATTGAGCCTATAGGAAACGAAATTCTTCCTGATGAATCGGGACTTTCCATGGGAATCTGGGGTGGAAAACGACTGCATCAACATCCAATGTTCTATCCATACGAACGCAATAGAAAGTCTTGGGCATATGTTGCTCCTTATGGCAAAGACTATACGTATTTTATGGGTGGACTTAATGGTGGTCGCCCTAAAGAATATCTTGAAATGGTACGTACGCTGAGTGTAAATATTCGTGATGATTACGATAGAGGTATCATTGCATTGGTTCATGATGAATCACATATAAACGCCTATATGAGGTCGCATCCTTGTAAGATACTCCCCGTAGAATTGAATCGTCCTGAAGAATGGGCTGATGAGCATACTAAGCTTATATTCCGAGAAAAAACACACATTGACCCGTATTTCAATAAAGGGCGAAAGACTTCTCTTTGTGCAAGATTTAAGAAAGGTACTACAATTCTTTTTAATGCAATCAGATGGTATGTTAAACTGTAAAAAATATTTAAGATGCAGTATCTCTATGACCTTTTCAAAATTCCGGATTGGCGATATTAGCCTCAAGCGTGTGCCTGGAGATGAAGTGAACGATAGGGTGAGAAAGGCTACAAATAGCGAGTATTCCCATGCTATACTGTATTGGGTGCTCATCATACACAGATGTCGGTAAGTGGGTTGGAGCTCGTAATATTGTGCGCTATATCTTTAATGAACCAAATGATATTTGTGTCCTAGGAGTGAAGCCGGAATACTTGATGCCTATTATCAATGATGGAAACTAATAACAAAGGAAATATTTCTATGAACAGGAATATAGCAATCTACTAGTCAAGGCTTTAATGCAGACAAAGACTTTCTATGGATTTGTTATCAGACTTGTATATGAGAATAATTGATCAGTATAAGAGGTGTATTTCTATACTTGACAAGTGCTAAGCTCCAACGGTCAGAGATGATGAATTTTCGATTTGAAACATCAAAAGTTGTGAATATATGGTAGCGATAATGCAGGTATCGTCAATATAGACGATGGCGTTGCCAACGCACAGAACTCAACTAATGTTGTAGATGGACGAAGTATCAGCAGATATCAAGAACGAGTTAGCGTAGACGGAACTTTCAAAGAACTATCTGAAAAGGTGTTTTCAATTGGTGTTAGGATTCTTGGTGAATTTAAGTACAGGCGTGCTTGCCAACGAAATAACTCCATTGGAAGAAGATGTATTAATTTTATTTAGTGTAGAAACTTATGTACAAAACGGTTTATAATTTAGCAGGAGGTTGTTTCTCTCCTACAGATATTGAGCGAATATTGGATTTTGCGATTAATTTTCAAAAGGGAGTTCCAAGCATTTCGGATATCAACCTTTACGTTCCAACACAAGGTTGTATTGGCAGCATACTGGCAGGTGTCAATTGTCTGAAATATGGTATCCATTCATTTTCATACAAAGGTGTTTCGGGTAACATTTATACTCCTCGATCCTACGAAAGCGGTGGTGTGAGTCAGTCTGAGATTCTGATAGCATTGTGTGTAGACAATAATATACTGAGAAAAGTGGAAAGTAGTCCCAGCATTGCTATAATGCTTGTTGTGCCGGAGATGATGAGTGCCTGTGAATATTGGCTGCAAGTGCATTCAGCTACCAACCTTGTCACTGGGAAGGAAATACCAAATAATCTGTCTGTTTCACCTTTAGCCAACAGAGTCATTGGATGGCTGAAAGACCAGAGCGTGATGGAGGCTCCACTTTCGCATATCACAATGAGACCGTATATCAAGGATGGATTTAATGTCTTGTATAAGAATGGTGTGAAGGTTTCTTACGACTCTATATTGAAGCAATGTCTTTTGAGAGGGCTGTCTCATAGCGACTCTGATGCTGTTGCTAAGTTTATGAACGCAACAGCACCATACAGGCCAGTGGGAAAGCCTGACTATGACTATATGCTGAAGTGGATTGACGATGCCAAATGGGATAGTAATTAAAATTATATAGACTGTGAAAATAGTAAATATATTAGGAGGTCTGGGCAACCAGATGTTTGTGTATGCTATGTACCTTGCTCTGAAGGAGGCACATCCTGAGGAGGAGATTCTTCTTTGTAGGAGGAGCTACAAAGGATACCCTCTTCACAACGGCTATGAGTTGGAGCGAATTTTTGGAGTAGAAGCCCCAGAAGCAGCCCTTTCTCAACTTGCCAGAGTTGCTTATCCTTTCTTTAACTACAAGAGCTGGCAGTTGATGCGTCACTTTCTTCCTTTGCGAAAGAGTATGGCCTCTGGCACAACACAGATACCTTTTGACTATAGTGAGGTGACCCGAAATGACAATGTCTATTATGATGGGTATTGGCAGAATGAAAAGAACTTTCTGTCAATTCGAGACAAGGTTATAAAAGCATTTACTTTCCCTGAGTTTCGTGATGAGAAAAACAAAGCATTGTCAGATAAACTAAAATCTGTCAAGACTGCATCATGCCATATAAGAAGAGGTGACTATCTGAAAGATCCTATTTATGGAGTATGTAATAGCGATTACTACACAAGAGCCATTACAGAATTGAATCAATCTGTCAATCCTGATATGTATTGCATATTCAGTGATGATATTGGATGGTGTAAGGAAAACTTTAAATTTTTGATTGGAGACAAAGAAGTTGTCTTTGTAGATTGGAACAAGGGGCAAGAAAGCTTTCACGATATGCAATTAATGTCTCTTTGCCATTACAATATTATAGCCAATAGTAGCTTCTCATGGTGGGGGGCGTGGCTTAACAACAATGACGATAAGGTTGTGGTTGCCCCTGAAAGATGGATGAACAAGACACTGGAGAACGACCCAATCTGTGACAATTGGAAACGAATAAAAGTAGAATAAATGAAATACGGAATAATCACACACTATGATGTGCACAATCATGGAGCTTTGCTTCAGTTGAATGGTTTGAAACAGGTGCTGAAATCGCTTGGAATTGAGGCAAGCGCACTCCAGTTCGACAAAAACTATGATTTCATGGGTAGAGCCATGAAGGCAAAGTACGAAATCTCGTTCAAATCAGTTGGAATTTACATGAAGTTCATTGCTGAGAGAGGTCTCAAAAGCACATTCTTCAACTACAAGAAGAGTAAGTTGCTTAATGGCTTCCGCAAGGAAATGCAGCTCGTTGGGCATTATTATACAGAGTGTGGTGAACTGAATGGTGTGGTGGTAGGTAGCGATGAGGTATTTGCTCTCCATACCGGTCCTACTCCAGCTTTTTTTGGACACGCTTTGCCTTCCAAGAAAGTCTTTGCATACGGTGGCTGTTTTGGTCCTACTACTATTGAGGAAGTCGACAAATGGCATTGCAGAGCCTTTGTTGCAAGCGGTCTTGGTAGTATGTGCGGTCTTGGTATGCGCGACCAGAACTCTATCTGTATTGCCAACGAACTGACTGGTAAACAGGCTGAATTGGTTTGTGATCCTGTTATCCTCTATGGTTACAAGAAAGAAATAGAGGGTAAAAAGAGGCCTATGCGAGAGCCTTATTTGGTAGTTTATGCCTATGATAATAAGTTTGACGATCAATCAGAGGTCATCAAGGACTATGCTCACAGAAACGGACTTAAGATAGTTTCTCCAGGATTTATCCAAAAATGGGTTGATGTGAACGCCAATGTAGATCCTGTTGATTTGCTAAACTGGTTTCAGCACGCAGAGTGTGTAGTTACTAACACCTTCCATGGTTGTGTGATGAGTATCATTACAGGCAGGGAGATGGCTGTAAAGATGAGAGGTAATGCTAACAAACTTTTCAACCTGATGCGGGAGTATAAGATAGAAGAAAGAGTTTTTGGAGAAGAGAAGAGCCTTGATGATGTATTTGCTCAGAAGGTAGATTGGAGTGTTGTGGATGAGCAGATAAAGGAGAGACGGGCTGCATCTATGGATTACTTGAAACGGATGATTGAAAAATGAATATAACTGACGTATCAGCAAAAAGGAATTGCACTAGTTGCCAAATGTGTGCTGCAATCTGCCCAAAGAATGCAATCAGTATAGCTTTGGATCTAAATGGTTTTTACCGCCCTCGTGTAGATGATAGTCTATGTGTAGATTGTGGTATCTGCATGAAAGTATGCTATAGGTTTGAACAGCAAATAGAACAATTTGGTAAAGATAGACTTTCGAACACTATTCTCTATGGTGCATCTGCTAAAGATGCTGATGTGGTAAAGAACACTACATCTGGCGGAATTGCAGATCTGTTGGCTCACCAGCTTATACAAGAGGGGTACAAGTGTGTGGGTGTCGTGTATGACCCAGAGCGAGATGCTGCAGTAGATAGAGTTGCTACTACAGAAGACGAACTTGTAGGATTCAGAGGTTCAAAGTACATTCAGTCTTACGCGTTAGATGCCTTTAAAGAAGTGGTTGAAAACTGCAGGACAGAAAAATATGCAGTCTTTGGCACCCCTTGTCATATTTATGCTCTTGACAAGTATTTTCGCCAGCGTAAGGTGAGAGATCAACACATGCTGATAGACCTCTATTGTCATGGCTGTCCTTCGATGAATATTTGGAAGAAATATGTTAAGGACGTTAAAGTAAAGATCTCACAGGAGAAGATTGATAACGCAAACTTCAGAAGTAAGGTTAAGGGTTGGGGAAACTTCTATATAGTAGTAGATGGAAAAACTATCTATTACAGCAACAATCGACATAATGAATTCTTCGATTTGTTTTTCTCTGATCAGGTGTTGAATGAAGCTTGCAACGATTGTGCACTCAGAGGTACTCTGGCTTATACCGACATCCGATTGGGGGATTTTTGGGGTAAGCAATATGTGATGAATAACAAAGGTGTATCTGCGGTAAGCCTTGTGACAAATAATGCAAAAACCTTGTTCGGAAGGATTGCGGACAAGGTGAACTATAAGGAAGAACGATATGAGGACTTCTTACCATGGCAGAGTTGGGGTAAGGCTCATCATCCAAAATCAGAACTCAGAGAAAAACTGCTTATGCAATTGCGGGATGAGAATGTGACACTCAGGGAGAGCATTGACGCAATACATCACCAACAAAGCCTGAAACGTAAGTTGTCGCGTTACGGTAAGAATTTTGTTCATGCTTTACCGATACAAGTAGAGAAGTGTATTCGATGGCTATTTTATAAACTATAAGGGAGGATAGACTTTTGAAAAATCTATTTTCGTTAGTTCGTTTTGTTCTGAGGGATTAAGACCATATTGAAGGCAAAGTTGTTTCTAATGTTTGGAATCTAGTGAGACTTCAATCAGAAAACTATTCTATTTCTGGCATTATCTTCTCTGCCATCGAGCGAATGCCGAAAGAACAAGCTTCAGCACTAGCTCTGTTTTTTGATTGGTATGGTCAGACGGAATGTATCAAGGTCTGCAATAGTGAGGTAAACAATCAATGGTTGAACTTCAGAAACGATGGGCGAAGGCGGGGGGATTCCTACATTCTGAAAGGATAGGAAGTTCGCTCTCTATAACCTTGTCGTTATTCAGGAAGAAGTGCAGAACTGCAAGGATTTCAGTTTGTAATGTTCCTCTCGCTCTGTGATGTGGGTATTGCAGGAGGTGTTCGGATTGGATGATAGGAGGGCTGACGGAATTTGACGAGAAGGGCGGACGTGAGCTGTTCGCGGAAATCATGGAGGGTGTCAACTTCGGCCATGCTTCGGCAGAAAACTCTGTCAGGGGGAGAATCGGCTTTACATCATTGGCTTCGTCTGGAAAGAGGGAGTAGCGACTGGTGAAATACAACCTCATAAGGGCGTTGTGCAATCCTATCTACAAGGAGTGTATGCTATTATGGAAACGTAAAGTTTTCAAAATGTATAATCTGTAAAAACAAGAGATACTATGGAGAAATTCTCGGTATTGATGTCGGTTTACTGCAAAGAGAAACCGGAATACTTTGATCTTTCGCTGGGGAGTAATTTGATAAAACAGACATTGCGGCCAAACGAGTTTGTGCTGGTGTGCGATGGCGAGCTGACTCCAGAATTGGAGGCAGTAATTGATAAATATCAGAAGCTATGCTTGGATGTGCTGAAGGTATATCGCAAAGAGAATGGCGGTTTGGGTAGGGCGTTGAACTTTGGTCTGCCTAAGTGTAGTTATTCGCTTGTGGCCCGTGCTGATAGCGATGACATCTGTGCCCCCGACCGTTTTGAAAAGCAGGTGCGTTACTTTGAGGAGCATCCTGAAGTGGGTATCATCAGCTCATATATTGATGAGTTCAATGAGGATTGGAAAAAGCCTACGCATTTGAAGACTTTGCCATTGACCCACGATGAACTCTATGAGATGGCTAAGTTCCGCAATCCGCTCAATCACATGTCGATCATGATGCGCAAGGATGACGTGTTGCGTATCGGTTCGTACCGTCATATCCCTTATATAGAAGATTATGAACTTTGGGTACGTGCTATGATCAATGGTATCAGGATTGGTAATATCGGTGAGGTGCTTGTTCATGCACGCATCGGTAATGGTATGGTACAGAGACGAGGTACGAAGAAGTACATTAAGAGTTGGCATTTGATGAACAAGGATATGATCAAGGCTGGTATGATTGGATATGCTACCTACGCGCGCAACATGATTTCCATTATTGCTTTCGTCTTCATGCCTGTAAGATTGAAGGGGTTCTTGTATAAGAAAGTGCTGAGGAAGGGGTGATGACAATGAAAAAGAAACGTATTGTTTGGGCAGACTCATTGAAGGGCTTACTGATGGTGTTGGTAATACTCGGACATGCCATTCAGACGGTACTGGCTGAGGGGTGTTTTAACGACCATGTGTTTAACCTGATTTATTCTTTCCACATGCCTGCCTTTATGGCTGTAAGCGGATATTTTGCTTACAAGGCAAATAATTTTTTGGGGAATGCTTGTAAAAGAAGAAGCAAGCAGTTATTAACTTACTATGGTCGCTTATTTCCTGTTTGATAGGTTGGAATCTCTCATGGGATAAGATTGCAAATTTGCTTCTCTACCCTGACCGTTCATTCTGGTTTCTATGGATATTGTTCTTGATTTCTGTTATCTTTGTGGGATGCCAGTGGGTAGCTGATAAGTTGAAGATAGACGAACTGTTGTCAATTGGATTGTCTGCCATTGCCCTCTTTGGATTGATGGTGGTGTTTGAGATCCGTCTGTTTGGATTTCAATTCCTTTCATACTACTTTCTGTTCTATACCTTAGGGTACTGCATTCATCGTTTCTCTTGGTTGCAGATTAAGAACAACGTGTTGGTACTTGGTCTTTTCATCCTTTGGTCTTTCATGGCTTGGTTTTGGAATATGCACGAGTTGCCATTGTGGATGCCAGCAATTCCGTACGTGCCAACCTCGTTACTACAGTATGCTTACAGAGGTTTGACTGCTGTGGTGGCGCTATTGGTTATCTTCGGAGTTTCTCCTAAGTGGTTGAATGGTGAGAGTAATGTGAATGGGTGTTTCAAAGAGTTAGGATCGATATCTTTGGGCTTGTATGTGGTGCATTTGCTGCTGTTAGGCTATGTTAGAGAAACTGTTGTGTCAGTCATGCCAAATAACCCTATATGGTTGCAGATGGGCACAATCTTCATCATTCTCCTTGTGCTGTCGGTAGGGATTGTGGAGATGCTAAAACGGAACAAGTGGACAGCAAAGCTGCTACTAGGGAAGGTATAGGGTTAATGCAAGATACTTTATCCTTTTGCCATTAGCCTTTAGAGTTAAAATTATACTATAAATATGAATACGTACTTAATCTACGGAATCATTTTTGTGATTCTATTGACTTTGGAGTGGGCTTACTTCAAGGTTGCTGACAGATTTAATATCATTGACAAGCCGAATGAGAGGTCATCGCATAGCACGATTGTGCTCCGTGGTGGTGGCGTGATATTTGCACTTTCGGTGCTGCTGTGGACAGGCGCGCAAATGGTTGAGGGTTTAGGGTTGAGAGTTGAAGGACAGAAGGTCGCTCAGTATCTGCCTTTCATAATTGGTCTGCTGTTAGTGGCGGGCGTTAGTTTTGTGGATGACATCCACTCGTTGCCGGACTCGGT
>OLIW01002411.1_pt1 | contig 13929 bp, 13 predicted proteins | sample 1601321 | NCBI WGS metagenome assembly OLIW01 (sample SAMEA2452114, study PRJEB22498) | human gut metagenome | reverse complement strand
CCATCGCCCGTGCCCTGGCAAGCGAGGCCCCGGTGATCCTGGCCGATGAGCCTACCGGCAATCTGGACGAGGACACCGCCCAGGACATCACACAAAATGTACTTTTCAAGTTTTGGGAAAAACGGGAACTTAAAAGTTATAAATGCCGACGCCGTGGATTTTCCGCGGGCGGGCTTTGATGCAAGCGAGCCATTCAAGGTGGTTGCAAACTTACCTTACGCAATAAGCACGCCTTGGCTTGATAAAATCTTATCGGGCACCCTGCCCTCAATGATGTCGCTTATGTTGCAAAAAGAGGCGGCGCAGCGCTTTTCGGCAGTGAAAAACACTCATGAATTTTCCCCGATTTCCATATTTTTAAATTCCGCATACGATGTTAAAGAATCCCACAAGGTGTCGGCCTCCTGCTTTTATCCGCGCCCTAAGGTGGATTCAATTTTGCTTGCGCTAAAGATAAAGGAAAAGCCCTTTGTGTTTAAGCCCAAGGCAAAGGAGATTATACGAAAGATATTCCTAAAAAGAAGAAAGCAAATAGCATCAATTTTAAAGGATTTAAATGAAGACGGCGCAAAAAAATGGTTGGAGTGCGCCAGCCTGTTTAGCCCCGAGAGCCGCCCCGAAACCATAGCATTAAAATCCTGGCAAGAACTAAACGACTTTATACAGTGATGGCTTTAAAAATTTTAATAGGCTTAGCAATATTATATCTGCTTTTGTGCGCATTCGCATACATATTTGGCGAGCGAATTGCATTCCCCGCCCCCGAGGCGTCATACACGCAAAAATCTCTGCATAAGATAGAATTTATAGACGCAACTAGCGGCAAAATTGCCTGCATTCATCTAAAGAACCCCGGGGCAAAGTACACCGTATTTTACTCTCACGGAAACGGCGAAGACATTGGTGAAATTATGCCCATACTCACAAATTTCTTCAATAGCGGATTCTCCGTATTTGCCTACGACTACTACGGCTATGGTTTAAGCTCCGGAACTTCAAATTTTAAAAATCTCTACGAATGTGCCGACAGCGCGTGGAATTTTCTTACTAAAAAAAAGAAAGTGCCGGAGACGAACATCGCAATATTCGGCTACTCAATGGGCAGCGCACCAAGCTGCTATTTGGCCTCAAAACACAAGGCGCGCGCACTTGTTTTGCTGGGCGGCTTTGCATCGGCCTTCGAGGCGGTATTGCCCGTAAACATACTGCCGTGGGCTCCGTTAAATAACGAGAAACTTATAGCGGACGCAAAGTCACCAATTTTGATAGTTCACGGCAGGCGCGATGCTATAGTCCCATTCAGAAACGGCTTAAAACTATTCAAAAGTGCCACGTCGGACAAGAATTTTATAGAACTAAAGGAATCGGGGCACTTCAATGCCTACGACCTCTACCCAAACATAGTGCCGAAGGCTTTTTTTGACTTTATAAATAATTTAAAATTGGACGATAAATTTGTTGATAAAAAATGAAAAGAGCAGCATTTGTAATATACGATAAATTTGAGGAGCTTGAGGCTGTCGCACCAATAGATATACTGAGGCGCGCCGGAGTAGATGTCAGAATCCTAACGCTTTCAGGTGACCTTGAAACTGTGGGCAGAAGCTCAATTTCCATAAAGGCTGATGCAAAGCTTTGCGATTTTAAAGGCGAAATTTTCGACTGCCTCGCGATATCCGGCGGACCTGGATTTAAGGAGGCGGTAAAATCCGAACTTTTGCTTGAATTTATAAAAGCGCACGCAGAATCCGGCAAAATTCTAGCAGCTATTTGCGCAGCTCCCTTTATTTTGAAGACTGCCGGAGTTTTAGAAGGCAGGCGCTGCACGGCGCACCCGTCGGTGTTTGACAAGATGGGAGAGCTTGCAACCCCAGAAAGCGTTGTATGCGATGGCAAAACAATAACTTCTAACGGCGCGGGAAGTGCCGTTTTATTCGGTTTAAAAATCGTAGAAATGCTGCTATCGCAAGAAGAAGCTAAAAAAGTTTCCGATGCAATTTGTTTTAAGGAATAGTCTATGCTCGACGAAGATGTAGTATTAAAGTTTGCGCGATACACAAACGAGCGCGTGCTGATTATAAACGCATTCCTAATGGCGATTCTGCCTGCTATTTTTAACGGCGGCAATTCCATGATTGCAATGTGCCTCATATTTTCAATAGGCCTAATTGCGCCTATAAATGTGATATCCTATCCGCGCATATGGGTGGATGCTCAGGAGTATGTGCGCCTAAAGTACTTTGTATCGATACTGCCCATTGCGGCACTGTTGTGCCTAACAATATTCAGAGCTTCAACGCCGGCAATTTCAGAGCTTTACATAGAGGGTGAAGCCTTTGATTACATATCAAATTTTGAGGAAATTTCGCTTGCATTTACCGATTCTTTTACAGCCATATGCGCTCTTATTACGCTACTTGCACTCTTTGCGGTAGGCGCTTCGATTTACTTTATAACGCAATCGAGATTCATCATTCAGACTCTAATTTCGCTCTGCTGTGCAGGGGTCGCGATTCTGACATTCTTTGGCGTACTTTCAAGCTTGGCGGATTACTTTGAAGTTCCGGCAGTTTTGGGCTTCTTTACGTCTGAATCTTTCGCAACATTTGACAATGCTGAAGATTGGGCGGCCTTCGCCTTTTTGTGGTCTTGCGCGCTATTTGCCGTAACCATATACACTCCGCAGAGGTTCAGACTTCTAAATATGCTTCAGTCAATAAGAACTCTAATACTGGCAATAGCAACGGCGATAGCCCTATCTGCACTCTATACGGGCTCGCCCATTTTTAAAATTTTCGTATGTATAGAACTTTGCATAGTATTTGCAGTTTACGCATCAAATACTTTCCCGTCCGAGAAAAATTTAAAGATGCACTGGAAAAGCGCAAGAAGTTCCAGAATGCCAAAGCGCCCGTTAAAGGAAGTAATTTTGCCTTTTGCGATGTACTCGATTATTGCAATTGCATTTGCGCTTCTTGCGTTTAAATTTCACGCAAGCTACAGAGCTTTCTGCTCTTCAGACGAGGGAGTTGCGTTGGCTCTGGAGAGGGCAAGCTTAGACCAAGACACAATGGACATAATAAAAGAGCGCCCGCTATATGGCTGGGGCGCCGCCTCTTTTCCAGCCGTTTTTGCACTTAAACAGGGCGACGATGTAAAGATGCAAAAGCTTGAAACTCCAAGTTCAGACTACCTCAGAGCCCGCGCAGAATACGGAGTGTTGGGAATAGCGCTAGTTGCCATTATTCCACTTTTGCTGTGGCTTAAAGTGACATTAAAAAATGGAATTTCAAAAAGCGGAATAATATTTGCAAGCTCCATAGCGCTAATTCTGCTCTACTCTTATTTCTCCACTCCCTTTTTGAGTGTGAGTGTGCTTGCAAGTTTCTGGATAATTTTCTTCTGCTATCTAGCTTGGGAGAAGGCGGAGATAATCTAGCAAATGCTAAAGACGCTAATATGTGTAATGCTTGGCGGAGCTCTTGGAGCTGCCCTAAGGCTTTTGTGCATGTTTGAAAGTCTAAACGCAATGTTAAACATACTTGCCATCAATGCGCTAGGCTCAATTTTGATAGGCTATGCGAGCCTTGCGCTCTCGCACGAGCAAAAGCTTTTAAAGGCTTTCCTCACAAAGGGCGTATGCGGGGGCTTTACCACATTTTCAACATTTGCAATTTTAAGCGCGGGGGAGCTTGCGAAAGGCGGAGCCGCCATCGCCTTGGCTTACGCCATTTTCTCAATATTTCTTTGCATTGCCTCGGTTAGGATTGGCCTATTTCTCGGAGGCATATTAAATTTAGAGAGGAGAATTTTAAGATAATGAATTCTCCATTATTATATTGCGCAGTCGGAGGCGCCCTTGGAGCGGGGCTTAGATTTCTGCTTTCCCTTGCAAATGCAAAGAGTTTTCCGATGGGAACATTTGCGGCAAATCTGCTGGCAACTTTCCTTATGTGCCTTGCGATAAAATCTGCAGACGGGCTGCAGCTAAGTTTCTTTTCAGCGGGCTTTGCGGCCTCACTTTCAACCTTTTCAACCTTTGCCCTTGAAATAGACGAAATGATAAAAAGCCGGCGATTTTACAAAGCTATATTTTATTCGGCCTCATCGGTAGTACTTGGAATAGCCATAGCGCTTATTGCCATATAGATTAATCCGCAAGCTTTGCAAAATCGCTTGCGCAAAGCATTGCAGACTCAAAGTCTCCAATATCGCAAAAGCCCTTTGTCGCGAGCGATTTTAAAAGCTCAGCCAAGAGCCTGTCTCCGCAGCCCGTCGGATACACCGGGCAATTTAAGCGAGGCGGGACAACTTTGTAAAAATTCCCGCAAGAGTAGGCATAAGCCGGATTTCCGCCATCTGTAACTGCAAAAAAATTTGAATTTATCCGCAAAGCTGCCTCCTTAAAGCGAGACTCCAAACTAGCCGAAGCGTCAGTCAGATTTAGCGAATTTGAAATCCCCGCAAATTCGTCTGAATTTACTTTTAAAATCTCGCTCTTTAGGCTCGCCAGATCCGCGAGAGGCTTGGCGTAGGTATCGACAACTAAGCGAAGCGGCTTTGCTGAAAGCAGGCGCTTTAAAAGCTCAAACTTGCACTCGCTCCAATTTGGTATGCTACCGCAAATACTGAGAATATCGCCTGCATCCGCCTCTTTTTCTATAAGCTCAATAGCCGCCTTAAAATCATCATCGCTTAAGTATGCATCGCAACCGAGGAATGTGGACTCTTGCGAGTTTGAAGCATCACGCAAGACAAAACCCTCGCGAGTCTCCGAATTTGTGCGTATTGCTAGAGTCTTAAACTTGTAGTTTGACTTCAAAAACTCAAGGCATCTGTCGCCCACACTTGCGCCCACAAAAATTACGCTTGCGACCTCTAGACCTGAGTTTTCCAAAAATATCGCAACATTTACACCCTTGCCTCCAACGCGGAATCTCGAACGCGAGGCCCTCTGGGTACGCCCCAAATGGGCCTCGTTAAAATACAGGGTTGTCTCGGCTAAGAGATTGCAAGTTAGCGTAAAAATTTTTGGCATATACTACAGGCTCTTTATTGCACTACCCATTACCTCCGCAGCCATATCCAGATACTTTTGCTCGTGCGCCAAGCTCATAAAGCTCACCTCAAAGGCAGACGGAGCAACATATACACCGTGCTCCAAACAATACCTAAAGTACTTTGCGTATAGTTCTGTCGAAGACTTCAAAGCGTCTGCGTAATTCTTAACCTTATTTTCATTAAAGAAAATCGAAAATAGCGACTCCGCCTGCGGAACTTGAATTGCAATTCCCTTTTCCCTTGCAGCCGCCCTCAAAGCCGATGTTATAAACGTGGCCTTTTTCTTTAGCTCATCGTATGGATTGAGCTCCAAAATTAGCTTCAAAGCCGCGCAGCCCGCAGCCATAGCAAGCGGATTTCCGCTCAGAGTTCCGGCTTGATAAACGGGCCCCAGGGGCGACAGGCACTCCATAATCTCCCTCTTGCCCGCGAAGGCTCCAACGGGCAGACCACCGCCTATTATCTTGCCTAGAGCGCACAAATCGGGCGTAACCGAAGTGTATTTCTGGGCGCCGCCTGAGCTGAGCCTAAAGCCGGTTATGACCTCGTCAAAAATTAAGACTGCCCCGTATTTTGTACAAAGTTTGCGAACGCTTTGCAGGAAGTTTTCCTCCGGTATAATTAAGCCTATATTTGCCGGGAATGGTTCCATTATAACGGCTGCAATTTCCTCTCCAAATTTTTCAAAGCAAGTTTCCAAAGCCTCAAAGTCATTGAACGGCAAAACCGTAGTAAGCTTTGCAAAGTCCGCCGGTATGCCGCACGAATCGGGGCTTCCAAAAGTTACCGCACCACTGCCCGCCTTGACTAGCAGACTGTCCACATGTCCGTGATAGCAACCCGAAAATTTTACAATTCTATCTCGCTTTGTGTAGCCTCTGGCAAGCCTTATTGCGCTCATTGTGGATTCTGTTCCGGAGTTTGTCATTCGCACCATTTCAGCGCACGGGACCATCGAGTTTATGAGCTTTGCCATCTCAAGCTCGCGCGGGCAAGGCGTTCCAAAACTAGTGCCATCTCTCAGAGCTTCCGATATTGCCGCTACTATTTTCTTGTGCGAATGTCCAAAGATTGCGGGCCCCCATGAGCAGACGAAGTCGACAAGCTTATCGCCGTCAACCGTCTCAATCTCGCAACCCTCAACCTTCTTTGCAAAGAAGGGCTCGCCGCCAACGCTTCTAAAGGCGCGAACAGGCGAGTTTACTCCGCCGGGGATTAACTTCTTACTCTCGTTAAAAAGCTCTTTAGAATTCATAAGTTTTACTGTCTGTCAAAGCTACTTTTCTACCTATGCCAAATGAAGCCGTAGACACCCTGGGCCCCGGCGGCAACTGCCTGCGCTTGTACTCGCTGCGCTCGAATTTCCTTATCACATCCTCCAGCATTTTTCTGTCAAAGCCCATCTTTTCAATTTCGGAAATGGACTTCTTGCCCTCTATGTAGTTGTACAAAACCGCATCCAAGACGGAGTAGTCCGGGAGCGAATCGCTGTCTTTCTGGTCGAGGCGCAACTCTGCTGACGGAGGCTTTAAGATTGAATTTATCGGGATTATTTCAGAATCGCGATTCACGTACTTGGCTAGTTTGTAGACATCGGTTTTATAAACGTCGCTAATCGGGGCAAATCCGCCGCACGTATCGCCGTAAAGCGTGCAGTATCCAACTGCGCACTCGCTCTTGTTGCCCGTTGCAAGAAGCATTGCTCCAAATTTGTTTGAAATTGCCATAAGAAGTAGACCGCGCGACCTCGACTGTATATTCTCCTCAGTTAAATCGCGCTCCGTGCCGGCGAATACTCCGCTCAGAGCCTCCTCTGCAGAATCTACCAACTTTGCTATAGATATTTTGTCGTACTTAATTCCCAAATTTTTTGCCAAGTCCTCGGCATCCTTAACGCTGTGTGTGCTAGAATACTTTGAGGGAAGCGCAAAGCCTAAGACGTTTTCAGGCCCAAGAGCGTCGGCTGCCAAGGCCGCGACAAAGGCGGAATCTATGCCGCCGCTTAAGCCCAACATAACTCTCTTAAAGCCACTCTTTCTAACGAAGTCTCTAAGCGACATTTTCAGAGACTCATAAAGCTCCGCTATTCTGTCAAATGGCTTTACATGGCAGGGGCTTAGCTTATCCAAATCAACAAGCTCCAAAGACTCCGTAAATTTATCCAGAATCTTGCAATAGTTGCCCGATTTATCCAAGACGCAACTGCCCCCGGTGCACACGAACTCGTCATTGCCGCCGATGAGGTTGCAGTAGGCAAAGGGTGCGTTTACCGTCTTTGCAACTTTCGGCAAAAGCCCGGAGCGCGCACTTTCGTTTTCGGGGCTCCAGAGGCTTGCAGAGGCGTTTACAAAAAGATCTAAATTTTCCCTGGCAAGTGTATCTACCAAGCGCTCGCTCTTGACGTAGCGCGGCGAAGTTGCCTCGTCTAAGGCCCAAATATCCTCACATATGGAAAGGCCGATTTTTGCGCCCTTAAAATTTATTATGCACACGCCGCTTCCAACGTCGAAGTTGCGCGGCTCTTCAAATATTCCATAGTTTGGCAGAAGATGCTTGTCGTAAAATTTTATCTCGCGCTTCGGCTCTATCCAAGCTAGGGAATTGTAGGCGCCTATGGCCTCATTGCTCTTTCTCACACAGCCAACGACCGCCGGAATCTCAATAGTCTCGGCAAGCTTTGCCAAGTAAACTTCATTGCTCTTTATGAAATTCTTTCTTGCGGATTTATCTTTGGGAATGCAACCGCATAGGGCGAGCTCCGGAAACAGTGCAAAGTCCGCCCCCTCGTTTTTAGCCCTGGCGACATAATCGGAAATCTTCCTAAAATTCGACTCAAAATCGCCCGTAGTTGTATTTATCTGCGCTAATGCTATTTTCATGGTTCTACCAAGATGTTTACAAAACGCGACATCTCATTCAAGCGTTAAGTTTTGCCCAAACAAAAAAAACCGCACAAAAGTGCGGTTTTAAATGCTTTGCAAAGTCTGATTCTACTTGTTTTTACTTTCGTAGTAAGCGTTGATTTTTGCCGCTACATCCTTATAGCCAATATCGCTTGAATATATTTCCTTATACTCAATAAAGGCCTTTTCGGGGCTATTCATAAGCTCGTAAGCCCTAGCAAGCTCGTATATTATCTCCTTCTTTGAGTCGTTCATTATGAGGCTCTCGCGCTTGGCAGTCTCTAGCTGATCCACCGCCAAGTCGTATTTCTTACCACCTATGAAGGCTCTGCCCAAGCCGAGTAGAGACTGCAGGCGAACCTTCGGGTTGCGCTGCGAAAGCTGGAATTGCGCTATAGCCTCGTCCAACATTCCATCTTCCAAGAGCAACTGCCCGAGTATGAACCTGTAGTTGAAATCGTTCGGATAGCGCTCCACCATGCGCTTTGCATTTGTAAGGCGGAAAGAGTGCTCTTCGGCCTTCAGTTCGTCGTACTTCTTTGCAAGTTCGGCGTCATTGGGATTTGCATCGAGTTTTGCCTTAATTTCGCTAAGACGGCTATCCATATCAGCCAACACCAAGTCTTGCTCCAATTTTTCAAGAGTTGTATCTGCCTGCCCCAATGGCTGCTGGCGAGCTTTTCTCACGTATTCAAGGGCCTCGCCAAACCTCTTGAGGGCGCGCAAGTGATGCGCCAAGTCGCGATAAATATTGATATTCTGGGGATCCTCTTCGATCTGCTTCTTTTCGCGCTCGACCATGTGGTTGAGGGTATCCTCGTCGTTTGCCAAACGGTTTTCCTGCTCGCGCTGCAAGGTCTCTTCCGAGGACTTGATCTTCTCTTTAAAGTCGCCCTCTTTCTCCCACTTGTCCTTGAGCATAGTCTTAATTACTGAGGCAACGCGCATCATATTTTGAGCTTCCCCGTTAGATGCATCTACCCTCAGAATGGCCTCGCCTACCCTCATTGCGTCGTCGGGCAAAAGAGCCTTTATAAAGGCGTTTCCGAGCGACAGAAGGTTTTTCATATCTTTTGGCTTTGCCTCGGCTATGTCTTGATAGCAGACAACAGCAGTAGTCCAGTAGTCGAATTTCTCGCACTCCTTTGCCATCGTGCCCAAAACCGAAACGTTGTAGGGATTTGTCTTAAGCAGATTTTCCCCCTCTGCCAATATTGCCGCTATATCCTCCTTTTTTTCGAGAGGTTTAACCTTGCCGGCATATACAATCCCGGAGATTGAAGCTGAAATTGAGCTCAAGATATTAGGTTTTCCGGAAATTTTTTTGTACGCTATGTGCAGAAGCCTTCTGACCTCCGCGCAAGCCGGATGTTTTGCCAAAATACTGTTGCACACACCCACTGCGTAATCCGGACTTCCCTTTTCTATCGACGACTGAGCCGCCGTAAATTGTTTCGCAAAACGCGGATCTATCTCCGCCAATGTGACATTGATGCCGCCGTTTTCTATCTGATTTTCGTCTGCCATAAATTAGTTGGTCTATATTGTAAATAAGATTATGTGAAAATATGCAAAGTATGATAAGCCTTATAATCCTCTACTGCAAGTCTATTTCTACATTTTTAAGCAAAAGTTTCATGCAATCTTGGTTGGCTGACGGGCTCTCGCCCTCCACTAAGAGCCTGATTTTATTTTCTGTTCCGGAATAGCGAACCAATACCCTGCCCCTCTTGCCAAGTTTTGACTCGCAAACTGCTATGGCCTTCGACAAATTTTCGGTATCTTTAATCGGCGTTTTTCTAAGGACTTTTACGGCCTTTGATATAGATGGATAAAGCGACACCACTGAAGATATATCCGATATCTTAATCCTCTTTTCAAGAACCGTAGCCAACAGCTTTACGGCGGCCGCAAGACCGTCTCCGCATGGAGAAATATCCATAAATATGTAGTGGCCCGAATTTTCTCCGCCCATAGCGAGGTCGTTTTCCAATATTTTTTGCATAACCAACCTATCGCCAACACCGCTTCTAAAGACCTTTATGCCGTATTGCGCCAAACTTTCGTCCATGCCTATATTGCTTTGAACGGTAGTTGCTATCCCGCTATTCTTAAGTTTTCCGACCTGATTTTCCTCAATGGCAACAAGGCCCATAACGCACTCGCCGGCTATCTTATTGCCGTTTTCATCGCAAACTACGAGTCTGTCGCCATCGCCGTCGTGCGCAAGCCCCACAAAGGCCTTGGATTTTTTGACAAGCTCACACATCATCTCCGGATGTTCGCTTCCGATATTCTCATTTATGTTTCTGCCGTCCGGAGAATTTCCAAGCTCCAACACTTCGGCTCCGTAGTGGCGCAAAACTTCGCTTGAGATTCCGCAAGTAGCGCCGTTTGCCGTGTCTAAAACTATTCTAATGCCGGCAAGGGAATTTTCAGGCAGTATGGACTCCATCTTATCGATATATCTTCTCCGCATATCGACTTTACTTATCTGCGGGACTTCTCCCTCATAAAAGTCTCCGCTATCAAAGATTTGCTCTATCGAATCCTGAGCCTCGTCGCTAATTTTGCGGGCCTTAGAGTCAAAGAACTTTATTCCATTATCGGTGCACGGATTGTGAGATGCGGTAATCATAACGCCCAAGTCCGCCTTCATTTGCAGAGTTCCAAATGCCAAGGCAGGCGTTGGAATGCAAGTAAAATCAAAAATTTCGCAGCCGCACGCCCCCCTGCAAAAAGCCCTCTTTAGAGATTCCGATGAAAACCTAGGGTCTCCTGCAATTGCTATTTTTGGGCACTTCAAGCCTGCTATGCGCCTAAGGTAAGTCGATGCGGCGCGCCCCAAGCGCTCAAAGAAAATTTCATTTATAAATTCACCCTTGTATTCTCCGCGAATACCGTCTGTTCCAAAGTATTTCATAAGTCTAAGGCAAAGGTGGGAGGAAAACTCGGGCTTGTCAAGGTTAAGCGCAAACAAATAGAGCATCTAATTTGACCAAAGTCCTCACGGCAATCTCAGTATAAAGTCCAATAAAAATTGACAATTGGCCACGCAACTGCAAACCTTTGCCCTGTTTTATTATGAAGATATCTATTTCGGCAGAATTTTTCCCGCCAAAGACGGAGGAGGGGGCTAGGCAAATCCTAAGGGCCGCCAATGCCATGAAGAATTTTAACTTGGACTTCGTCTCCATAACATACGGAGCCGGCGGCTCATCGCGCGAGCGCACAATAGAGTACGGCGAACTCTTGCGCGACATCTTCAACTTTGAAGTTATGCCGCACCTAACTTGCGTGGGCCATTCCGTCGATGAGATTAGGTCCATACTTGGAAGGTTTGTCGAAAAAAAGTTTAATAAGGTAATGGCATTGCGCGGCGATCCCCCCAGAGACCAGCCGAACTTTACACCGCACCCAAACGGGCTAAAATACGCGTGCGAGCTAATAGAAATAATAAAGGAAGAGTTCCCGCAGCTCGACGTAGCTTGCGCAGCCTATCCGGAAAAGCACCCTGAAGCCGAGTCTATGCAAAGCGACATAGCGCATCTAAAAAATAAGACCATCCTGGGCGCCGATTTGCTACTGACGCAACTTTTCTTTGATAACAAATCTTTCTATAACTTTGCCAAAATGTGCAAGCAGGCGGGAATAGATAAGCCCATACACGCGGGCCTTATGCCGGCGCTATCACTTAAGCAAGTCAGGAATTTTTGCGCAATGTGCGGAGCAAAGCTGCCTCCTCAGCTAGAGCGAAAATTATCGGAGGCTAGCTCGGAAGTTCAGCAGAGGAAAGTCGGCATAGAGTGGGCCAAGAACCAAATTTCAGACTTAATGGAAAACGGAGTCGACGGAATACACCTGTATGTGTTAAACAGAGAGGAATCCGCGTTAGAGCTTCTGAGTTTTATAGACTCAAAGCGCTAGAAATTGTACCAAAAAAAGCGGGGCAAAAAGCCCCGCTTTTTTTTGCGCAAATAAACAAACCCAAAACCTAGTTTTTATAGAATCATTTTTCGCCTTCGTAAATGGGCTTAGCCCCGCGCAATATTCTCACAGCCCCTCCACCATTTGCCTTGGCCCAAGAGCGCGTGGACGAACCGTACTTCTTGTTAAATGAGCCGTCCTCATTCTTGGGCAGCATGACTATCATATTCAAAGTCGGCCTCTTAACTCCGCGGCTGTCGTACACCTTCTTAAAAATCGGCTCATACGCCGCCATGAGCGTGCTTAACCTATAAGACTTAAAATTCGGCTTCGGCGCAAAATCCGTCCAGCACTTGTGCTTCATAGCTTCGTAAAATTCGGGTATTTTTAGTCGCACTGCCTCGCCCCAAGGGTCTCTTACAACTCTGAGGGGCAATCCCTTTGCGGCTCTTTGCCTATTTTCCTCATCGACTAGCTGCCTAGCCTTCTCTCTGGCTATATTAAAGTACTTTTCCTTTTCCTCCTTCGTATCCAATATGCCGCCGGATTTTTGGAATTTCTCCGCATTTGCCTTGGTCTGCTCTATGTGCTTTTTCTTTTGGGCGTCTGTGTATGCAACGTAAAATTCCTCGGGCTTTGGCCAGTGGGTTGTGAGAAGAAATATGACATCCGCCCCCTGCTCTATCGCAGCCTGATAGCCCAGAAAATACCCGACAACCCAGTGCATCTGCCATACCATCTCCTGATAGTCAAAGTGGCCATTGTAAGGCACGGGATTGTAGCGAAAGCTGTAATCAGGATCCTTTATACCAACGTCATTGGGGGTGCGGTTAAACTGGTTTAGCCATGTTGTGAAGGCGCTTTTATTGGTGTCGCTTGCGGGGACTAAGGAAGTTCTAAATATTTTTATCGCGCAGGGATGATCCTCATACCACCTCTCGGTGTCAAAGCACATCATATTAAATAGAGCAGTTGATGGAAGCCCTCTTACAAGCGTGCTTATTTCATTTCTTACGATGTTGAAGGCATCCAAACCTCCCATATCGTCAGTCATGCTCCTTGAACCCACATCAAAAACAATGAGGACCTTCTCAGCCTTGGCCTTCAAGCCAAAGAGATCCATTGTGGGTAAGTCTATCTGTATCTTATCTAGCGATAGCGAACCTATGTTCGTAACGTCAAAACCGCCTCCTACGTCTCCTCCCATTCCGCTCGGCAGCGATATCGTAACCTCGGGCGTCTGTATGTTCTGCACCTTCGCTACATTTATTCTGCGCGGCATCTGGTTTGAGCGCTTCTGCAGATTCTTCGTTATTACTCGCCTCTTTACCTGCTCCGGCTCCTGCGTCTGCACCGGCTTCGGCGCCGACTCGAAGGTCTGCTCCTGCGGTATTATTGCCTGCGTAACTAGTACGCCTGCCAAGCCTACTAATAGCGCCGCCTGCACTATACCCACTATTATTAACACCTTCAAAAATAGCGAGTTCTTCCTGTGCGTTGGTCTAAATCTGTGTATTCTCATGTTCTAGTAAGTTTAGGTAGTAGCGCGCTGCGTGCGCAGCCCTCATTAGTTTAGACAAGTTTGGTTAAGATGTATTTCAAAAAAAAATAATCTTCAAGAGAGAAAACTTGCCATTATAGATTTAGTATTTCAACCCAAAAAAATGTTCAAAATAAAGAGGCCGCATAAAAATATGCAGCCTTAAAGACGCATGGAGTAATAAATTGCCGTCAATACTCGCTGACAGGCTTTGCTCCGCGCAATATTCTCACAGAACCGCCGCCGTTTGCCTTGGCCCAAGATCGGGTTGATGAACCATAGTTCTTGTTAAAAGAGCCGTCCTCTTTTTTAGGTAGCATTACAATCATATTCAAGGTTGGTCTCTTTATGCCTCGGCTATCATAGACTTTTTTAAACATGGGCTCATACGCTGCAAGCAAGGTCCCCTGCCTGTAAGTCTTAAACTTAAATCGCGGGTGCATATCTTCCTCGGATTTGCGCTTCACAGCCTCCAAGGCCTGCGGAGTGCGCAAGCGC
>OLIW01002405.1_pt1 | contig 13957 bp, 11 predicted proteins | sample 1601321 | NCBI WGS metagenome assembly OLIW01 (sample SAMEA2452114, study PRJEB22498) | human gut metagenome | reverse complement strand
GTGCCAAGGGAAAGAGACTTGCTCTTCCTAATGCAGAGATTATGATTCATCAGCCATCAGGTGGTGCAAGAGGTCAGGAAACTGAGATCAGAATCGTTGCTGAGAATATACTTAAGACAAGAAATAAGTTAAACGAAATACTGGCAGCTAATACTGGTAAGTCAGTTGAAGAAATTTCACGCGACACAGAGCGAGATAACTATATGACAGCACAGGAAGCTGTTGCATACGGACTTATCGATAGTGTTGTAGAGAAGAGATAATAATTGCTTATGATAAGGAAGATGCCTGCAGATAATACATTTGCAGGTGTCTCCCTTGTTTTTGTGTGATAAGCGGACCTTTATTTAAAGGATTTATAGTGATTTGGAGGATAGTATGGCAGGCAGAAATATTGACGAGAAGCTTAGATGCTCATTCTGTAATAAGACACAGGATCAGGTTAAAAAGCTGATCGCAGGACATAATGGCGTTTACATTTGTGATGAATGTGTAGAAATATGCAGCGATATCCTTGATGAAGAGTTTGAAACAGAGGCAGATGAAAAAGAAGTGGTTGATGGAATGAATATCAACCTGCTTAAGCCGAAGCAGATAAAAGAATTCCTTGATGATTATGTTATTGGACAGGATGATGCAAAGAAGGTACTTGCTGTTGCTGTATATAATCATTATAAGAGAATAATGTCACAGGCTGATCTGGATGTAGAGTTACAGAAGAGTAATATTCTTATGCTCGGACCAACAGGTTCAGGAAAGACATTCCTTGCACAGAATCTTGCAAGACTTCTTAATGTACCTTTTGCAATTGCTGATGCGACAACTCTTACAGAAGCCGGATATGTAGGCGAGGATGTTGAGAATATCCTGTTAAAGCTTATTCAGGCTGCAGATTATGATGTTGAAAAAGCTCAATATGGTATTATATATATTGATGAGATAGATAAGATTACTAAGAAGTCAGAAAATGTTTCTATAACAAGAGATGTATCTGGAGAGGGTGTACAGCAGGCTCTTCTTAAGATATTAGAGGGAACAATAGCATCAGTTCCACCACAGGGAGGAAGAAAGCATCCGCAGCAGGAGCTTATTCCAATTGATACAACTAATATTCTCTTCATATGTGGTGGTGCATTTGATGGACTTGAGAAGATTATTGAATCAAGAATGGATAAGAGCTCAATTGGTTTCAACTCTGAACTTAAGGAAAAGAGTAATGATGATATAGGTGAGATGTTCCATAAGGCACTTCCACAGGATCTTATCAAATTTGGACTTATTCCTGAGTTCGTAGGCCGAGTTCCGGTTGTTGTTTCATTAGATTCGCTTGATGAGGAAGCACTTGTGAGAATTCTAAGAGAGCCTAAGAATGCTATTATAAAGCAGTATCAGGCACTTTTTGGACTTGATGAGGTAGCACTTGAGTTTACTGATGAAGCTGTTGAGGCAGTAGCCCACAAGAGCTTTGAGAGAAAGACAGGAGCAAGAGGTTTACGTTCAATCTTAGAATCAGTCATGAATGAAGTAATGTATGAGATTCCGTCAGATGAAACAATATCAAAATGTATAATAACTAAGGAAGCTGTAGAAGGAAACGCAAAGCCTCTGTTAGAATACAGAACAGATGCTGTTAAAAAAGCACAGTAATGAAATTAATTCAGGCGGGCTGTTCATGATGGACGGTCCGTTTTTTTAGATAGAGAGGAATATATGAGTAACAAATATGATAGACATTATCCAGCTATTCCATTAAGAAATGTCACTGTTTTTCCTGGGATGGTAATGCACTTTGACGTGAGCAGAAAGAAGTCTGTAAAAGCTGTAGAAGCAAGTATGGCAGCTGATGAACTTATATATCTTGTAACACAGAGAGATTCGCAGGTGAGCGAACCAGGGATAGCAGATTTATATACAGTAGGAACAATTGCTAAGATAAAACAGATAATAAAGATGCCAGGCAAAATTTTAAGGGTTCAGGTAGAGGGGCTTGAAAAGGCACTTGTAAATAGATTTGAAGAAGCGTCGGGAATGATGCTTGCTGATGTAAGCGTTATGCCAGGGTTTGAGAAGCCTGATAAAATGGTGTCGAGAGCTATAATTGTAGGTATGAGAGAACTTTTGACACAATATGCACATGTTAACCCGAAGTTTGCAAAGGATACAGTCAAGAGATGGCTTTCTTATAATGATGCAGAAAAGCTGATGATGGAATTTGCTCAGGAATTTATGATGGATTTTGATAAAAGACAGCAGTTTCTTGAGGCAGAAGACTATGAGCAGATGTATACATTTGCTGCAACATTACTTGTAAATGAGATAAATGCTTATACTATTAAAGAAGAACTTGGCAATATTGTAAGAGAAAGAGTAGATAAGAACCAGAAGGATTACATATTAAGAGAAGAACTTGCAGCGATTAATGAAGAACTTGATGGAGGAACCATAACAGAGGCGGAAGAATATGAGGCGGACGTTGAAAAGCTTGATTCACCACAGTATGTAAAGGATAAGCTAAAAAGAGAGATTAAGAGACTGAAATCACTTGCTGGTAATAATGCTGAGGCCAATGTTGAGAGAACATATATAGAGACATGTCTTGAACTACCATGGAATGTGTCGACTGAAGATAACAAAGATATAGATAATGCTGCAAAAGTGCTTGATTCGGACCACTATGGAATGAAAGATATTAAGGAAAGAATTCTGGAATCACTTGCGGTAAGAAACATAACAGGAAGTGGAAAAGCACCTGTCATATGTCTTGCAGGACCTCCGGGAACAGGTAAGACATCTATAGCAAGATCAGTTGCAAAGGCACTTGGCAAGGAGTATGTCAGAATCTGTCTGGGTGGTGTAAGAGATGAGGCTGAGATAAGAGGACATAGAAAAACATATATTGGAGCTATGCCTGGAAGAATTATTGAGGGACTTAAGAATGCCGGAGTTAATAATCCTCTCATGCTTCTTGATGAGATAGATAAGATAAGCAGTGATTATAAGGGCGATACATCAGCAGCACTTCTTGAAGTGTTAGACAGCGAACAGAATGTTAATTTTGTCGACCACTATATAGAGATGCCGGTTGATTTGTCAAATGTGCTTTTTATTGCAACAGCTAATGATCTGTCTAATATAAGCCGTCCATTGCTTGACAGAATGGAAATTATTGAAGTTGGTTCATACACAGCTAATGAAAAATTTCATATTGCTAAGGAACACCTTATTAAGAAACAGATTAAAGAGAATGGATTATTTGTATCTGATGTAAAGTTCACTGATAAAGTTATTAGAACTATTATTAATTCGTATACAAGAGAAGCTGGTGTGAGAGGTCTTGAAAGGCAGATTGCAAAGATTGTAAGAAAAGCGGTTAGAGAATTATACAAAGCCGGAGTGTTCACATCTGATGGAACAAGAGATAAGACTGTAAAGAAAACAGTTAATATATCTGATAAGAATATTACAGATTATCTTGGAAAAGTTAAATACAGACCAGACAAAAAGAATGCAAAGGGTGAAGTTGGTATAGTAAGAGGGCTTGCATGGACACAGGCAGGTGGAGATACTCTTGAGATAGAGGTTATAACAATGCCGGGCAAAGGCGAGTTCAAGCTTACAGGTAACATGGGTGATGTAATGAAAGAATCAGCAAGCATAGCTGTTTCTTATATCAGATCAGTAACAGAAAAAGGCAGATATAAAGTGGATGCTGAATATTTCCAGAATCATGCATTCCATCTTCATATACCAGAGGGTGCAACTCCGAAAGACGGACCTTCTGCTGGCATTACAATGGCAACGGCAGTATTGTCTGCGGTTACTGGAATTCCTGTAAGAGCAGATGTTGCAATGACTGGAGAGCTTACATTAAGAGGTAAGGTACTTCCAATAGGAGGTCTTAAAGAAAAGCTTCTTGCAAGTAAGACAGCGGGCATAACAAATGTTTTTGTACCTCGGGATAACAGGTCTGATGTAGAGGAATTTGACACAGAGATAACTGAAGGGATTAATATAATATATGTTAATAATGCTATAGAAGTATTTGCACAGGCATTAATGCGTTAAATGAAAGGAGCAGCGGATTATGGTTATAAAAAAAGTTAATCTGGATATAGTAGTCGGAGTTACAAGTACACTTCCTGAGACTTCATTCCCTGAGGTTGCATTTGCAGGTAAGTCAAATGTTGGTAAATCATCGCTTATTAATGCATTAATGAACAGGAAATCATATGCAAGAACGTCATCACAGCCAGGTAAGACACAGACTATTAATTTCTACAATATTAATGACAGTATGTATCTTGTTGACCTTCCGGGTTATGGATATGCTAATGTAAGCCCTGCTGTTAAGGCAAAATGGGGTAAGATGATTGAGAAATATTTAAGAAAGAGCAGCCAGTTAAAGCAAGTGTTCTTGTTGATAGATATCCGTCATGACCCATCTGATAATGACAGAATGATGTATGACTGGATTGTAAATAACGGTTACAGACCTGTAATTGTTGCAACAAAGCTGGATAAGATTAAGAGAAGCCAGATAAGCAAACAGGTGAAAGCTGTAAGAACAGGACTTGGATTAAGGCAGGAAGATATTCTTATTCCTTTTTCATCACAGACTAAGCAGGGACTTAAAGAATTATGGCGGCTTATAGATTCATATGTACTGCCACAGGAAGAAGCGGCAGATAATGAGTAAATAAAAAGCTTTCTGACAGGCATATACACCTGTCGGAAAGCTTTTTACATAAGTTTACGAACGATATAATCATATACTTCCTGACTGTTTTCACGCCATCTTGCACATATTATCTCTGCCTGTTCTTCAACTGGAACATTAAGGTTAAGTTCAATAAGAGTTGTGTCGCCTTCTTTTAGCTGACAATGTGCAATATAATTACCATTAGACAGCTTGTAGCAGTCAGTTACAGTTCCGGCTTCATTCTTTAATTCGTATTTGTTATCAAACAGATAGGTCTCTATATCATCACGTATGGCAGTTGATATCTTGGTGTAGAAAAATGCAATAGTTTCTTCACCTTCTTTAGTGAGAGTATAATGTGTGCTGCTCTGATGCGAGTAGCCTCTAATAAAGCCGTCCTCAACCAGAGAGTTGATGGTTTCCTGGAAAGTGAAATAATCCGTGTACTGCTTATCTAACATGAAAGATGAAAGCTGTGTGTTTGATAATGGAAAATTCACTTTGCTCAGCATATATAAAATCATTAATTTGTACAATGTGGTTGAGTCAGTGTTCATAAATCTTTTCCTTGATAAATCATATTTTCTTTGAGGTAATGAGAGAGTGTGTTGAGAACTCTCTTTTTGTCAGCTGTCCATAAAGGTGCAGCAAGAATATTCTTAGGTCCGTCACCAGTAAGTCTGTGTATTACCATATCTTTTGGCAATACAGGAAGTATAGCTCCTATTGCGGCAAGGTATTCATCCATGGTAAGAGCTTTGAATAATCCTTTACAATAATCATTGTAAAGGTCAGTATCTTTTAAAATGTGCAATAAAGAAATCTTGATTCCCGATGCACCACTGTCTGATATATAGCGGGCAGTAGCAATATAATCGCTTATTGTCTCATGTGGAAGACCGATTATCATATGAACAACAGGTGCAATTCCTATGGAAAGAAGATTGCTTACGGCTTCATCATATACGGATAAAGGATATCCTCTGCGTATATAGTCGGCAGTCGAATTATTAATTGTCTGTAATCCTAATTCAATCCATACAGGCTTGATGCGATTGAGTTCATCAAGAAGCTTTAGGACGTCATCACCAAGACAATCCGGTCTTGTTGCGATAGACAAGATACGGATATCGTCTCTTAGTATTACAGGCATAAAAAGTTCGCGCAGATATCCGGTATCAGCATATGTGTTAGTAAATGATTGAAAATATGCAATATATTCACTGCCGGAATATTTATTAGATACCAAAGTCTTTGCTTTGTCAATATCTTTAACGGCAAAATCACCGGAACCATGACCACTGCAGAATATACAGCCTGTTGTACCTAACTTTCCGTCTCTGTTAGGACAGGTCATGTTTCCGGAAAGACTTAATTTATATAGTTTCTTACCATAAGTGTCTTTAAGATATTCGCTTACAGAATAATAATATGGAAGCATAATTACTTCTCAATATGGTCAATTACGGCTTTGCTTACAACATCAGCAACTCTTGGGTCAAATGCTTCAGGAAGGATATTAACATCACTTACTTCGTCATCTGGAACAAGGTTTGCAATAGCAAGTGCAGCAGCAAGCTTCATATCTTCAGTTATCTGTCTTGCACGGCCTTCAAAAGCACCCTTGAAGATACCAGGGAATGCAATAACATTATTAACCTGGTTAGGGAAATCAGAACGTCCTGTACCAACAACTTTTGCACCAGCTGCCTTGGCAACATCAGGCATAATCTCTGGAACAGGGTTAGCCATTGCAAATATAATTGCATCTTTATTCATAGTCTTAACCATATCGGCTGTAACGATGTTAGGAGCAGAAACTCCGACAAATATATCTGCACCACGGAGTGCATCAGCTAAAGAACCAGTCTTGTTCTCAAGGTTAGTTACTTCCATCATTGACTGCTGCATCCAGTTAAGACCTTCTGAAGCCTTAGAAAGGATACCAGACTTATCACACATTGTTACATGCTTGAAACCATATGTAAGAAGAAGCTTTGTGATAGCAACTCCGGCAGAACCGGCACCGTTGACTACTACCTGGCAATCTTCTTTAGTCTTGCCTGTAACTTTAAGTCCATTAATAATACCTGCTAATACAACGATAGCTGTACCATGCTGGTCATCATGGAATACAGGTATGTCCAGAAGCTCCTTAAGTCTTGTCTCGATTTCGAAACATCTTGGAGCTGATATATCTTCAAGATTGATACCGCCAAATGCAGGTGCAATATTAACTACTGTTTTGATGATTTCTTCAGTGTCCTGTGTATCAAGGCAGACAGGTACAGCGTTAACGTTACCAAATTCTTTGAAAAGAACAGCTTTTCCTTCCATAACAGGCATAGCGGCATGAGCACCGATATTACCGAGTCCAAGTACAGCACTTCCGTCAGATACAACAGCGATAGTGTTAGACTTGATAGTGTACTTATAAGCTGCTTCTTTGTCCTTGGCAATAACCTTGCAAGGTTCTGCTACACCAGGAGTATAAGCAAGAGCAAGATCTTCTCTTGTCTGAATCTTCATTTTAGGAGTTGTTTCAAATTTACCATTCCACTCTTCATGGAGCTGTAAGGCTTTCTCTGCATTAGTCATGATATCTAATCTTCCTTTCAATAATTAGTGCTTTTAACAGTATTATATATAATAACATATTGCTCTGACTAAAAAAAGCATTTTTAGTCTTTTCTTTTAGAATAATACGTTGTATAATCAATTTATCTTTGATGCGATTTCTGCGTCATTTCCCATTAAACTATGACTAATAACAGAGGTGGATTATATGAAGGCAAAGTTAGAAACATTGTCAGTTAGTGTATTACGCGAATTTGCGAAGGACAAGAATATAAAAAATATATCAACAATGAGAAAGAGTGAACTTATTGATGCGATTATTGCTGCAGCAGAAGGAGAAGAAAAGAAAGAGCCGGCAGAAGTTGAAGCTGTTGTTTCTGAAGATGCCGGAGCAGAGCATGATGTAGCAGGAATGTCGGATGAGTCACACCATAAGAGTGAGCAGTATGTTAAAGAAGATAAGAAAGATAATTATCATGCACAGCCAAGACAAGAGCATGATGCTCCATTAGCAGATGGAATACTTGAGGTTTTATCGGATGGTTATGGATTTATAAGATGTGAGAACTTTCTTCCGGGAGAGAACGATGTATATGTTTCTCCATCACAGATAAGAAAGTTTAATCTAAAGACAGGTGATATTATTCAGGGACCTAAGAGAATGAAAACATCTGGTGAGAAATTTTCAGCCCTTATGTATCTGGAAAGTGTTAATGGAAAAGATCCGTCAGTTGCACAGAGAAGACCTGCATTTGAAAGTCTTACACCAATTTTTCCTAATGAAAGAATTCATCTTGAAAAGAATTCAAGTACAGTGGCAATGAGAATGGTTGATCTTATATCACCAATAGGTAAAGGTCAGCGAGGAATGATTGTTTCACAGCCAAAGTCTGGTAAGACAACACTTCTTAAGCAGATTGCCAATGCTGTAACTAAGAATAACCCTGAGATGCATCTTATAATTCTTCTTATTGATGAAAGACCTGAGGAAGTAACTGATATCAAGGAATCAATCGTGGGTGATAATGTTGAGGTTATATATTCAACATTTGATGAACTTCCAGAGAGACATAAGAGAGTGTCAGAGATGGTTATTGAAAGAGCCAAGAGACTTGTTGAACAGAAGACAGATGTAATAATTCTTCTTGACAGTATAACAAGACTTGCAAGAGCATATAATCTTACGGTTCAGGCAAGTGGACGTACACTTTCAGGTGGTCTTGACCCTGCAGCACTTCATATGCCTAAGAGATTCTTTGGCGCAGCAAGAAATATGCGCGAGGGTGGAAGTCTTACGATTCTTGCAACTGCTCTTGTTGAGACAGGAAGCAAGATGGATGACGTTGTATTCGAGGAATTTAAGGGAACAGGTAACATGGAACTTGTTCTTGACAGAAAGCTATCAGAAAAGAGAGTGTTCCCTGCAATTGATATAGCAAAATCAAGAGAAGATCTTCTTCTTAATAGTGAAGAGCAGGAAGCTGTTGATATAATGAGAAAAGCTCTTAATGGATTAAAGACAGATGAGGCGGCAGAGAGAATACTGGATCTTTTTGTTAAGACTAAGAATAATCAGGAACTTGTAAGAACAGTAGTTAAGAACCATTATATTTAAAATATATTTTCTTTTTATAACTCTTTTGAAAAAATGCTTGCATAACATGTCGCATCGTGATACAATATGAAAGCTGTTTATGACAGATAAAGAGGTCATTGTGTTTAATGCGCATAGATCCCATCGGGACAGAAAGGGAATCTAAGGCGGAATTCACAATTGTAATACTTAATAATTTGTAAAGAGGTGAAATCATGAGAGAAGGAATCCATCCAGATTACTATCAGGCAAAGGTTGTTTGCAACTGCGGTAACGAGTTCGTAACAGGTTCAACTAAGGAAGAAATCCACGTAGAAATCTGTTCAAAGTGCCATCCATTCTACACAGGACAGCAGAAGGCATCATCTGTTCGCGGACGTATTGATAAGTTCAACAAGAAGTACGGAGTATCAAACAATTAATTTTGAAATTAAGGTTGAGGTTTTTCGGGACCTCAACTTTTTTTGAATGTATACAAAACATTTAAGAAAGGTATGGTGTAATATGAAGCCATCAGGAATTGGGGGACAGGCTGTAATTGAGGGTATTATGATGCGTAATAAGAATAAATATTCTATTGCAGTCAGAAAACCTGATAATGAAATTGAAGTTGTTGTCAAAGAAAGCAGAGATTTAACAGAAAAGCATCAGTGGCTCAATTTCCCTATAATAAGAGGAATTGTCAGTTTTGTTGATTCACTTGTTACAGGTATATCAACAATTAATTATTCAGCATCTTTTTATGATGATCCGGCAGAACAGGAGAAGACTAAGATTGATGAGGTTGGCAAGAATATTCTTAAGGATAAGTTTGAATCGGTTCTAATGGCAGTAACGGTTATTTTGTCAATATTCTTTGCAATTGGATTGTTTATGGTTCTTCCATATCTTGCAGCCAGACTGGTATCAAAATACATAATTTCCAAGACACTTCTTAATTTCATAGAAGGCGTTGTGAGATTATTAATATTTGTTATATACATTTTACTTATATCCATGATGAAAGATATTAAAAGGACTTTCATGTATCATGGTGCTGAACACAAATGTATCAACTGCATTGAGAATGGTGCAAGACTTACACCAGAGAATGTAAAGAACAGCTCAAGATATCATAAGAGATGTGGAACAAGCTTCTTATTCTTTGTAATGTTTATAAGTATTGTGTTTTTTATATTTATAAGAGTTGATAATACGGCACTGCAGATACTTATAAGAATTCTGCTTATTCCTGTAATTGCAGGAGTTTCTTATGAGGTAATAAGATGGGCAGGAAAGAATGATAATGCATTTGTAAGAGTTTTGAGTAAACCGGGAATGTGGTTTCAGAAGCTTACTACAAGAGAGCCGGATATGGATATGATTGAAGTTGCCATAAGGGCAGTTGAGGAAGTATTTGACTGGAGACAGTTTATTGCTGAATATTATTCAGAAGCCGATAATCCGGTTGAAGCACTTGTGGCATCTGAGGCAGAACTTGCAATATCAGGAAGTCTTATTCATGGGAATGAAGAGACAAGAACTATTGATATAGAGGAACAGAAGTCAGAAGATAATCAGGAAACAGAACTTACCCCTGAACAAAAGTATTTACAGATGGGCAGGGAGATGGAATTTGGTATGGACGATACAGACAGGGAGTCATTTGCTTTTATATATGAAGCAAGTGATGAATCAGAAAGTACTGTATATGATAATTCAATTGATTATAATGCTGATGATAAAGCAGAGGAACTTACAGAGGAAGAGGTAGTTGCGGGCTTTGAGTTCGAAACTGGAAAAGAGCCGGAAGAAGAGCAGTATTCTGAGGATGTTCCTATGTTTAAACAGAAAAGGCTGGAAGACAGATAATTATGATGACAATTAGAGAAGCAGTAAAATGGGGTGCAAAGCGACTTAGAGATAATAACGTCGATAATGCAGACCATGACAGTTTTGAATTATTATCTGCCATTAATGGTATGACAAGAACTTTTTATCTTGTGAATGGTGACAGCATGTTGTCAGAAGAGAATTTTTTGCTGTATGAAGAGTATATTGATAAAAGGGCTGCGCATGTTCCGCTGCAGCATATTCTGGGAAAAGCATATTTCTATGGATATGAATTCGAAGTGAATGAAGATGTGCTTATACCAAGACCTGATACAGAAGTGCTTGTTGGTGAGGTAATCAAGGTTACAAGAAATGGTGATAATATTCTTGATATGTGTACAGGCTCAGGCTGCATTGGGATTACTCTTGCTAAGAAGTTCCCGGAAAGCAGGGTGCTTGGAGTAGATGTTTCTGAAAAGGCACTTAAAGTTGCACAGAAGAATAAGCATAATCTCGAGGCTGATAATATTGATTTTATGCTTAGTGATTTATTTGGCGAATTGGGTAATGATATTACATTTAATACAATAGTATCCAATCCACCATATATACCAACTAAGGTTATAGAAACTCTGCAGGATGAAGTCCGTTTACATGATCCTCTGCTTGCACTTGACGGAACAGAGGACGGACTTATGTTTTATAGGGAAATCACTGAGAAAGCACGAGAATATCTTAAGACAGACGGATACCTGTGTTATGAGATAGGAGCCGAACAGGCAGCAGATGTTTCTGAAATAATGAAGCAGGCTGGTTTAAGAGATATAACGGTTGTAAAAGACCTCGCTGGTCTTGACCGTGTTGTTATGGGCAGAAAGTAATTATATAGTTAGAGATAGAAAGGAAAAGTGACACGTATGTTTGACAGACTTGAAGATACAGTCAACAGATATGAAGATATAACGGCTGAACTTGGTAATCCTGATGTGGTTAATGATCAGGAAAAGTTCAGAAAGCTTATGAAAGAACAGAGCAGTCTTGCACCACTTATAGAAACTTATACTGAGTATAAGAACTGTAAGAAGAATATTGAGGACAGTCTTGCTATTCTTGATGAAGAGACAGATGAAGAACTTAAAGAGATGGCGAAGGAAGAACTTAATGAATCTAAGGCAAGAGTAGAAGAATTAGAGCATGAATTAAAGATTCTTCTTTTACCTAAAGACCCTAATGATGATAAGGATATTGTTGTTGAAATCAGAGCGGGTGCAGGTGGAGAAGAGGCGGCACTTTTTGCAGCAGAGCTTTTCAGAATGTATGTACACTATGCACAGGCAAGAGGCTGGAAGGTTGAAGTATTAAGTGGCGATGAAACCGGTATTGGTGGAATGAAGGAAGTAGAATTCATGGTTAAGGGACAGGGAGCTTACTCTATTATGAAGTATGAATCTGGTGTACACAGAGTACAGAGAATCCCGGTAACTGAATCTAACGGACGAATACAGACTTCTACAGCTTCCGTAGCTGTTATGCCAGAGGCAGAAGAGGTTGATATCCACATTGATGAGAAGGATATCCGTATTGATGTTATGAGAGCGTCAGGTAATGGTGGACAGTGTGTCAATACAACTGATTCTGCTGTACGACTTACTCATTATCCAACAGGAATAGTTATTTATTCTCAGACAGAGAAGTCACAGATACAGAATAAGGAGAAAGCATTTGCACTTTTAAGAGCCAAGTTATATGATATTGAGACTCAGAAAGCACATGATGCTGAGGCAGATGCAAGAAGAAGCCAGATTGGTACAGGTGACAGAGCTGAGAAGATAAGAACTTATAATTTCCCACAGGGAAGAGTAACAGACCACAGAATTGGCCTTACATTATATAAGCTTGACAAGATTATGGATGGGGATATCCAGGATATTATTGATGCATGTATCGCTGCCGACCAGGCTGCCAAGCTTGCTAAGATGGGTGAGGATTAATTGATATTTATGAAAAAGAATAGGAATTCTAATCCGGTTGCGCTGGTACCTATACTTGTTTTTCTTGTGTTGTATCTTGGAACCGGAATTATATTTGAATATGTCATGAAGATTCCAATGGGATTCTACAATGTACCAATTATTGTTGCATTTATGGCTGCAATACTAGTAGCGTGCATGCAGAATTCACAGCTTAAGTTTGATGAAAAGCTTGATGTAATGGCAAAAGGGCTGGCTGACAGAAACATTGTTACAATGCTTCTGATATTCATTACAGCCGGAATATTTGTCGGAGTTGTAGGAAGAAGCAGTGCAGAGAGTGTAGCTTATTTTATGTTAAGCATTATTCCTGCAAAGTTTGCAGTAGCGGTACTTTTTATTGTTGCCTGCTTTGTGTCTACGGCAATGGGTACATCTGTTGGAACAATAACACTTATTACACCAATAGCGGTTGCGGTATCAGAAGCATCAGGATTTAGTATGGCATTATGTGTTGCATCTGTCATGGGTGGTGCAATGTTTGGAGATAATCTTTCTTTTATATCAGATACTACTATTGCAGCTTGTAATGGTCAGGGCTGTGCCATGAAGGACAAGTTCAGGGAGAATTTCTGGATAGCACTTCCGGCAGCAATTGTGACCATTGTTATAATTCTTGTGCTTTCTTTTAATACAGATATACATGGTGAGATTGCACATTCATATAATCTATTTCAGATTATTCCATATGTGCTTGTACTTGCTGGGGGAATTATTGGTGTAAATGTTTTTGTTGTACTTATAACAGGTATTATTTCGGGAATAGTTATTATGCTTGTTATGGGCGAGGTTACATTGGAGGCTCTGCTTCTTAATATGGGAAGTGGTGCGTCAGGAATGTTTGAGACATGTATGGTTGCAGTTCTTGTATCTGTAATGTGTTCACTTATTAAAGAATATGGTGGATTTGACGCTTTACTTAATGGAATAAGAAGATTATTTAAAGGAAAAAAAGGCGGACTCTTGGGAATGGGATTGTTGGTTGGGTTAATGGATATTGCAACTGCCAATAATACAGTTGCGATCGTTATGGCGAACCCGATTGCAAAAGAAATGTCAAAGGATTACGGTATCAGCGCCAGAAAAGCTGCTTCTATCCTGGATACATTTTCCTGTATTTTTCAGGGTATTTTACCGTACGGAGCGCAAATGCTGGTTGCTGTTTCTGCTGCAGCCAGTTTAGGAGAAGTGGTCAGTGCATTTGATATACTTCCAATGCTGCTGTATCCTTATATGCTGCTGCTT
>OLIW01002401.1_pt1 | contig 13971 bp, 15 predicted proteins | sample 1601321 | NCBI WGS metagenome assembly OLIW01 (sample SAMEA2452114, study PRJEB22498) | human gut metagenome | reverse complement strand
GAATGTAAGGCGGGTTAGAAATAATTATATCAAAGGTTTCACCTGGTTTTACGTTTGAAAACACGTCTGACTTTCTAAAAATAGCTTTATTAAAAAGGTTTAATTTAGAGGCGTTATCCAAAGCCGTGTTTAAGGCGTCAGAAGACACGTCAAGCCCTATTATTTGACAATCCGTAAGCATTGCTGTCATGCACGCAATAATACCGCTTCCTGTACCTACATCGAGAGCTGTTTTAAGATTGTTGTCATTTATTAATTCAACAGCTTTTCGCACAAGGATTTCGGTCTCGTCGCGCGGAATAAGAACGTTTTCGTTAACAATAAACTTGTGCCCCATAAAGTCGGCAAATCCTATAATATGTTGAACAGGCCTGCGCGTTTTGGCTCTAAGTTCGGCCTTTTCTTTGATTAACTCTATGTTTTCGGCGGTTAACTTTTTGCCTAGAATTATGTCTTTGTAACCGTAGTTTGCGAAATGTTCTAATAAAAGTTTTACTTCAACAGCGGCTTCATTTGGTTCAATCCCGCTGTCAGTCAAAATTTTCACAATTTCTTGCAGATTTGTCATGTTCTTGAATTATCCTATCTATTTCATCACGGGCTTGGAGTTTTGAAGAAAGTTCTTTTTTTTCTATATTATATTTTTTACACAAACGGTCGTAATAATAAAGTTGTTTTTTTGTAGGGGTTTCGCGGCTCATCTTAACCTCTTTCAAAAACGCGCGCTTCTTTTTTTCAAACTCCTTTTGAGCCTGAATTATGGGTTCTTGAGACTTTTTGTAATCGTAATATTTGCGGCATTCTTTCAGGTACAAAACAGTGTCTTTGTAAAATTTTTCATCATAAAGGAAGTTTTCTAAAAACTCAAAGTGCGGACTGTTAATTTCAAAGTAGTACTTTTCGTCTTCCAAAAACCGGTCAAAAAGTTCATCAACAGAAAGTTGCGGCGACTTTTTAACTAACGCGCGCAAAAAATTACATACTGCTGACTTTTGGTTTTTAGTAAAATCCTGATAAATTTGTTTTTTAATTTCGTACATTTCACACTACTTTTTAAAGAGGTCTTTGACAGTGAATTTGCCTAAATCCTCGTTAATATATACAGCAAGTTTTTTCAAAATTGGATTTGAATGGCCTTGCACTGTTTTTTTAGTCGTTTTTGGCGCGGCTTGTTCGATAACTTTTAAATCCGGACGTTTTTCACCGTTCATAAATAAATTATACCTCTCTATATAAATATAAAAAAGTTTGTAAAGAAAAATTGACAGTCAAGTATATAATATTTATATAAGTTTTACAATTCTTAATATATTTTTGTTTATAGAATTTTTACGCTATAATAAAAATCCCTTTGAAATACGACATCCCAAAAACCCGCTCGGGATACGGAAAAAGAAAGTCTCGTCAATTGACAAGACTTATAAATATACATTTACCCCACAATCTTTATACCACAAAGGTTTTTGTTTGTCAACTGGTATTGATGGAGGATTTTCTGTAGAAAAGTTGTAGAAAACCTTGTCTTTTTTGTAGAAAACTTTTGGGTTTTCTACATTTATTGTTCTTTATTTTGTTTTACTGAAAGTTTTCTACAGTTTTTCTACATGTTTTCTACAATTTTTTCTACACCTAAATTCAGGTATACAGATAGTTTCAGGTAGTTTTCTACAAATATTTGGAGCTTACTACTACTATTATTTATATATATATTTATTATATTAATATATAGTAGTATAATATTTGTAGAAAACTTGGAAGGAAATGGTTATGGGTAAAGATAGGTTTGTTGTTCTTTTTGATCTTGACGGGACGCTGCTTTATACGCTGGAAGATTTGAAAAATAGTGTTAATTTCGTGCTTCAAAAATATAATTATCCACAGCGTTCGCTTGATGAAATCCGCTCTTTTGTGGGTAACGGCGTCAGAATTCTTATGGAACATGCTGTCCCTAATGGTGCCCAAAACCCCCAGTTTGAAAAACTTTTAGCACTTTTTAAAGAACATTACGCCCAAAACATGTACGCAAAAACAAAGCCCTTTGATGGTATTTATGACCTTTTGGATAACTTAAAAAGCCGCGGATGTTTGATTGCTGTTGTTTCTAACAAGTTTGACAAGGCTGTTAAAGAACTTTGCAAGCACTACTTTGACGGCAAAATAGACATTGCTATAGGCGAAGACGAACATGTCCGCAAAAAGCCCGCCCCTGATAGTATTTTCAAAGCCATGAAGCTTTTGGGCTGCAATCAAGCTGTTTTTGTCGGAGATTCCGAAGTTGACATCCAAACAGCCAAAAACGCCGGCTTAAAATGTATCAGCGTTACCTACGGGTACAAGAGTAAAGACTTTCTCAAAAATAACGGCGCTCAATTCCTCGCTGATACGCCCAGTGAAATTTTGAAATTTGTAAACTTATAGGAATTTTCTTTAGTTTAATGTATAATTGTTTCATGAATTTTTGCGAGGATATAAAAGTTAAATATTCTGAAATGGATTACAAGCTTAGCTTAAAGCCTTCTGCGCTTTTGAATTTTCTTCAGGATATGGCAAGCCAAAACGCTGAAAACCTTGGCTTCGGCTACTCGTACATTGAAAAGCGCAGGCTTTGCTGGTTTCTCTTAAAATATCATATGGAATTTTTAGATTACCCGGTTTCGGTTTATGACTTAACTATAAAAACAGAGCCGCGCGGATATTTGAAACAGTTTGCATTTCGTGATTTTGAGCTGTGTCAAGGACAAAAATGCCTTGCTAAAATTATCAGTACATGGTCGCTCGTTGACATGAATTCCAAGAGCATCGTCCCTATAGAAAAAGCCCTCGAAGGAAATCCCAACATGCCAAAGTTTGAAAAACGCGAAGGAGATTTGAGTTTTCAAAAAATCATGCCGCTTGAAAAAGCTGATATAGAAAAAGTTTTTGAAATCCGTTACGATGATATTGACGTTAATTGCCACGCCAACAACTGCAATTATATTATCTGGGCTTTTGAGCCTTTAAGCTTTGATTTCAAAACCTCAAGACATTTAAAAATTCTAGATATGGTTTTCAAAAAAGAAATAAAATACGGCAGTAAAGTTCTCAGCAAAATTCAATTTGTAAATCAAAATCAAACGGTTCACCTTTTGCAAAACGTAGATTCAGGTGAAGATTTATGTACTATTAATGCAATATGGAGTTAATTAATGATAAAGTTTAAAAGAGTTGATGAGAGTTTAATCCAAGAGCTTGCTACACTGGCTTATGAAATATGGTTTGAGTATTATCCTGAAATTCTTACATTAGGTCAAATTTATTATATGATTAATAAATTCCAATCCGCAGCGGCTATTAAAGATCAAATGCGTAACGAAAATTACTGTTATTTTCTTGTTCAAAAAGACGGAGAAAATGTCGGATATTTTGGAGTTTCACCAAAAAATGACCACCTGTTTCTCTCAAAACTCTACTTCAAGAAAAGTTTGCGCGGCAAAGGGTTCGGCAAAATGTCTTTTGATCAGATTGTTAAAATTGCTAAGAACAACAATTTTGATAAAATACAGCTTACGGTAAATAAATTCAACACGCACTCAATTAAAACTTATGAATATTGGGGATTTAAAATCATTTCAAATGTAACAGTCAATATCGGCGACGGCTATTTGATGGAAGATTTTATTATGGAATACGAAATAAAGGAGAGTTAATGAAAGCAGTAGCAATTAACGGGAGCCCGCGAAGTGGCGGAAATACAGAAATATTACTAAAAGCAGCACTTGAACCGCTTCAAAAAGCAGGCGTAGAAACAAAAATGATTCAAATTGGCGGAAAAAACATTCATGGTTGCCGCGGCTGCTGGGCTTGTCAAAAACTCTTAAACCGCAAATGCGCGTTTAACGACGATATTTTAAACGATTTGCTGGAAGATTTATTCTCAGCAGACGCGATAATTTTTGGAACACCATCTTACTTTTCAGACATGACAGCGGAGTTGAAAGCCTTAATCGACCGCGCAGGCGTGGTTGCTTTGGCTAACGGAAAACTGTTCAAGCATAAAGTCGGTGCGGCTGTAATTGCCCAGCGCAGAGGTGGCGGGCCTGCTATTCAAGCTTCTGTTCACCATATGATGCTTATGTCTGAAATGATTATTCCGGGTTCTACTTACTGGAATTTCGGCATAGGCAGAGACAAAGGCGAAGTGGTTAACGATGCTGAAGCCCTCGCTAATATGCAAAACTTAGGCGAAAATATTCTTATGCTTATTAAGGCGCTGAATAAATAATTACATTCTGTTTAAAAAGAAAACAACGTTTTTAGCCCAGTGTTCACCGGCTTCTTTGGCGCAGTATTTACCGGAAAGTCCGATTTCTTTTACTGTTCGGGTTCCTTCTTTGTAGCGCTTATCTAATATTTCGGCCATTTTTTCAATACATTCTTCAACATCTTTAAATTTTCTTTTTGTATTCAAACCGCCGACGTTGTTTTTTTTGAGCGCAAGAACTGATGTACCGCGGCTGCTTTCTATCATGGAAATCGCGGCCAGCACAGATGGGTTAATGTTGTATTTTTTGCCTATGCGTATGAAGCTTTCGCCTTTGTTGTAAAGCGGGTTGTAATCTTTGCGGCCTTTTTTAGCCGGTATAAGCTTTTCGATAAAGTGGTTCAATTCTGCCTCTGTTCCTCTGTAAATGTCTCTTACGCAGTGTGAATTTACTGAATAATTGTTTTTTGGCATAAAGTCATTGCCGGCTAAAGGCGGTATTGGAACAGCTTTTGGCTTTGGCGACTTTGGTATGAAATTTGTAATTGTTTTAGCTCTTGTAAACTCGTCATATGCCAGCAAGCCTTTTTCAAAATGCTGAGCGTGCGCGCTGAATGAGCCTAACGATTCTGCAATCAATACAGCAGAAGGTATAACTTTTTTCATGGCTGTTTGTTTGAAATTTTGTGCACGAAAAAATTTGGGGTTAATTCTAATTGGTAAATGCATATCTTAAATTCCTATAATTTTTACAAAACTATTTTTCAATAAAAAAAATTTTTTTTCAAGTCTTGTTCTAATCGAGCTTTCTTTTGAATGTCCACCCTGCTATAGAAAGGGTTAAGACAGCAATCAGAAGAAGCGGGATAATTTGCTGGAAAACATCAACAGGCGCCATTCCTTTTAGAAAAATACCTTTTGAAAGCACCATAAAATATTTAACCGGGTTAAAGATATCAATATACTGCCAAATTTTGGGTAAGTCTTCAACCGGCGAAACAAAACCTGACAAAAGCACAGCAGGCATTTGAAAAGCAAATACGCCCAAAATTGATTGCTGCTGGGTTTTGCAAAGCGACGAAATAAAAAGCCCGACTCCTACAATTGAAAGCAATGCGCAAAACATTGAAATAACAAACATAGGAAACGACCCGACAAAAGGGATTTTGAACATCCACATCGCAAGCCCTGTCATTATTAAAGACAAACTCATTGCAATGATTAATGGCGGAATTGTTTTTCCCATAAGAATTTCAAAAGAAGAAAGCGGGCTAACAATAAGCTGGTCAAAAGTTCCGAGCTCTCTTTCTCTTGCAATCGACATTGCCGTCAAAAGTATTGAAATCATTAGCGCAAGCATAGTTACGATAGAAACTACGAAAAACCATTTGTATTCAATGTTCGGATTAAACCAGTTTCTAATAACAAGGTTTACGCCACCTTGAGATTTTGCAGGCGAAATTTCGTTGGAATAATTCGATATTATCTGTGAGGCGTAACCATTGCCTATAGACGCAGAATTTGTCTGTCTTCCGTCTACTATTATCTGTACGGATGTCGGTTTATTTGCTTTTATATTACTTGAAAAATCATTATTAATTTCTAAAGCTATCTGGACTTTTTGGGTATCGACAAGATGTTTTACTTCTTGAGGGTTTTGGGCGTAGGTGATTTTGCGGAACCACTTTGAATTATTAAACCTTGAAACCAGTTCTCTGCTTTCAACCGAGTTGTTGTAATCCAAAACAGCCATATCTATATTTTTTATTTCCAGGGTAATTGCGTTTGCAAATACAAATAGCTGCAAAAGCGGCATTGCAATAATTATGCTGCGGCTTTTGGGATCTCTCATTGTGGCCAAAAATTCTTTTCGTATTAGTGCAAGTATCCGTGTAAGCATTTAAACCTTCCGCTTTTTCTTTTTGACTTCAAGCATTGTCTGCGTGTTTTTGTAAACAGCGACAAACAGTATTGAGCCTAAAATCAGCATGTACAAAGAATTTATTATAACAATTTCCTTAACCGTTCCTGCCATAAACTCGCTTTGTATGAACGAGACAAAGTACCTTGGCGGCAAAAACTTCGTTAATATCTGAAAAAATACAGGCATTGAATTTATTGGATAAATAAGTCCTGACAACATTAACGCTGGCAAAAATCCAATTGTAATTGCAACTTGGCTTGATAAAAACTGGTCTTTTAATTTTGTAGAAATTAACAGTCCAATCCCAAGGTTGGCAAACAAAAACAGCGCGCTGAACATGAACAATAATATCAAATTTCCGTGAAAGGGTATTTTGAAAACAACAATACACATAAATACACTGAATACCATTGAAAACATTCCAAGTGTGAAATACGGAATATATTTGCTTAGAACAATGTGAATTTTTTTGACACTGGTGCTTAAAAGCGCCTCCATTGTTCCGCGCTCCCATTCCCGCGCAATTACAAGTGCGGTCAGAAGAATTCCGATTAACGTCATTGTAATCGCAAGTGAGCCCGGCAAAATAAAATAATGACTGTTTATATCCTGATTGTACCAATACCTTGAATCAACATTAATTAAAGGCATTTGTGCATTGTACTTGTACTTGCTTGTCTGAAGCCATTGCGAAACTATTGCCTGCGGGTACATTTGAACGTAGTTTGCCATGTTAGCCTCGCTGCCGTCGGTTATTACAAGCATATCGGCCGTCTTTCTCTGCGAAAGATTTCTTGAAAAGTCGTTGGGTATAATCACTGCCCCGCGAAGTTTTGAGCGCGCTATGTCCCTGTACATCAAATCCTTGTCATCATATGAGTATGAATTCACAAATTTACTCTGATTAAAAGATTTTACAAGCGTTTGAATTTCAACTGCCGGGTCGTCGTTTTTGATACCTATTGCAACCCGTACTGTATCCATGTTTACGCCGTACATGTATATTAAAAGTAGCATTAACGGCAGAACAAACGCTATCAAAATACTTGACGGATCGCGAACTATTTGGAAAAACTCTTTTTTAATTAATGCTGTGAGTATGCTCAATTTTCCCCCTCTTTTTGCTTGTCGCTTTCTTGAATAAGATTAATAAAAGTATCTTCCATAGTCTGAGCGCCGGCTTTTGCTTTTAATTCCTCAACAGTGCCGATTGCGATGGTTTCGCCTTTGTAAAAAAGACTAACCCTGTCGCAGTATTCGGCTTCATCCATAAAGTGCGTCGTTACCAGTACAGTTACACCTTTTTTAGCGAGCGAGGTTATGTGGTTCCAAAATTCTTTTCTTGTAATTACGTCAACGCCGGAGGTTGGTTCGTCCAAAAAAAGTATCGGCGGATTGTGAATTACAGCACAAGCAAGCGAAAGCCGCTGTTTAAATCCCAGCGGAAGTTCTTGGGCATTTTGATTAAGAAAGGGTTCAAAACCGAAAACTTCAACGACTTCGTCAATTTTTTTCTTACGCTCAAAAATGTTTGCGCCGTAAACTCCAGCGAAAAATTGTAGATTTTGCTTCACGCTTAAATTCCCGTATAAAGAAAACTTCTGAGCCATATAACCTAAGTATGAGCGCGCAAGAGAAGGATTTTCTTTAATATCAATTCCCATAATTCTGGCAGTTCCTGATGTTGGCGCTGCAAGACCGCACATCATTTTGAAAGAAGTTGACTTGCCCGCGCCGTTTGGCCCGAGAAGTCCAAAAATTTCACCCTTTTGAATACAAAACGAGTTATTTTTTACAGCGTAAAAATCCCCGTACTTTTTCACTAAATCTATGGCTTCGACAGGACAGTTCATTTTGTTGTCAGTCTGCTTCATAACAAAGTTTTCGGCAATAATAGATTTTTCCTGCTTGTAACCGCCCATAAGCTCAATTACTTTAGCTTCAAACCCCGCGGTTGTTTCGCTTAAATCGTTTGGCTTGCCGTCAAAAATAACCTTGCCTTTGTCAAGCACAATTGCCGTATCAAAGCTGTGAGCCTCGTCAAGGTAAGCTGTTGACCAAAGAACAGTCATGTTATCGGTAATTGATTCTCTGACCATTTTCATCAACTCTCTGCGCGAAATCGGGTCTACACCAACAGAGGGTTCATCCAGAACAAGGAATTCAGGTTCGCCCAAAAGCGCGCAGGCTAATCCTAGTTTCTGCTTCATTCCTCCCGAAAGCTTTCCGGCAAGCCGGTCTTGAAATCTTTTTAAATCAGTAAACTCCAAAAGTTTATCAAAATCTCTTTCAACATTTTTCAAATCCGCATAAAGGTTAAGGTTCTCGATAACGGTCAAATCCTCATACAGTCCAAACTTTTGAGGCATATAACCTATTTTGGGATTAAGTTCATCCTTGTGCTCGACAGGCGAAACCCCAAGGGTCGTAATTTCCCCCGAATCAGGTATTAAAAGCCCTATGAGAAGTCTTATTAATGTTGTTTTTCCTGAGGCGTCAGCACCTATAAGTCCGGTAATTTTCCCCTTTTCTATGTTGACGCTTAAATCGTCAATAGCTTTGATATAGCCGGACTTTTTTGAACCGAAAGTTTTTATTAAATTTTTAATTTCAACCGTATTCATTTTGCGTTATTCAACTCGATTTTAATCGTTGTCGGCATGCCTTGTCTCAAGAACGGGTCAATATCGTTTACATAAACCCTTATTCTGTAAACAAGGTCTGTACGTAAATCTTCAGTCTGCACGGTTTTTGGCGTGAATTCAGCGACCGGTGAAATGTATCCGACCCAGCCTTTGTATTCACGTCTTTTGCCTGTTTCAGGGTTGATGCTGTCGGTTAAGACTTTTGCTTCCATGCCGTATTTAATGTTTCCAAGCTGCGTTTCAGGAACGTAAGTTCTTATCCAAATCGGCTTGTTTTTTGACAGTGTAAAAATTGGCTGCCCGGCATCAACTATGGCGCCGGGCTCTTGAATTCTTGTTGTAATTATCCCGTCTTCTGGCGCGTAAACCTTTGTATAATCAAGTTTGTTTTTGGCGTCTTTCTTTTGAGCAAGGGCTGATTCGTAAGCTGCTTTTGATTCATTTTTTGCATTGAAAAGATTGTCGCATTCCTGTTGTGAAACCGTATCATCCACGCATAAAGGCGCTTGTCTTTGGTATTGTGAAGCCGCATTTGCACTGATGGCTTTTGTGCGCTCTGCTTCTGCTATGCTTTTTTCAAAATTAGCCTGATAGTCCCGCGCATCCATTAAAGCCACGAGTTCTCCGGCTTTAACCGCGTCGCCTTCCTCTTTGAGAAGCTTTTCGATTTTTCCTGAAACTTGGAAACTCAAATCTACCTGACGAATTTCGACATTTCCAAAAAGCGTAAGTTCATTTATTTTAACCCTGCGATGTGTATAAAAGTACCATCCTGCGCCGATTAGCGCCAAGATTACCAGAAGTATTAAAATCTTTTTCTTTTTATTCATAATTTGCCTCCGACAGATTTGTAGAGAGTTATGTAATTTATCATTCTTGAAGTTTTTGTTTGGGTTTGGTTTTGGGCGATGTTCAAAAGCCGCTGCTGCTCGTCCAGAATATCAATGTAAGAAACAATTCCCCGTGAATATTTTTTTTGCATATTCAAATAGTCGCGCTTTTGAAGAAGTAAGTATTTAATAGTGTTGTTGTCGATGTTTGTGTCGTGTTTAATTATGCAAAGCGCGTCGTTAACTTCTTTTACAGCGTTAAGATCTGTTTGTCTGTAATTCTCGAAAAGCTGCTCATAGCGTGCTTTTTCAATACGAAGCTTTGCGATTTTCTGGCCGCCTTTGAATATATCTTGAGTTGCGCCGGCAAGAATTGCGGCTAAAGACGACTGCCAGCTAAAAAACGTTCCGGGCGCAATAGTGTTGAAAACCCAAAGTCCTGTTATGTTGAATGTTGGCAAAAACTCCTTTCTTGCAACACGAACGTTAATCTTTGCTTCATCAAGGCGTTTTTCGGCCGCCATAACGTCTGGGCGCGAAAAGATTACATCTGATTTAATACTTTGCGGAATTTGGGATTTGTATTCAAATTTATCAAAGTCGCCGCGCTTCAAATCTTTTGTGCAATCCGGCGAAGCCCCTATAAGAACAGCGAGCTGCGTTAAAACTGTATCGCGATTTTTCTCCATTGTTTCGAGGTCATTTTTTGCTGTTTCGAGGGCTTTTTGGGAAACGTTAAGTTCGGTTGTGTCGATGACGCCGCTTTCAAATTTTTTCAAGGCGCGCGAAAGTTTTCCCTCTTCTGACTTTAGAATATCTTTTTGAAGCGCGATTAATTTATCATATTGCAAAAGGTTTATATAAGCGGTTCCCACATCACTTGCAAGAGAGATGTAAACAGCTTTTTCATCAAATTTTACAGCTTCATATTCTTTTTTAGCCGCATTGGTTTTGTCGCGGTTTTTCAAAAGAAAGTCCGGCTCATACTGTGCGTAAAACGGCAGTAAAAAAGCATTGGACTTAAGTGTGAAGTTATCAAGCTGCGGAACATGAATGCCTGCATAATTCGCTGCAACGCTTAAAGACGGAAGTTCTTTACCAAAAGAATTCTTTACATTCTGACGGTACTCTTCGACGGTATAAGAAGCTTTTCTTGCATCATGGTTGTTTTTTATTGCTTCACAAATATAATAAATCAAATATTCGTCTTCAAAGTTTTCCCAAAAACTCATGTTGATGTATTCTGTTTTTTCTTTCAAATCAAGCGGATCAACTTTCTTTCTTTTGAAAGAAAAGGCCGTTGCTGACGAATTTACAAAGAAAACAAGCGTTACAAAAAGTGCGAGAAATTTTTTCATAATTCAGCCTCAATATTTTTGTCCAAATTTGAACGGATTTTTTTCATAACGGATTTGACGGTTTCAATCTCTTGCGGCGAAATACCCTCAAAAGCCGCATCGTGAAGCGCTATTGCATAAGGAAAAAATTTTTCAACAAGATTAAGACCTTTATCAGTTATTTGAATCCGTTTTACGGCGCGATTGTCTTTTGTGTCAAGCGTGCAGTTTATCAAGCCTTTAGAAGCCAAGCTGTCTATCATGCGACTTAAATTTGACTTGTCTTTGTATAGAATTTCAGCTAGTTCTTGCTGCGTGAGGTTGTTCAGATGGGATAGAGCTTTTAAAATTATAAATTGGTCAATTGAAGCTCCTGCATTTTTTGCTTTACAGAGCGCAGCGGCCTTGGCGCGGTATTTGTAAGTTGTAAGTGCTATATGCGGAATAATGTAGTTATTTAAAAATTTAATTTTTTCAATTTCTAATTCCATAATTACCTCAGTTGTTATGTAAATCGGTTGTCATTACAACTAATTTTTAATTACATATTAAACCCTAAAAAACATTCTGTCAATGGGTAAAATTTTTTGGAATTATTCTGCGTATTTTCTTGTCATGATGATATTACCATTTTCATCATAACCATTGCTATTAATCCAGTGGGCTATTAATTTTCCCTCAGGTGTGTAAATGAAAGTTTCGCCTTTTGAAACTCTCAAGCCCATATTTATAAGTTTTCCGTTTGTGTTGTACTTGTAGGACTTGTAGGGGTAATCCAGTCCGTCTTTTTCTTCGGCATAAAGAAGGTTTCCACTCTTTGAGTAATACCAGACGTGGAATTTGTCTTGGTGGAGCATAACCGCGTAAGTTCCGTCTGAAAACATTGCAAGTGTGCGATCTTTCAATTCAGCATGGCCTTTGAGAAGATAGTTCATGTTTTCGCTGAAATTTTCGTCGCGCAGATGTTTTGAAATTAATTGAGCGGAAAGTTTTTGAGGTTTATTTTGCAAAAGTTCTTCCCGCGCTGAAGCAACGTTATATCCAATTCCACCCGTCAGTGTTGTTTGCGCGCTGACCGGCAGCGTTAAAAGTGCAAGAAGAATTATTGTAATTAAAACATTCATACTCTTACTTTAATGATTAGCGAGGAGTTTGTCAAATAAAAACTTAACCCTTTACAGAAATCATTTTGTAAGGTTCCGGCTGAATAGCGCGGGCATATTTTACTTTTGGCGGGCCAAAAAGCATTGCATACTGTGGCTTGTAATTTTGCGGAATTTCTAGCGGCTTGCAGAATTCAGGAAAGAAATCCAAACATCCGTAAGCAAGCCCGCACCAGCATGTTGCAACACCGAGACATTGTGCGTAAAGTTCAAAATAACTCAAAGCAATCATCGGATCAACCGCCGCACAAGGCGCATCTTTCGGCGATGAAACAACAACCATGTGTGGTGCCCCGCGAAAGATTACATCTTCGCCGTTAAGTATGGCGTTTTTGTATCTTGAAAATTTTTCAGTTATATCCTTGTTCTCGCCGTTTGAAACTGTTTCAATAATTTTCTTATTTACATTTTCGCGATATTCATCCATAACTTTCACATCATCAATGAATGAAAACAAAAGCCCGTGGTTGTTTACGCCTGTCGGAACATAGTTTAACATGTTTTTTAATTTGTTTAAGGTATCTTTGTCGAGGTTTTTGTTTTCGTAATGCCTGAAACTGCGCCTTGATTGTATAAGATTAAACAAATCATCAGGGTGTATTGAATTTTTAATAGGCGCAGAGTTTTCCGGATTTTTATTGAGAATTGAAAGTGCTCCGGTCGGGCAGATTGCAAGGCAGTGCTGGCATTTGATACACCGTTCTTCGCCGCCGGGGGCGAATTGCGGAAACTTTTCGCTGTCAAATTCAAGGCATTTTGCCATGCAGTCGTTTAAGCAGAGTCCGCAGTGAATACATTTTTCTTTATCAATCGTAAGGTTTTTATCACACATAATTTTCTCCTTTTTCTAAATGGGCGTTGGGATTTTAAATCCCGTTGATTGCTTTCAAAAAATCAAGCCCGTATTTTTCTAACTTTCTTTCTCCGATTCCTGTAATTTCTCTTAATTCATCGTAAGTTTTTGGTTTGAGGCAAACCATTTCCATCAAAGTTTTGTCGTGGAAAATAACGTATGGCGGAAGGTTTTCGCGTTTTGCAAAAATCATCCTCAAGTCTTTTAAGCGTTTGAAAAGCTCCATGTCTTCATCTGCTGTAAGTCCGAATTTTTCTTTAAACTTATTTTTCTTAACTTTTTCTTTTGGCTGAAGAATGTACTTACGAAGTTCAATTTTTTCAAGACCTTTCAAAACGTCAGTGGCTTTAGCTGTAAGCTTTAATGATTGATAATGGACTTCCATATCAATGTAGCCGCGTATGATAAGCTGTCTTATAACCGCACGCCACTGGGCTTCTGTAGTATCTTTCCCTATGCCGAAAGTCGAGAGTTTGTTATGGCGGAATTTAAGAATTTTGTCGTCTTCTTTGCCGAGAAGAATGTTCACGATGTGCCCGGCGCCGAAACCATATGTCGAAGTATTTGCTCGGTAAATACAGGAGAGAACCTTTTGGCAATCAACGGTTGCGTCGTATGTAACCGGCGGGTTCAGGCAGTTGTCGCAGTTGCCGCAATTCCCTTCGCGCTTCTCGCTGAAATATTCAAGCAAAACTTTTCGCCGGCATTCTGTTGATTCTACATATGCGATTAAGGCGTTTAATTTAATTCTTTCAATTCGTTTTTGTTCTTCGGGCGCGGTTGATTGGTTGATGAAGCTTTGAAGCTGAACGATGTCTCGCAGGCCGTAAACCATCCACGCATCAGATGCCAAGCCGTCGCGGCCTGCGCGGCCTGTTTCCTGATAGTAGCTTTCCACGCTTTTGGGCAAATCCATGTGTGCAACAAATCTTACGTCGGGCTTGTCGATGCACATTCCGAAAGCTATTGTTGCTGTCAT
>OLIW01002396.1_pt1 | contig 14015 bp, 13 predicted proteins | sample 1601321 | NCBI WGS metagenome assembly OLIW01 (sample SAMEA2452114, study PRJEB22498) | human gut metagenome | reverse complement strand
ATATCAGTTCATTATAAAAATCTTAGATTTTTGTCTTGACAACTGAGCCACTATAGGAACTCCTGTTCAATCCGATACAATGGTGAGGAATTCACATATTTCACATTTAGAATAGATGCAAGAAGAGATGGTGTAACAATACTGTTTGGGAAGATATCTTTTGGTCTGTCTCCACGGACAAACTCATCCTGATGGTAGCCATCCGTTCCTACATATACTTCAACTGTATGTACTTCTACTGTCCAGGACTCTGGTTCATGACGAAGACGTTTATAAGTCTCATTCGGCATGCGTTTCCAGTTCCCTTTTCCATAAAAGGCATCAAGCATATCTTCGGAAACACCATGTGTTGGGATGATTTCTTCTGGAAAATCTTTCAGATCGATATCCCGCTGCCCTTTTGTTTTCCGTTTGCGTGGTCTCGCAGGGAGGATCTCTTCAGTTTCCGGTTCTACTGCGTTTGGATCAAAAAGAGTATCAGCCTCGTCAAAAAAGGAAAGCTGACCATCGATAGATTTTAATGTTTCTGTACTGCGTCCGAAACGATGCTGATTCGCGAGACGAACCTGTTCTATGAGCTTCTCGATGTTATCGTTTAGTGTGTCGAGTTGTCCCTGCATAGTCAGAATGATTGTGATCAGGTCTTCACGACTCATGTTATTCAGTTCATTCAGGGTATGTTTTTTACTCATATCGATGCTCCTTTCCTAGATTCTATTATACAGCAAAAGGCAGGAAATAGCGAATCGGCTTTCCGATGCCATTCGGCATAATGCCCATGGATAGAAAGACGTAAACAGCCTGCTATCAAACAAGGAAATATAGAGTTTTCAAGGTTCATTTTTCCCACTATGTCATTTATATGACCAGCTAGGAGTGGTCTGTTGGCAGATGTAAGTGCCTTATTCCAGACCTCATATTGAGGGATAAAACCTCTGAAAAAATCTCTGTTTTGCATAAAAATCAGAAGATTTTTTGTGGATTAACATCTTTAATCTTTGGATTTAACGGATTCAGTCCCATCAGGAGCATCTTGTATTGCTCCCTGGTCAGCTCCGCCGCTTCCTGTGGATTACGCGGCCAGGAAAAAGAACCATCCTCAAGACGCTTATAAAGAAGCAAAAATCCATTTCCTTCCCAGAGTAGTCCGCGGATGCGGTCACCCCTACTTCCACAGAAAAGGAATAGAACATCTTTTTCAAATGGATTCAGGTCATATTTGGTGCCGATAAGCTGTGCGAGACCATCAATTCCTTTACGAAGATCGGTGCGGCCACAAGCGATAATGATCTTTTTTACACCGCCTGCTTCAGCGAGCATGATGAACCACCTCCAAAAGTCGGGATAACAGTGTATCAGATATCGAGTTTGATATGCCGATCACCATAGTTCCTGTATGTATCACTGCATCCGCTTTAAAAGTATCTGTTACAGAAGTCTGCTTTTCCGGCATTGGAATCTCTGCAAAGGTTACAGATGGTGGTTTTTCCTGCACGGAGTTGATAGCAGGAAGTTCCATTTCCTTACTGGCATAAGCTTCCTGTCTTATCTTACGCAACCAATAGTAATAACTTTTGTCACTGATTCCATTATCACTGAGCCACTGTTTAGCAGTTGTTCCTACTGGGCGGTTGCTGCATTGTTCAATTATTTTAGTCCAGTTCGCAAGCCGGACCTGATGTGTGATTCGATCCATGAGGGTTCCTCCTTTACTTGAAAAAACTAGTTAGTTTTCTGAGTTTTTTCAAGTTTTGCATGAATCGGATTAAATTTCAAGGCGGAGGATTTGACGCTTACGATACTATCAAGCCAAATGAAGACAAGGTATACGCAAAGAGAATTGATAAAGCAGAATATGCAAAAGAAGCAGAAGCGTCATATCAGCAGATTAATGATCTGATTGAGCGTTTCCAGAAAATTGATGCGGCAATCGTGGATTCCAATGCTAAGACAGAAGTAAAAACTTCTTATGGAACATTTACAGTGGCAGGCGCTATTTCTCTTAGAAGCAGACTTCGCGGTATGGATTCTTATGACGGTGAAGCAGATTTTGAAGGACGACTCAGGGATAAGTTGAATAGTGAATATAATGAACGTGTACGTTTCTGTGATATGAAGAACAGCCAGCTTCAGAATACGGCAGAAAGTATGAGATTAAGTATCTTGGGACGTGATTCGAAGATAAAAGATGATAAGCCGTTAGGTGTGGTTGACGCTTACGTGAAAGAAAATACTACAGAACTCGTGGATCCATTGGATGTAAAGAAAAAGTTAGAATTACTCGAAGAAAAGAGAAATATTCTGCTTACTGAACTAGATACGCAGATTAAGGTATCTAATGCAACAACATTTATCGAAATTGCATAATTGTATTGTCTGCATTACGAAAAACTCAAATCCGGCTTCCCTGTAACAGGGTTACGTTACAAGAAAATATTACCAATTCTGAATAAATTGGGCTGCTTAACTTCAGTGGTGCAATGGTAGCATGTATGATTAGTAATCATGAGGTATAGGTTCGAATCCTATCAACAAAGTTAGGTTTAATGATGAAAGCAAACATCTCCAATTTAACTGTTTTGTGTTTTGTTTGAACCGTTAATGGTGAATCGTCAACGATTTTATTCTTGAATGGCTTAGGTAAAATGGAAACTTTTGTATAGACATAGGAATGTGTTGAAATCCATGTAAAAGGTTAAAGCGATAAGTCGGTTGGCTGGAGGTTACCCTCATGGCTGTAATGTAGGCATTATTAAAAGCCGTGGCACAAAGCTGCGGCTTTAATTAAATGAAAATATAATATATTTACCCAGGTAGTCAGGGGACGTGCTCCATCCGATCCGAGCATGACGGAGAGGATGATGCTTATGAGTACATATGAAGAATTCATGGTAATATTGACGACAGCGTCTTTGGTTGTAGCTATTCTAAATATGAAAAATAAAAAGTAGCAGTCCTGCACCCTGAGAAAGTCGAACTGCTACTTTTTTGTGACATATTAAATTTTCGCTGGGTCGGGTGAAGTGCACTCACCTTCCGACTACTTGCTAAGTTTATTATATGCAATCGTTCTAATGAACGCAAGAGGGAGAAACAGAATTATACTATAAGTATAACGAATTGTATAGCGAGTATTCATAGAGTAACGATAGATGATGCGATTAGAAGGGATATTGAAAAATCATGATATATATTACAGGTGATTGCCATGGGAATTTTGAACGATTCAATTCCAGCATCTTTCCGGAACAGAATGAAATGACTAAGGATGATTATGTTATTATCTGTGGTGATTTTGGCGGAGTATGGAATAAGGATGAAGAAAGTAAAATGGAAACCATGATTTTGGACTGGCTGGATTGTAAGCCATTTACAACATTGTTTGTATCGGGAAATCATGAAAACTTCGATCGACTTATGGTTTATCCAGTAGAAGAATGGCATGGAGGTAAGGTTCAGAAAATACGACCGTCAGTGATACATCTGATGCGAGGTCAGGTCTATGAACTGGAAGGAAAGAAAATATTTACTTTCGGTGGTGCAAGCAGCCATGATATTGATGGTGGGATTCTGGAACTGAATGATCCGGATTTTAAGAAAAAGAAGAAAGAATTAGATAAAGGCTGGAAACCTTATCGTATCAATCATCTGAGCTGGTGGAAGGAAGAACTGCCATCAGCAGAGGAAATGGAAGAAGGGCGTATAAATCTGCAAAACCATAATAATAAAGTGGAGTTTGTTGTGACGCATTGTGCATCTTCCAGTACGGCTGCGCTATTAAGTCATGGCATGTATAAACCGGATATGTTGACGGATTATCTGGAAGAAATACGGCAGACAGTACGATTCAAGAAATGGTTCTTCGGGCATTATCATGATAACAGGAATGTAAATGCAGAAGAAATACTTCTGTGGGAACAGATAATTAGAATTTCATAAAGGAGAAAATGGTTTGATTAGGTCGGCGTAAGCCGGCCTTTTCTTTGATATAAATAATTGAATATTGCAATTTTCAATTATTCGTTGTTATAAAAAATAGTTAGTGATAAAATGGAACATAGAAAATTGTCGAACGGATAAGATTATGGGGGACAACAAATGGCTGTAAATTACGACAAATTATGGGTGATTTTAAAAGAACGCGAAATGTTAAAAACAGACCTTATTAAAGCTGCGAAAATCAGTACAAATGCTATGGCTAAACTCGGAAAAAATGAAGATGTTCGTATTGGTGTGCTGGTTAAGATTTGCGAAACATTAGATTGTAAATTAGATGATATCGTAGAGATTAAAAAATAAAATTCTTATTGGACAATATAAGAGGAGAAGATTTTTATGAGGAAAAGTTCTCGTTGTCTATTTGACAGTGATTTGAAAACATTTATAGAAAAAGAACAGAAAACAATATTCGGTGAATTATGTGATAAATATCATGGAGACGCTCTTACAACTACAAGAGAAGCCTGGTTGAAAGAAATAGAAATTCTACAGAAGGTATTGATTTCATGGAAAGAATCTGATGGACGTATTATCTTTGAATACGATATTCCACGTTTAGGGAAAAGATTAGATGCAGTATTACTGTTAAATGGAATAGTGTTTTGTCTTGAATTTAAGGTGGGAGAATCTAGAATTTTAGAAAATGACGTAGATCAGGTTCTTGATTATGCTTTGGATTTAAAAAATTTCCATAAGCTTAGTCAAGATAAATTAATTGTTCCTATTCTTGTTGCAACTAATTATAAGAACTCATCATCTGAAATTCAGCCCTCTGTTTACGATGATAGGGTTGTAAATCCATTGGTAACAGGACAAGATAATTTGTTGTATTTAATTTCGGAAGTTTTGAAGCAATTTCCAGAGGAAAAACCAGTTGATTTAAATTGGGTTATAAGTCCTTATGCGCCTACTCCTACAATAATAGAAGCAGCAAGAACATTATATGAAAGTCATTCCGTTGAAGATATTACTAGACATGAAGCTGACCAAGTTACAACCGACCAGACTATTTCTGAAATCTTGAACGTTATAAAAAAGAGTAAAGAGAATGGAGAAAAAAGTATCTGTTTTGTAACTGGAGTTCCAGGTGCTGGAAAAACATTAGTTGGGCTTGATGTGGCAGTAAAACAAACATATCAGGGCTTTGAAAGTCCGGTTGAAGATGAACAAGCGGTATATTTGTCTGGAAATGGTCCATTAGTAGCAGTATTAAATGAAGCGCTTGCAAAAGATAATTATAAAAAATGTAGAGATAGGGGTGAATCAAAGAAATTAAGTGATTCCCGACGTGAAGTAGGAAAATTTATTCAGATTATTCATCGATATCGTGACAATATGTTGGCTAAAATCAAGAATCCGGTTGAGAATGGAAAACTTGAAATTGATCCAGAAAAGGCGATGAAAATGAAGGGGGCTGGCTTTGGTGAAGTTGAACATGTTGCCATTTTTGATGAAGCTCAGCGTTCTTGGACACACAAAAGATTGGCTGCCTATCTTAAAAGGGGTGGAACTTATGGTAATAAACTGAAAGTTCCAAACTTTCCAATGTCTGAGGCTGCATTTTTAATATGGTCTCTTGATCAACGAGAAGACTGGGCGACAATCGTTTGTCTTGTGGGCGGTGGTCAAGAAATTAATACAGGTGAAGCCGGAATATCTGAATGGATTAAAGCTTTAAATGAAATATTTACGCATTGGAAAGTATATATATCTCCACAATTAACAGAACCAGAATATGCGGAAGGTAAAGTGAACGAACTTTTAAAAGATAATAAAAATGTTACTTATTCAGAAAACTTGCATTTGGGAGTTTCATTACGCTCCTTTAGAGCAGAAAAACTCTCGGCATTTGTTCATGCTTTGCTTATATTCGATGAAAAAGCTGCTAATCTTTATGAAGAAATTAAAGATAATTATCCGATCATGTTGACTAGAGATATGGAAAAGGCAAAAGAATGGCTGCACAAAAAAGTAAGAGGAACTGAAAGAACGGGAGTTTTGGTTACAAAAGAAGCAGCAAGATATAAGCCATTAGGCGTACATATTTTGCAAACAGGCGATGAAAATGCAGTTCATTGGTTTCTTGAAGATAAGTCAGATATTCGATCATCTAATTACTTGGAAGATGCGGCAACAGAAATACAGGTCCAGGGTTTGGAATTAGATTATACCTGCCTTTTATGGGATGCAGACATGCGATATCAAGACGGAAAGTGGCGCTATTATAGATTCAATGGACAAACAAAATGGGTTGAGCAAATTGACAATAGCGAAAGTAAGCATGAACAGATGAGATACATGCTGAATGCATACAGAGTATTACTTACGCGTGCAAGAGCCGGTATGGTTATTTGTGTACCTGATGGAAACGCGAATAAAACGGCTAGTGGCTTTTGGGAAGATAGTACACGTCTTCCAGAGTATTATGATGGAACATATCAATACCTGAAAGGTTTAGGTTTGGAAGAGATTTAGGAGATGTAATGAAAACTATTAGAGTTGTGGCAGCAATTATAGTGGATAATGGGAAAATCTTTGCAACACAGCGTGGATATGGTGATTTTAAAGGGGGATGGGAATTCCCTGGCGGAAAGATTGAAGTTGGTGAAACACCGCAAGAAGCGTTGATTCGTGAGATCAAAGAAGAACTAGAAGTAGATATTAAAGTAGGAGATTTGATTGATACTGTAGAATATGATTATCCAACGTTCCACTTGTCTATGGATTGCTTTTGGGCAGAAATTGTATCTGGAAATCTGGTTTTAAGAGAACATGAAGCAGCTAAATGGTTGATAAAAGACGAGTTGGATTCGGTTGCGTGGTTGCCTGCGGATGTGACGTTAGTCGAGAAGATTAAAAATATAGTAGTTGCAAACTATTAAGAATTGAGGTAGTGCTATGAAAAAGATAGAAGGTTCACCTAAGAACCTAAAACAATTATTGCAAAATACAAAATATTCCATTCACTATTATCAGCGTGAATATATGTGGCAGCGTAAGCATATTGAGGAATTGATTGATGACCTTACATCTGAATTCCTGGATAATTATAAGCCAGGAGATTCTCGTCCGGCAGTTGCTGAATATGGTGCATATTTCATGGGATCTATTGTATTGGCAGGTAGAGAGAATGCTATCATTGATGGACAGCAGCGATTTTCATCGTTAACATTGTTGCTGATGTATTTGAATAATCGTTTAAAGAAAATTGGACAAAGTTACAACATGATAGAGACTATGATTTTTTCAGAATCATTTGGTACAAAGTCTTTTAATATTAATGTAGAAGATAGACAGGATTGTATGGAAGCTATTTTTAATGCAAAGGATTTTGATACTACAGATTGTGGTGAATCTGTGCGTAATTTGTATGGTCGATATAATGATATTTCGGATGTTTTTCCGGCTGATATTACAGATGATATGTTACTACATTTTTGTGATTGGCTTGCAGAAAAAGTGTTTTTTATTGAGATTGTAGCAACTACTGAACAGGATGCACACAAAGTGTTCGTTACGATGAATGACCGTGGTCTTAGTCTTACATCGACTGAGATGTTGAAAGGATATATTCTATCAGAAATCAAAGATGATAAAATTCGCGAAAAAATGAATGATCTGTGGAAGGATAAAGTTCTGGCATTGAAGAAGGATGATGATAAAGGTGATGAAACTTTTATCAAAGCATGGCTTCGTGCACATTATGCGGAAACTATTCGTGAAACTAAAGCTGGAGCGGTAAACAAGGACTTTGATGTTATTGGTGGTTCATTCCATAAATGGGTTCGTGATGAACGTGATAAGTTGGGTCTTAATACTACAGATGATTTTGAAAAATTTATCCGCAAATTTGCTAAATTTGCAGACGTATATCAGAAAATCCGTGAAGCAGAGACAACTTATTCTGAAGACACAAAATATGTGTATTATAATGCACAGGTCAATTTTACATTACAGCCACAGTTATTGTTAGCATCCATTTGTTACGAGGATTCATGGTCTGTGATTATAGAGAAAATGAACTTAACAGCTCGTTTCATCGATATATTGATTGTTTCTAGAGTTACGAATTATCGATCAGTAGATTACAGTACTATCAAAAATTTTGTGTTCAATGTTACCAAAGATATTAGAATGTGTGATATTCCTACATTGAAGCAAAAATTATTGCAACAGTATATTAACTTAGATTTTAAGCCACAAGTTGCGTTGCCGGAATTAGGTTTGAATACATTTACAAAGAAATATATTAAAAATATTCTTGCTCGAGTAACCAGCTTCATAGAGGAAAACATGAATGTTGCCTCTAATTATTGTAATTATATGAATACTCAAACAAAAAATCCGTTTGAAGTGGAACATATTATTACAGATCATTATGAATGGTTTACAGATGAATATGTGGATCAGGATGATTTTAGGCGTTGGAGAAATAGCGTGGGTGCGTTATTGTTGTTACATAAGAGTATTAACGCAAGTTTAAACGATGCGAAGTATTCATACAAACTGTCTAAATATTGTTCTAATGAAGGTAATATTTACACGGAATCATTGGGACAGTTGGCGTACCAGAACAATCCGAAGTTTAAAAAATTTATTTCTGATAATCAATTAAATTTCAAAGCTTATGATCAGTTTGGAAAAGCTGAAATTAATGAGAGAATTGCATTATTGGTACAGCTAGTAAAATTGGTTTGGAATGAAGAAATGTTTAAATAGTGAAGAATTTACACTAGAAATACGGAGACAAATTATATTTGACACCCAGGCAATTGAAATGTTGCTTGGGTGTATTTTTTGTTGCTATTATTCCGATAAAAGAATATAATCGAATTAGAAAATGATATCGTGAACTTCAACATTTCTTATAGATGGTAAGGAGAGAGAAGTATGGAATATTTAACAACTGTAGAAATGTCCAAAAAGTGGAATATTTCCTCAAGAAGAATTGGCGTGTTATGTTCCCAGAATCGTATAGATGGAGTTGTCAAAAAGGGTAAAACTTGGTTAATTCCAGCTGAGGCAGAGAAGCCAACAGACGCACGTTTTAAAAAGAATGTTACGAAGGAGGTTTGAGAATGAGCAACTTTACATTTCTTGAAACTCATTGGAGTGATTTAGCAAGATTAGGTGATTTGTCAGAGAAGTATGTATATTCAGATCCGAACACTTCTGTTATTAAGCAAGGAATGCTTGCAGAAGTTATGGTCAAGTACATGCTTGCTTATGATGGAATTAAAGAGCCGGAATATGATAATACCCATGCGAACCGAATTCGTTTATTAAAAAAGAATGATTTGCTCCCATTTGAAATCAGTAATACATTATATATTTTAAGAAAAGACCGTAATGATGCAGCACATAATGGCGCAGACGAAGGCGAAAGAGCAATTAATAATTTACCGCTGTTATATGAACTCTGTGTATGGTATATGCAGACCTATGGTGATTATAGATATAATCCAGTAGGGTATGTTCAGCCAGTAGATGTTTCTATCAGTTTAGATGAATTAGAAAAAGAAAATCGTGAATTAGAAGAACGAAACAAGGCATTATTACTTGAACTGCAGCAGATTCAGAAATCTGGTAAAGCAGACAGTAGCCGTCGTGCTGTTGCTTATGCAAAAGCTATCAATGTGAAATTGTCTGAAGCTCAGACTAGAGAACTTATTGATGAACAGCTTCGTAAAGTTGGCTGGGATGCGGATACTACTAATATTCGTTATTCCAAAGGGACAAGACCTACAAAAGGTAAGAATCTTGCTATCGCTGAATGGCCAACAGATTCTAAAACTGGAAATAATGGTTATGCTGACTATGCCCTTTTTATCGGTGAAAAACTTGTCGGGATCATTGAAGCTAAAAAGAAACACAGCAATGTTTCTTCGGTATTGGATGGTCAATGCAAAGAGTATGCCAAGAGAATTAAAGCTGAACATGATAAGTATGTAATCAAACAATATGGAGATTACAAAGTTCCATTTCTTTTTGCCACTAATGGTAGAGATTATATTAAACAGTACGAAGAAATGTCTGGAATTTGGTTCCTAGATACCAGACAGCAGTTTAATAGTTCCAAAGCATTATCCGGATGGCCTAGTCCTCAGGGGATGGAACAGGATTTGGAACGAGACATCGCAGAAGCTGATAAACAACTAGCATCTACGGGTTATGAATTGTTGCAGGATCCAAATGGTTTAGGTCTTCGTTATTACCAGATTGAAGCAATTCAAGCTGCTGAGAAAGCAATTGCAGAACAGCAAAATGCTGTATTATTAGCAATGGCAACTGGTACAGGAAAAACACGTACTGTTCTTGGTATGATTTATAGATTTCTGTCTGCAAAGCGCTTCAAGAGAATTTTATATCTGGTAGATAGAACAGCTCTGGGCGACCAGACCATGGATACTTTTAAAGAAGTAAGACTGGAAGATTTAAAAACACTAAATCAGCTGTATGACATCAAAGATCTTGGTGAGAAAGAATTTGAAAAGGATACCCGTGTACATATTGCTACTGTTCAAAGTTTAGTGAAACGAATTCTTTACAATGAATCCGATACTAGTTTGGGTGTATCTGATTATGACTGCATTATTGTAGATGAGGCTCATAGAGGTTACATCTTAGATAAAGAAATGGGTGCAGATGAAGTATTATATCGTAATCAAGATGACTTCCGTAGTAAATACAGAGCAGTCATTGATTATTTTGATGCCGTTAAGATTGCTCTTACTGCTACTCCGGCTCTTCATACAACAGAAATCTTTGGAAAACCAGTATATTCTTATGATTATCGTACAGCAGTAATTGATGGGTATCTTGTGGACCATGATGCGCCACATATCATTAAGACAAAACTTAGTGAAGAAGGGATTGTGTTCCAGGCTGGAAGCACAGCACCTATCTACGATCCGGTTACTAATACTATTTTAAATAGTGAAGAACTAGAAGATGATTTGAAATTTGAAGTTGAAGACTTCAATAGAAAAGTCGTTACAAAAGGTTTTAATGAAACTGTATTAGCTGAAATCGCAAAAGATATTGATCCAAATGAAAAAGGGAAAACATTAGTCTTTACAGTAGATGATGCACATGCGGATATGGTTACTCAGATTCTGAAAGATTATTATTCAGAACAGGGTGTTAGCAGTGATGCTGTTATGAAGATTACTGGCTCTATTGAAAATGGTAACCCTGTAAAAATCAAAGAGGCAATCCGTAGATTTAAAAATGAAACATATCCTAACATTGTTGTTACTGTAGATTTATTAACTACAGGTATTGACGTGAGGGAAATTGTAAATCTAGTATTCTTGCGTAGAATTCGTTCCAGAATCTTATTTGAGCAGATGCTTGGACGAGCTACTAGACTTTGTCCGGAAATTGGTAAGACACACTTTGAAATCTATGACGCTGTTGGTGTGTATAAAGCATTGGAACCAGTTTCTACAATGAAACCTATTGTAGTAAATCCTACTGCTACTTTTAATGATTTAGTGGATGGTATCGACAACTTAGAAACAGATAAGGCTAGAAGAAATCAGATTGATATTATTATTGCGAAAGTTCTCAGAAATAAAAATAAAATGACAGATGAGTTTAGAGAACACTTTAAATCTTTAGCTGGTGGAGAATCACCAGAAAGTTTTGTTGATAATCTTCGTAATATGCCAATCGACCAAGCAGTAGAAACGGTTAAGAAAAGCCGTGAAGCATTTGCTTATGTGAGAGGTATTCAGAAAGAAAGAGCAAAATTTATAAGTGATGCTGAAGATGAAATTCTTGAAGTGGTAAGAGGATATGGTGATGCTACGAAACCGGAAGATTATTTAAGAGAGTTCAGTAAATTTATTGATACTCACTTAAATGAGATTGCAGCTCTTAATATTGTGGCAACAAGACCAAAGGAACTTACAAGACAGTCTTTGAAGGAACTTAAGTTGATTCTGGATAGACATAACTTTAGTGAAACTATGCTTCAGACTGCATGGAAAGAAATGACGAATGAGGATATTGCGGCAGATATCATCAGTTTTATTCGTCAGAAAAGTATTGGCAGTGCTTTGATTAGTAAGGATGAAAGAATTCATACTGCGATTATAAAGACTAAGAAGGCACATCCAGAACTTAGTAAAGTACAGACGAACTGGCTGGATCGTATTGAAGCATATCTGTTAAAAGAAGTTGTTCTTAACAGAGAATCTTTTGATGCGCCACAGTTCAAAATAAAAGGTGGTTATCCAGCAGTAGATAAGGCTTTCGGAAATAAACTGGAAGCAATTATCGAAGAAATAAATAATTATATGTATACAGCATAAGGAGTGAATACACATTATGACAAATGCAGAAATTGTATCGAAATTATGGAATCTTTGTAACGTACTTCGTGATGATGGAATTACTTATCATCAGTATGTTACAGAGCTCACATATATTCTGTTCCTTAAAATGGCAAAGGAAACCGGTTCTGAGAAAAATATACCTGAACAGTATCGTTGGGACGCACTTAAGGTAAAAGAAGGTATTGAACTGAAAAGATTTTATGATGAATTACTTCGTGAACTCGGTGAAAACTGTACAGGTCGTGTACAGGAAATCTACCAGGGTGCAAGAAGTAATATCGAGGAACCTGCTAACCTTAAGAAAATTATCACTAATATCGATGAATTAGACTGGTATTCTGCAAAAGAAGAAGGTCTTGGTAATTTATATGAAGGTCTGTTAGAAAAGAATGCTAATGAAAAGAAATCTGGTGCAGGTCAGTACTTTACACCACGAGTATTGATTGATGTAATGACCGAACTTATTGCACCACAGCCAGGTGAAAGATGTAACGACCCTGCTTGTGGCACATTTGGATTTATGATTGCAGCGGATCGATATGTAAAAGAAAACACAAACGATTTATTTGATTTATCTGAAGAAGAAGGTGAATTTCAACAGAAAGAAGCTTTTACTGGTGGAGAGTTAGTACATGAAACGCATAGATTGGCTCTTATGAATGCTATGCTTCACGATATTGAAGGTAAGATTTATTTGTGTGATACCTTGTCAAATCAGGGGAAAGTAATGAACGGCTTTGATGTTGTTCTTACTAATCCTCCATTTGGCACAAAGAAAGGTGGAGAACGTGCAAATCGTGATGACTTTACGTTCCAGACAAGCAATAAGCAGTTAAACTTTTTACAGCATATTTATCGTTCGTTAAAAACAACTGGTAATGCTAGAGCAGCTGTTGTATTACCGGATAACGTATTGTTTGCAGATGGTGATGGTGAACGTATTCGCCGCGACTTGATGGAAAAATGTAATTTACACACAATTCTTCGTTTGCCTACTGGAATTTTTTATGCGCAAGGTGTTAAGACAAATGTATTATTCTTTACAAGAGGAACAACAGACAAAGATAATACAAAAGAAGTATGGATTTATGATTTGAGAAATGATATGCCTTCTTTCGGTAAGACAAACCCATTAAAACGAGAACATTTCAATGAGTTTGTAGAATGTTATGCGGAAGGTGATTTGAGCAAGCGTGAAGAAACATACAGTGAAGAAAATCCTAATGGAAGATGGCGTAAATACACTATTGAAGATATTCTGGCTCGTGATAAGACAAGCTTAGATATTACATGGATGAAAACTGATTCCGGAACAGATGATTATACTCTTGCAGAATTATTGGATATGATTAAAGAAAAATCCAGCAATATTGCAAAAGCAGTTGCAGAATTAGAAGCATTAATAGGAGAGGTGGAAGAATAATGGATACCAAGGTATTAAGACAAAAGATTCTTGACCTTGCTATCCGTGGAAAACTTGTGCCACAGGATCCAAATGACGAACCAGCATCGGTTCTTTTGGAAAGAATCCGTGAGCAGAAGAAGCAAATGGTCAAAGAAGGAAAACTCAAAGCAAAGGATATAAAGAACGATTCTGTTATCTTTGTTGGTGAGGATAATTTGCATTATGAGAAGTTCGCCGATGGTAGCGTGAAATGTATTGAAGATGAGATA
>OLIW01002380.1_pt1 | contig 14066 bp, 7 predicted proteins | sample 1601321 | NCBI WGS metagenome assembly OLIW01 (sample SAMEA2452114, study PRJEB22498) | human gut metagenome | reverse complement strand
GTATCGGATTTACCCCGATGAATGGGACAAGCGACATAGTAGAATAGTTACCAATAGTAATTCGCTTATTAAAATCAAGAATCGCACCGATTGGGAGACGCAACAGATATATGCTATTATCAAAAGGCATATAGATAAAGGAACATACTTGGATTTTGGGAATATAATTTCTGAATTTGAGGAACTGAACCGTCAGCAATCATTCTCTGATTTTCTCTTATCTCAAGCGAAACGTTTGGCAGATATGGGACGTACACGAACAAGTGAGACATATATATCCGCTTTGCATAGTTTCATTAAATTCAATAATAATGAAGATATTATGCTCTATGAGATTACAGCAGAGGTAATGGAGGATTATGAACGCTATCTGAAAAACAGAAATCTTACCATGAACAGCATATCCTTTTATATGCGAACTTTGAGAACAGTGCTTAACAAAGCGGTAAAATTACACCTCATTGAATCTATTGCCCCATTCCAAAGTGTATATACTGGAATTGCTCAGACGGCAAAGAGAGCGATAGACATAGATTCCATCAAGAGAATTAAAGAGGTGGATTTAAGTCTCTATCCTCATCTTGCATATGCAAGGGATATTTTCTTATTAAGTCTCAGCTTAAGAGGTATGTCGTTCATTGATATGGCATATCTGACTTATGATAATCTTCGCAATGGGTACTTGGCCTATTATCGCAGAAAGACAGGAGGCCGTTTGGATATCCGTTGGGAGCAACAGATGCAAGCCATCATAGACAAATATCCCAAAGACTCACGGTATCTATTGCCCATACTCACGAATGATGCCGATGACAGGCAAACCTACAAGAAACTATCCAAACGTATCAATCGTCATCTAAGGAAGGTCGGCGAAATGGCTCAGTTACCGATACCTTTGACTATGTATGTGGCCCGCCACAGCTGGGCAAGTATAGCCAAACAGAAGCAGATTCCCATTAGTGTCATCAGCGATGCTCTCGGTCATGATTCCGAGAAGACCACACTTATATACCTTTCTGTGCTTGATACTTCAGCGGTAGATAACGCTAATAGTGAGATTTTAGCTGCATTGGGAGAATGGTAGTCTGTTTGATTATCTCCGACATTGTCACCGACATTCGGGGTATTGAACATCTTAAAATAGATTGAGTTCCGTTCTTTTTGAATGGGACTCGATTTGCTATATCATAATTTGAAATGAAATAAATAGGATAGAGCTTATTCTAAAACGATAATTTGGGGAATCTCTTTCTATGAGAACCCCATTTTAATGCAAAAATACTGCTTTTATTTCAAATTATCTCATTTTAGACCGAGAAATCAGTGGCTTTGAACGACTTACCCCATTCATCTTATAGGTATTATCCACCTTTATTTCTTCACTTGTACAATTTAAAATAGTTGTAAACATTGTAACTAACTGATTGTTAGAACGAGTTCTTTTTTTGTGAATCTCATAGAAAGAGATTCCCAGCAATAACATATAGAAGTAATTGATTCAGAAGTTTTGTATTGCGTAGAACTATGAGTACAAAGTTTTTCAATAATAGACTTGGCAATACGCTTTTCGATAAGTTGAAAGGTATTGCATCAGGAATGGTGACATTCGATCGCTTTTTGGCTGTCGTTGGTTTCTTTCGTTCATCGGGTTATTTCAAGTTGCGTAAAGAACTTGGCGATATATCCGAAATTAAAATCTTGGTAGGTATCAATATCGATGATATTTTCCGTAAGCACAACAAGGCCCTTTTGATGCTTGCCGATGAGGATAAAGCAAAGGAAATCTACAATAACGGTTTCAAAGAGGATATTGTGAATGCTCAATATTCTCCCGAAGTCGAAGAAGGAATCTTGCAGATGTGTGAAGACCTTGTTTCGGGACGCTTGCAGATGCGTATTCACGCTACCAGAAATCTGCACGCCAAATTCTACTTATGCTTACCACAAAACCATAGCGAGCATAGCGATGGTTGGGTAATAATGGGTTCTTCTAATATCTCCGATTCAGGTTTGGGAATTAAACAGCCGCCACAGTATGAACTCAATGTGGCAATGAAAGACTTTGACGATGTAAAGTTTTGCTCCGATGAATTTTGGGCATTATGGAACGAAGCTGTTCCATTGACAGCAAAAGATATTGAAGAGTACAAAAAGAATACATACTTGGGGTATCAGCCTACTCCATACGAACTATACATCAAAGTACTTATTGATACATTTGGCGACCAAGTGGAAGATGACTTCTCCATTCAGTTGCCCGATGGGGTCAAGGATTTGAAATATCAGAAAGATGCAGTTATTCAGGGCTATCAGATGCTAATGCAGCATAATGGTTTGTTCCTTGCTGATGTTGTGGGGTTAGGAAAGACTATGATTGCAACGATGATAGCCAAACGTTTTGTAGAGGCTAACGGCAAGAACACCAATATCCTCGTTGTATATCCCCCTGCATTGGAAGATAACTGGCGAAATACATTCAAACTTTTCGGAATATACAAGAAAGCTCAGTTCATTACTAATGGCAGTCTGTCAAAGGTTCTTGAAGGTAAAGACAATTATAAGGACAAAGAGGAATTCGATCTAATCATTGTCGATGAAGCCCACGGTTTCCGCAGCGACAGTTCTGGTAAATATGATGAGTTGCAAAAGATATGCAAATCGCCTTGCCTAAATATGGGCTTGCTGAAAAGTACTCAAAAGAAGGTAATGCTTCTTTCTGCTACACCACTCAACAACCGCCCTGATGATTTACAGAATCAGTTACTATTGTTTCAAAATAGCCAAAACTGTACCATTGACGGAGTTCCCAACCTCAAAGGTTTCTTTGCTCCGCTTATCTATGAATATAAGAGATTGATGCGAGAGCGTGACCAGCGTGATGTTACTGCTGAGGTGGATAAAATCTATGAACAGATACGTAGTAAGGTTATTGATAAGGTAACAGTACGCCGTACACGCAACAATATTCTCAACGATCCCGATTATAAGGCAGATATTAAATCACAGGGTATCATATTCCCCAAAATTCTGCCACCGAATGAATTGGAGTATGTAATGGACTCAGATACAAGCAACCGTTTCTACGAGACGCTTAAGCAATTGACTGATGGGAAAACAGAGGAGAATCCAGAAGGCAAGGGACTGACCTATGCCCGCTATCGCGCTGTTGAGTTCTTGAAACCTGAATATCGTAGCAAGTATAAGAATGCTGTACATATTGGTCAGACATTAGCTGCCATTTACCGTGTTCATATGGTAAAACGATTGGAGAGTAGTTTCTATGCTTTCAAGAAGTCACTCCGAACACTTCTTCGTATCACAACTGATATGATTAAAATGTTCGATGAAGACAAGGTGATCATTGCTCCAGATTTGAAGGTAAAAGACCTGCAGGCAAAGAATATGGAGCTTGATGAAATTATCGAGCATGCCATTGCAAAAGGGTATGCAACTGAAGATATTCTTTTCTCAGCCAATGCTTTTAGTTCTGATTTCCTTGAAATGCTCCATCATGACCGTGAGATATTGGAGCAACTCAATGCAGAGTGGGAGAAAGAGAATGATGATCCGAAGTTTGACAAGTTCCGAGAAAACCTTACTAAGGTCTTTTTTGATACGACCGTTAATCCATCTGGCAAATTGGTGTTGTTCTCCGAAAGTGTCGATACTTTGAATTACTTATACGATAGATTGACAAAGGAGATAGGTCGCACAGATGTATTGATGGTAACAGCAAGCAACCGCAATCGCTTGGGACAGACTATCAAAGAGAATTTCGCTGCCAATTTTGACAGTAATTCAATGAGGTACAACATCATTATTACTTCTGATGTATTGGCAGAAGGTGTGAACTTGCATCGTTCCAATGTAATTGTCAATTACGATTCGCCGTGGAATGCCACACGTTTGATGCAGCGTATAGGTCGTGTAAACCGTATCGGTTCTGTTGCTACGAATATCTATAACTATATGTTCTACCCATCGCAACAGGGTGACAAGGAAATTCAACTCTACAAGAACGCTCTTGTCAAATTACAGGGTTTTCATTCTGCATTTGGCGAAGACGCTCAAATCTACTCAAAGGAGGAGATTGTAAAGGAGTTCCAAATGTTTGACAACAATGTAAAGGACAGTATCGACAAGAAAATAGCCCTGTTGCGTGAAGTACGTGAACTCTACAACAGAGACCGTAAACTATATCATAAGATTAAGGCTTTGCCAATGAAGAGCCGAGTGATGCGTGATACGGGAAAGCATTGTGGAAAGTCAGTCATCTTTGTTTCTTCCAATGTCAAGACTGAGTTTTATCTGGCAACCCAAACTGGTATTGAAATTATCGACTTTCTAGAAGCGGTAAAATACCTCAAAGCAAAGCCCGAAGAACAACCTGTGTCTTTCTCTAATGAAGAACAACACTACAAGCATGTAAATAATGCATTGGTTCAATATACGACCGAATATGTGGAGGCAGCCGATACATCGTCCATCAACCGCACTGACCTTGACAAGACCTCACTTGAAGCCAACAAGTTCTTGCGAACCATCAAGCAGAGAACAACCGATAGTGAATTGAAATCGCAATGCGATGTATTGATTGGATATATCAATGAAGGCATCTATGCCCAATTGCCTCGCTACTTGAAAGCCTTGTCTCGAGAGTACAAGAACGACCGTGCAAAGATGAAGCAGGACGAGTATAGTTTACAAAACAAAATTTCGGAATTATTCGGCGAATATCAGACGATGAACAAGGAGCAACGACACGATGCCAAAGATATTTCCAATCCACAAATCATCATTTCAGAATCATTTAAGTAAACATTACTATGGCAACCGCATATACATCCGATAGTTTAAGAAACCTGTTCCAATCATCATTCAACTTGGCACAGTGGTACGGCTTCTTGCAGCACTTTTTCAATGCAACAGAACTAAAGAGTACTCCAGAAAAGATTATAGGGAATACATCAGATGCTGGTTACTACTTGGGAAACATTGATACCATCGATAGTTACCATATCGGTTTTTTCCAATATAACATCTCAAGAGGATCTGTTGCCAACAAGCGTGTGGGACTTCGTAATCTGGTAAAATCATTCATCAATCCTATTTGGGGAGAGTTTGATGCAGCATTGGTAGTGTTCGACAGTGGCGACCATTGGCGTTTGTCTTTCATTTGTGATATTAAGGATGAAGCGACATCACCCAAGCGATATACTTATGTGTTTGGTAGTGATGATTTGCTATACCGAACACCTATTGAGCGTTTCAATTTCTTAAAGAAGAAAGGTGTGTCGTTTGAGACCTTGAAAGCAGCCTTCTCCGTTGAAGCCCTCTCTGATGAGTTTTTTGATAAATATCGTGAGCAATATGCCGACTTTATCCAATACATTACAGGTAAGCGTTTTGTTAAAGTTGGCAGTAAGTGGGAAGAAAAGATGCTCGGAGAACCCAATGTGGCATTGATGCAAGCGTTTAACTACAACGAAAAGAAAATTCGTGACTATGTGAAGAAGATGATGGGACGAATCACATTCCTACACTTCTTACAACGCAAAGGTTGGATGTGCGGTGATCTCAACTATATGCATAATATGTTTGAGAACTCGGCATACAAGAACGATTATCTTGATTCCGTTCTTGAACCGTTGTTTTTCGGTATCTTGAATACCAAGCCAACTGAACGTGAAATCTTGTTTACTAAATATGGTTGGGATAAATCCTTGCTTGCCGAATGGAAAGACATTCCTTATCTCAATGGCGGTTTATTCGAACGTGATGAGGAGGACGAACCCAAGAGCCGTTTCCCAGCTGAATACTTCAAACGCTTGTTCCAATTCTTTAGCGAGTATAACTTTACCATTGACGAGAACGATCCCAACGATGCCGAAGTGGGTGTAGATCCCGAAATGCTTGGTAAAATCTTCGAGAATCTGCTTGAGGATAACAAGGACAAAGGAGCGTTCTATACTCCCAAAGAGATTGTACGCTATATGTGCCAGGAGTCTCTTATTGCCTACCTCGAAACCAATACAAGTATAGCTAAAGACAAAATTCGTCAATTCGTACTTTCACCAGAAGAGGGAGTTAAGGATATTCCAGAGAATAAGAAACCGAAACTTCTTACGGCACTTAAAGAAGTAAAGATTTGCGACCCTGCTATTGGTTCGGGAGCATTTCCTATGGGTTTGCTTAATGAACTATTACATTGTCGTGAGGTTTTGAGTGGCGACCATTATGATCGTGCCGAAATCAAAAAGAGCATTATCCAAAACAACATCTATGGTGTGGATATAGAGAAAGGTGCGGTTGACATTGCACGTTTGCGTTTTTGGCTCTCTATTGTGGTAGATGAGGAGACTCCATCGCCACTACCAAACCTTGATTATAAGATTATGCAGGGTAACTCGCTTATTGAAAGTTTTATGGGCGTGGATTTAAGTAAACTTACTTACGAAAAGGAGTACAAGGAAGATAAGGGAGAAATATCACTATTCGATGATGAGAAAAACCGTCTGCAAAAAACAGTCTCGCATCTGCTATCATCATACTACTCTTGTAGTGACCATGACAGAAAAGTGACGTTGCAGCAAGAGATATCCGACACCATCAACAAACAACTGGAGGCACAAGCATACGACCCTGCAATTCTTGACAAACTCAAAACTATCAATCTTGCCGAGAATAATAACTTCTTCCTCTGGCATACTTGGTTCAGCGATGTGTTCAACCGAGACGACAAGGAAGGATTTGATATCGTAATTGGTAATCCGCCGTATGTAAGTGCTGTTAATATGGCGAGAACTGGTGAAGAAAAATTACTATACAAACAATCGTATCCAGAAGCAACTGGAGCCTACGATATGTATGTTTTATTTCTATTGTTAGGAGTAAAGTTGTCTTCTAATATTTATTGTTGGATTATTCCCAACAAACTATTAGTAGCAGATTATGCAAAAAAGACATTACATAAACTAAAAGCTGAGTGTGGTTTAGAAAAGACTATAGATGTATCAGTTTATGATGTCTTTAAGAATGCAAGTGTGTATCCTATTATAGTATTGGGAAATAAAGTATCTCATGAACAATTTAATAGTTACTTTCTCAACAATTATACAGATTTAATAGATAACAGATTAAATAAGAAAGAATCTGTTGAGGAATCTAATAAGGTACGATTGTCCCTATTAGGATTAAAAGTGTGTAGTGGCGCTACGGGATTCGAAGCACAAAAAATCAAAGAGAATATATGTGAAATAGATAACAATCATACTATACCTTTTACAGTTAGTGGCAATATAGACAGATATGTTTTTAATAATACAAATGTTCGATATATGAAAGATAAGTATAGTAGAGCCTTTATTTATCTCGACTCGAATATCACAGAATCAAAACAAGAAATGTGGAAAAATCCTAAAATTATAATAGCCGGAATGACTAAAAAAATTGAGGCTTGCTATGTTGATACCCCTTTGGCAATAGGCGTAGGAGTATATGCTATATATGATTTTGCTGGATATAATCCATTCTACATTCTAGGCATTTTAAACTCCAAGAGTACAACAGATTTTTTAACTGCAGAATTCTCGGACAAGCATTTAGCTGGAGGATATTTAGCTATTAACAAATCAACGATAGAACAATTTTTATTTCCTAAAAATGTACCAGCAGATGTTCAACAACATATAGCAGATATTGCAAAATCCATACATCTTGCTAAAAAAGAGAATCCTAAAAGTGATATTGCTACATTAGAAAGTCAAATTGATTCTATCGTTTCACATTTGCATTCAATATGATAAATGAAATCATCAAACAAAGTGTATAAGCACAGCAATAGTCTGCAAACTTGCAGGCTATTATTGTATCCAATCGTTATAATAAACAAATTATTACAAGTCCCTTTGTGTGGTAGTGTTTCAAACAATGTGTCCGGAGTAAGCCTTCAGACCTCTTAGTTTTGCAAATATATCAATTTATCTGTTACCTCATTGACAGGCGCGCTGCCTGCGACAGCTGAAGAATAAATAGCGATAGCCCGCAAGCAGCCTAGATGGCTTGTCCTTTTGTATTACATATCTGTCTTAGAAAGTATCGCTATCATATCTTTTTTATATCTATGGGCAATCTTCTAAGAGCATGTTCCATTTGTTGTGAAATCGATGGTACGGTTAGAAATAATCTATCCCGAGCTCTACTCATAGCTACATAGTAAACTCTGTTAGATTCGTTGTCTTTAAGATTAGGGTTAATAATCATGTTTAACGCTTTTTCTTCTGTGAAAACGACAAGTACATTTTCAAATTCGTCCCCCTTTGCTTTATGTACTGTTCTTTGGGCACTTGAATCTTCCAATAATCCAACACATTGAGATAATTCTCTGTATGTATGAGAAGAGTAAAAACTATAAATACTAGTATCTTTTTTAATTTTAGTTATTTGCCAGCGTTTGCATAGATAATCAAAGAAATCTTTTAATGTTCCGTTACAATATTTTTCATAATCACCAAGTGCTTCTTTGACAGAAGTGTAAGCAACAATATCCTTAACTCCAATGTTTTCAAGCATTTTAAAAGTTGCTCCGAATTGCTTGTTTCTTGCATGTTCAATGGCTTTTATCCATATAGTTACAAACTCTTTTCTATTTGCATTACTATCTTCGATTTGATTTAATAAGTTACTGTTTTGAACGTGGGCATCCACACGTTGTTTCAGGATGTTCGCCTCTATATTTCTGTATGATAATGCATGTACTTCATTAGCCGCTATTCTCTTTGCTTCTTCATAGCAAGCCAATAACTCACCAACAAGCAGCAAGGGCTTCATGCCATGCTCGTTTCTTATGGGGTGTTGTTGAAACTCTGTCCTAATCACATTAAGTAAATCAATGATTTCATTACTACTTCTTCTATTATCCAGAATGGTATAGTCCCGTAAACCATCTAAGGTAAACGAGGCGAATTGATTTGGATCCGCCCCCAAAAATCCATAGATAGACTGAGCATAGTCACCAATAACGCCTACAATAGCTCCATTCTCGCCTAACGATTTGATAATTTTTGCCTGAATTGGGTTGGTGTCCTGGAATTCATCAATGAAAACATAAGGGAACTGTATTGCCAAAGCTCTGCTGATAAATGGGTATTTCTGTATGAGCTTATAGCTGAAATAGAGAACATCGTCATAGTGCATATATCCTTTTTCCCATGCCAACTTTTTATAAACGACATATGCATTTTCATTCAAAACATAACCCTTTTTACAGCATTTCCTTGGTGGATTCGCATAACATTTTAGGCTGCCATCTTCTTGCAGCTTCCACTTTGCTGCCCTAATTGCAGAGAAAGTAGCATCTTGTTCAGCATAGTACTGCTTAACGGTCTTCCTTATTTCATCAAAAGTATTATAGTCAGATAATATTCTGTCATCTTCGCCATTTAATAATTCTATATTAAATCCTTCGTCTGTTGCGATAAAATGCAGATAAGGCTTAACTATATAGGCATAAAGGAAACTGTGGATTGTACAAGAAAGAACACGGCTTCTATCCTCATACATTCTGTCCATCAACGTGTCTGCTCCTACATTGGTATAGGAAAGGCAGGCGACCTTACCCATCTTCCCAAGACTTTCTGAGTCTTTCAGTACATGGGACACATGCAAGGAAAGCCAGTGAGTTTTACCAGCTCCTGGACCTGCTGAAACTCTAAAGTGGTGATTGATATCAATCCGTGAGTCAGAACTTATCTCAATAACCATTCTAATGCATTGTGAATATAAAGTGGAACATTGAAAATCTTCTTATGTTCATTGCCTGCTTCTAGTTCAAAGTTTTCTTCTAGAGCGAGACAAAGTTCTAAGGCGTTTTCGCCTTTATCCAAAGAAGAAAGATAACGAGCAGCTATAAGATGACGTCTCTTTTCATCCTCTTCCCAATCAGTACTGTCAATAGAGGTCTTGACATCATTCCATTTCTTATTATTTTTCACTTTAACCTTTGCTTGTGCATAATCACCACCCATCATGTTTTTTATCTCGGATTGATTCGACATAGATTCCGTAACCAGCAATTCAAGATCTGGATTACACAGAGCAAGTTCGTATTCAAATGTTTTACCTTTATTTTCATCTTGTGAAAAATACCTGATAGATGAATGCTCCCTAAATGTTTTTTCCTCCTCTTCTGCGTTCACAGAATATTCGTAATGCTCATTATCTTTATACAAATCAAATGGGTAACAAACTGTAAATTTACAATTTGCCTCTTTCTTCTTTCTTACAGGGTCTCTGTCTGTGATACATGCCACCTTTTTAGGTATTGCGTTTGGTGAAGACTCTGTATTGAACAACTTTACAAAATGATTAAAATATCGACCATTAATATTTACTACTGCCACATGCTGGTCTTCCAGTGATTTACCGTCATAGCGAGCAAGTGTGCTTATCAATAAATTTTCTGCAATACCTTCTACTAAAATAACTTTACGAGCAAAAAGCATGTCCGACTTTGTTGCATCCAAGAATCTTTGTACATAGTTCTTTGATTTTTTGTCTTCATCAGAATCTGTAAATACCTTACCTGGGTAGCAAACATTTGTGATACCATCCTCTCCCTTGTGCAAACATATTATATTATCCAATTTAACTGCGGCAGTAATCTGCGAGGAGTGAGTTGTGATGAAAATCTGGCGCACTTTATGATCTACTTTTAGATTCTTGTCAAGAAATTTAAGAAACTTGTATTGCATGGCTGGATGCAAGTGTGCTTCAGGCTCTTCAATAGCAAGTATCGGATATACTTTGGCATTATCTCCCATATAGTTGCCATCAGCATCAGCCTGCATTTTGGCAAGCAAGAGAGACATATATATTAGGTTGTTATATCCCAAGCCATTATGTGTGGCTGAAATTTCAATGTCTTCGCCATACTTGATAATAAGTTTCAGTGCTGAGAATAAATCCTGCTCTATCAATGTACTCTTAAAATCAGGCAATGCATTATTGAAAGATGCTCCTGTTTCATGTGCATAATCAAGCATGACATCTTTCCCTTCCGACAATCTTTCCAATAATGAAGTCATAAGAGCAGTCGCTTCATTACCGAAGTCATTCCTTACATCCTTTAATTCTGATTCCTTTTCTTCTTTCGTCTTGTTACCTTTGGTCTTTATTCCATAATCTATAAAGAAATTTAGCACATCCTTCAGCATGGTACTCCGCCCATAAAACATATCATCTTCTACATTTCTCATAGCACCTAAAAATTGGAAGTCAAACCGTTCCAACTTGTCCATTTCAGGTTGAATAGGTGCATCCAATGGACCCGCGAGCAATTTATATACATAATAGCGGAGAAAATCATTCTCAAGAATACTCCACCCATTCTTGATATCCTCCACATCTGCCATAGCTGCTTTATAATCATCTTCTTTTTCTGCAGGCAAATAAAACCGATAAGTCAACATCGCAGCATAGCCACTCTCTATATCAGTAAACCAGTTAGCAACCACTCTCAAATCCTCTTCTTGCTCATTATACTCAATGTTACTGTTTTTGAATGTAACTGATATTGTAACTGATGGTGACTGGCTTTTCAGATTTTCAAGAGAAATATCCCTATTGAAATCATTAGCATTTAGTCTCCTGTATCTATAATGTGGCTCTATTACCAATTGTAATGCCTTCAATAAGTTTGTTTTTCCAGCATTGTTATGGCCTATTAGGACATTGAGACCATCATTAAATTCGATGTCCGAATCTTTAAAATTGCGGAATCCTTTTATTTTTATATGAGAAATGTACATATCTTTATTTATTGTAAATTTTATTTTCTCAACAGATTCTTAAAGTTAAATTTTCATAGCTCTAACTCTTTCATGCAACTCTGCCATTTTCTGCATAAGCGCATCAAACTCTATAGATTTGCCATAAATGAAGAAACGCCTCATATCGGCATAATCATCTCGCCATGCTTCCATAGCCGATTCCGGTATCATAAAGTTGATGGTTGATGGGGCATGTAAATCATAGTTTACATACTTCAAAGCATTATAAGTTTTACGATGTTGAACAATGGCATCATAAAGTTTTCGATTCGACAAAGCTTCTTCTCCATATTCTGTATCCATCAACTTTTCTAAATCATACAGATGTCGTGACATTCGTACGCTCCGTGGTTTTTCTTTTTGGAATTCTTCCGCCAAAAGAAACAGCTTCTCGAGGAATGTACGAGTAGGAACTACAGTCCTGACAAAACTTTCAGCATCAGCATCTTCGCCATCAAAACTATCGCCTATCAAAGAACTTATGTGTCGTATCTCTGTTGGCTCATCCATTGAAAGGCAACTGATTTCTATCTTTACACGAGGAGGAATATAATTTATTGAATCTTCAAGAATTGACGGGTAGTGCAATAGAATTACACTAGGATCTTTGTCCGAATCTATTAGTCTCCATTCTCCATTTTTATCTTGTTCTTGAGATACATTCTCTATACTGTAACCAGAAACTCCCATTTCTTTCAAACGGGCATCTAATTGTGAAGAAAGGGTCTCGTGAATATATGCTCGTGCCTTTTTGCGTAATTTCTCCCGCTGACTTTTACTTGTTCCCTCAATACCAAAGAACGAATGATTGATTGCCAAATCAATGTCTTCAGAGAAACGCTCTATGATATTAAAACCTTTTGACAACGATGTTCCGCCTTTGAATATCAAAGAATCACGGCAATCTGTTTGGAATAATGCCTTCAGCGTAACTGTTACCCACCAGTCCTTTTCTATAGCTACCTGATTAACGCCAGGATGTCCAACCTCCGTCTGCTGTAACATTGCTAAACGGTCCACTATCTCATTGTTTAACCACAGTTTTCCCATAATTTAAGTTCCTTTTAAGCTGTTAGCATTGGTTTTATAATTCGTTTCATCCATGCAGGCATCATATCTACATCTTTGATTAAAGTCTCCTTATCTGTTTCTTTTGATATCAATTGTCGAATTATATTCAATTCACCTTCTCCTATATTCTCCTTTTTCAGAGCCTTAAGTGCTTGAACAAGTAGTGAAATCAGGCGGGTACCATAACAGAAGTTCTTGGGGACACCTCTTTTTAATACTACTTTCCTATTTGATATAATTATTGTTCTGTCACTTCCAGTAGTTAGAAATGTATAATTCATTGGTACTTGAGTCGATAGCCCTAATGAATTCAATGCAGTCATACCTGATGGTAACACCTTTGCATTATCTCGGACTGCAATTGCCTGTACAACTTTATCGACCGAAGGAAGTACAATACCGAATCGACTTTTTCTTGGCTTGGTATATATTCCATGTGCAATTTTAACAAGTGTACCGTCATTTGTCAATTCAGTCAAAATACTACCAACAAATTCTGTATGATATTCAGGGAAGTCTGAACGAAACAGGATGCAATCTTCAGGCATCGCTTCTATACGTTGCTTGAGAGTAGTACTATCTATAGAATTTTCATTAGCCATATCACCTTTGAATTTTTGATGATTTTTCAAATGCAAAGATACAGAAAGAATTCAAATAAATAATAAATTACCAAGTAATTTGTTCGTTAGCCATGGAAATATATTTTGCAATGGCAATAAGAATGCTACTTCTTTATATGAAACCGCTTTTCTTATCGGTGTTTCAATTTTTTCGGTAAATCGAAAAAGAATCGTACTTCTTACACTATTTTGCCTCTTGAAAAATAGAAACAACGGGAACTTTACGGTACCAATACATAAAATTCCCGTTATGGCATTACTGATTATCAGAATAATAAATTTCAGATTTCGGTTCAAGCGTGGAACTGACAGGAATAATGCCTGTTTTTGATATCGGGACGAACCTGTAATCATAATCACAACCAAAACCGCAATAGACATGAAAATGAAATGGCTGTCGGTACTGACCGCACTCCTCTGTTTCGCTGCAACGGCGACCGGGCAGGGACGGGGTTTCATGTACTCCGTATCGACGGAGGTAGGAAACAATTTCCGAAAGAATACGGGATTCAGCCCCATAGATGTCGCTTTCACGCCGGGCTAT
>OLIW01002378.1_pt1 | contig 14070 bp, 15 predicted proteins | sample 1601321 | NCBI WGS metagenome assembly OLIW01 (sample SAMEA2452114, study PRJEB22498) | human gut metagenome | reverse complement strand
AAGCCCGACAATGCCGAGGAGACAGTATACAATGATTGCTGTGAGTCCGTTTTTAAGACCAAGTATGCCAAGCGCGGTGAATACTGCGAAGGTCTGAAGGGTGAATGGTGCGAATGGTGTAGGCATTGGAATTGTAATCCATGCGCATACTGCTGTGAGTGCCACGAAAAGGGCTATAAGAGCAATTTCTTTGGTGGTGTAAATTGATTTTTTCATGATGTCCTCCATGTAGTTTTAATAATTGAAAAATTCATGCTTGTTTCAGAGTATAAGCCTATAAAAACGAAATGTCAACCTAAAACTTGAACAAGGTTAACAATCACAGCCCATAATAACGTAAAATGGACATTTAGCATGTAGACGAACAGAAAAAAATTGTGTATACTACATAAGGTCGATTTACAGTGAAGAATCAGAGAAGAATAATAGAAAAATGGAAAAGGGAAAAATATGAGTATACTGAATGTTGAACACTTAAGCCATGGTTTTGGTGACAGGGCGATTTTTAAGGATGTGTCCTTCAGACTTTTAAAGGGAGAGCACATAGGACTTATCGGTGCCAACGGCGAGGGAAAATCTACTTTTATGAGCATAATAACAGGAAAACTAATGCCGGATGAAGGAAAGGTTGAGTGGGCTAAGAATGTGAAGGTGGGATATCTTGACCAGCATGCGGTTCTCACAAAGGGAATGACTATAAGGGATGTCCTTAAGAGTGCCTTTGCGGATCTGTTCGCGATGGAAGAGAAGATGAACACGATATGGCTGCGGGAACGGCAGAGAACATGGACGAGATGATGGAGGAGCTCGGAGTTATCCAGGAGCTTCTGATGGCACATGATTTCTATATTATAGATTCCAAGGTTGATGAGGTCGGAAGGGCGTTGGGGCTTGAGGACATCGGCATGGACAAGGATGTTACGGAGCTTTCATGCGGACAGAGAACCAAGGTGCTCCTTGCGAAGCTTCTTCTTGCAAAGCCAGATATTCTCCTGCTTGATGAGCCTACGAACTATCTTGATGCCGTGCACATTGAATGGCTTAAGAGATACCTTCTTGAATATGAGAATGCATTTATCCTCATATCACATGACATTCCTTTTCTCAACAGTGTGGTCAATCTTATCTATCACATGGAGAATCAGGAGCTTAACAGATATGTGGGTGACTATGATAAGTTCATGGAAGTTTATGAGATGAAGAAAGCGCAGCGCGAGGCGGCATATAACAGACAGCAGAAGGAAATCGCGGAGCTTGAGGATTTTGTAGCCAGAAACAAGGCGAGAGTTGCCACAAGAAATATGGCTATGTCGCGCCAGAAGAAGCTTGACAAGATGGATATAATTGAGAAGGCAGTGGAGAAGCCGAAGCCGGAATTTAATTTCAAACTCGGAAGAACACCGGGACGCTATATTTTCGAGACGAAAGACCTTGTGATCGGATATGACGAACCGCTGTCAAAACCGTTAAATATCTCCATGGAGCGTGGACATAAAATCGCACTTGTCGGCGCCAATGGAATCGGTAAGACGACACTGTTAAAGAGTATTTTAGGATTGATCCCATCGCTTGGCGGTTCTGTGGAATTCGGCGAGAATCTGGAGATCGGATATTTTGAGCAGGAGATCAAAGGCGAGAACAGGAACACCTGTATCGATGAGATCTGGGAAGAATTCCCGTCTTTCAGCCAGTACGAAGTGCGTTCTGCCCTTGCAAAATGCGGACTCACTACGAAGCATATTGAGAGCCAGGTAAGGGTACTAAGTGGTGGTGAACAGGCAAAGGTAAGACTCTGTAAGCTGGTCAACAGGGACACGAATCTGCTGATCCTGGATGAGCCGACCAATCATCTTGACGTGGATGCAAAGGATTCTCTGAAAAAAGCGCTTCAGGAATACAAAGGAAGTATTCTTCTGATCTGCCATGAGCCGGAATTTTATCAGGATGTGGTAAATGAAGTGTGGGATATGAGCAAGTGGACGATGAAAGTATTTTAAAAGTGTTGTGCAGAAGACCTTTCGGGACTATCCTGAAAGGCCTTTTTGTGTTACTATTTATTTAGAGCGTATCATTTTGTCATTACTTTTTACAAAGCCGTTATATAAGCTTTACAGAAGTAAGATAGAGCCTGCAAAGTGCAACGTCTATAATAAAACGTGTTTCAGAAAAGAAAGGATGGGATAATATGCCGTCAACCTATGCACATTACATTTTCGGACAGCAGATCAGGGGCAGATTAAGCGGATATGAGAGAAAAGTTATTGATAAATACCCGGAGCTTTTTAATATTGGACTTCATGGACCTGATATTCTTTTTTATTACAGACCGCTTGGCAAGAACAAGGTCAATCAGTTGGGAAGCCGTATGCATAGCGAGAGCGGGGGAAAGTTCTTCGTTCATGCAGCGAAGGTTTTACATACACACGACCAGTATGAAAAGCATCTGGCTTATGTATATGGAGTGCTCTGCCATTTTGCGCTGGATGAGACCTGCCATGGTTACGTGGAACAGGCAGTAAAAGAAACTGGTCTTGCACATATTGCAGTGGAGGGCGAGCTGGACCGTAAGCTGATGATTATGAATGGAGAAAATCCAGTGAGCAGGAGACTGACCGGACATATTGTTCCTTCTATGAAAAATGCGGTAATTATAAAAGATTTTTATCGCGGAATTACAGCAAAGGAAGTCAAAAAAGCACTGAATGGAATGGTATTTTATGACAGGATTCTTGTCTGTCCATCTAAAATAAAGCGGATGGCACTTTATGCAGCACTTAAAGTGGCAGGACTTTATTATGATTTTCATGGGTTTATTATCAAGTATCATGAGAATGAATCCTGCAGGGAACAGATAAGAAGACTGCTTCATCTTTATGAAAAAGCAGTTCCGCTGGCAGACAAACTGATCTGCGAATACAAACCGTTTTTGGAAGGAAGCGCCACATTAGATTCTGTATATGCCTACACATTTGGTTCTCAGCTTCCGGGCAAGGAGGATACGCTAAATGAAAACAAAACTGACAAAACAGGAGAAAAACTGGATACTTTATGATGTCGGAAATTCTGCATTCACACTTCTGGCAGCAACCATTTTACCGATTTATTTCAACTATATCGCAGGAAAACAGGGACTTTCGGATGTACAGTATCTGGCATACTGGGGATATGCAGTGTCCATTGCAACCTTGCTTACAGCGCTTGCAGGACCGGTATTTGGAACTGTTGCAGATACAAAAGGCTATAAAAAACCAGTTTTTACAATTGCACTTGGAATCGGGGCAATTGCTTCGGTCGCTCTGGGTTTTGCAAAATACTGGCTGGCCTTTCTGGTAGTTTTTGTCATTGCAAAGGTCGGATATTCCGTAACGCTGGTATTTTATGATTCCATGCTTGTCGATGTGACATCGGAAGACCGGATGGATGAAGTCTCTTCTCAGGGCTATGCGTGGGGATATATCGGAAGCTGTGTACCGTTTGTAATCTGTCTTCTGGTTGTGTTAAATGCAGGGAAGATTGGAATTACAATGGAAATAGCAATGATGGTTTCCTTTGTGATCATCACGGTGTGGTGGGTAATTATGACATTACCACTTCTGAAAACTTATCACCAGAAGTATTATGTAGAAAAGAAGCAGCATGCTTTTTCAGAAAGCTTCAAAAGAATCGGCATTACACTGAAAAATGTAAAAAAGGAGAAGAAGGTTTTCCTGTTCCTTCTGGCGTTTTTCTTTTATATTGACGGGGTTTATACGATTATTGATATGGCAACTGCATATGGATCTGCACTTGGGCTTAGCAGTACAGGACTTCTTCTTGCATTGTTGCTTACGCAGATCGTAGCTTTCCCGTTTGCGATTATTTTCGGAAGACTGGCACAGAAATATTCTGCAGAAAAGCTGATCACAGTATGTATCGTGGCATATCTTGGAGTGGCAATTTTTGCGATTTTTCTGCATTACCAGTGGCAGTTCTGGGTTCTTGCAGTCTGGGTAGGTATGTTCCAGGGAGGTGTGCAGGCGCTTTCAAGATCTTACTTTACGAAGATCATACCGGCGAACCAGTCAGGTGAATTCTTTGGATTAATGGATATTTGCGGAAAAGGTGCGTCCTTTATGGGAACAACGATCGTGAGCCTGATCTCGCAGCTTACCGGCAATATCAATATTGGTGTGGGGATGATCGCTGTCTTGTTTGTGATCGGAATTATTTTATTCCGGAGAGCGGCAGCGCTAGAATAAAAACAAAGGATACAATAGATTTATGATGACAGAGCTTGAAAAATATTATAACAAATTCAACGAAGAGAAGCGGCTTAAGAGCCGCCATGGACAGGTAGAATTTATCACCTCAATGAAGTACATTCACAAATATCTTCCTAAGCGGGAGCATGGACAGGTAAAGATTCTGGATGTAGGAGCCGGAACCGGGCGCTACAGTGTTGCGCTTGCCGAAGAAGGGTACGATGTGACGGCGGTAGAGCTGGTGAAATACAATCTGGGAATTCTGAAAAAGAAGAACAGCTCTGTGAAAGCATATCAGGGAAATGCGCTGAAGCTGTCACGTTTTCCGGATAAGGAATTTGACCTGATCATCCTGTTTGGGCCGATGTATCATCTTTATACAAAGGAAGATAAAGTGAAGGCGCTGATGGAGGCGAAGCGTGTTCTGAAGGATGAGGGCACGATCCTGGTGGCTTATACAATGAATGAGTACAGTGTTCTGATGTATGGATTCCGGGAGAACCATATACAGGAATGTCTGGAAAATGGCAAGCTGGATGCGAATTACCGGGTATGTCCTTCACCGGAAGATTTGTATGATTATGTGCGCCTGGAGGATATTGACAGCTACAATGAAGCAGCAGGAATGGAACGGATCCAGATTATTTCGGCGGATGGACCATCCGATTATATGCGTCAGGTGTTAAATACGATGGATGAAAAGACCTTCCAGACGTTTATTGACTATCATCTGACTACGTGTGAACGCCCGGAACTGGTTGGTGCGGGATCACATACGGTAGATATTATAAGAAAGAAAAAAGATGGGGGAATAGAAAATGAAAGTAGCAGATATGCATTGTGATACGATTTTAGCGATTCTGAGAGGAAAGGAACAGGGAAAAGAGATTTCACTTCGTAAAAATAACTTAAATGTGGATCTTGAACGGATGAAAAAGGGGGATTATCTGATTCAGAATTTTGCCATTTTTCTGGATCTGGAGGATCCGATGCTTGCAGGAAGTCCATTCCGTTATGCAATGAAAATGGCGGATGTATTTTATCGGGAAATGGAGAAAAATAAAGACTGGATCCGGCCGGTCACGAAGTATGAAGAGATTGAAGAAAACCGGAAGAATGGAAGGATGTCGGCGTTGCTGACATTGGAAGAAGGAGAAATCTGTGAGGGCGATCCTGCCCTTTTAAGAGATTTTTACAGGATGGGGGCAAGGATGATGACTCTGACCTGGAACTATCCGAATCAGCTTGGATATCCGGCAAAAGCGACTGGCGGAGAATTTGCCGGAAAAGCCTTTTCAGAAGCCGGATATGGGCTTACAGCGCGTGGGATTGAGTTTCTGGAAGAGATGGAGAACCTGGGAATGATCATCGATGTGGCACATTTAAACGATGCAGGAATCCGGGATGTATTAAAGTTCACAAAGAAGCCTTTTGTAGCAAGCCATTCCAACGCGAGACATTTGTGCAGTCATCCGAGGAACCTGAATGATGAACTTCTGAAAGCGATCGGGGAAAGAGGCGGTGTGATCGGGCTGAATTATTATGCATATTTCCTGCGCGACTGGAAAGACGGAGAGACGGTTGTGAGCAGAGCGGAGGATATTGTGGCACATGCAAAATATATCCGTGATATGGCGGGAATAGAGGCTTTAGGACTTGGTTCAGACTTTGATGGTATGAATGGAGAACTGGAGATTGCATCCCCGGCAGATATGGAAAAGCTGGAAGATGTATTTAAAAAGAATGGATTTGCAGAGAGCGAGATTGAGAAGATCTTCTATAAGAATGTAATTCGGATATATAGAGAACTGCTTGGGTAATTCCGGCAAAGCACATTTATAACATAGAAAACCCGGCTGTGGAGTGATCCACAAGCCGGGTTTTTTATTCTAGCATCTTTTGCAGTGATTACGCAACTGTTACATTAACAGCCTGAAGTCCGCGGTTTCCTTCTGTGATATCGAAAGTAACGTTCTGTCCTTCTTCAAGAGATTTGTATCCTTCTCCTGCGATTCCTGAAAAATGTACGAATACATCTTCTCCGGTGCTTTCGTTTGTGATGAATCCGTAGCCTTTCTGTGCGTTGAACCACTTAACTGTACCCTTGTTCATTAGTAGTACCTCCTAAAAAAATTGATGATGCCGATAAAAATAAAAATCACATATTTTTGTAAGTCATCAGACAGATGTTAATGATTTACAAAAATATGTGAAATCTAAATCTTATCTAAAACACAATTTCAGAATATCACGTGGTAGGACAAATGTCAAATCAAAATAGGAAAAAATAAATGTCTTTTTATTGACAGGAAGAAAAAGGAATGCTATTATTTTTAACATATTTAAAGAGTGAAAATATTTGTACAAAGAGGTACTTTACTGTCGAGAAGAACGCAGGGAGTACCTCTTTTTTGACTTACAAGAGGGTTTTTGACCTTTTGACCCCAACATCTTCTTTGATGTGAGAGTCAAAAGTATAAATGGGATGTAAGAAAGAGGTAGTGCAGATGAAAAATCATGAACTGGATGCAGTGGATCGTACAATTTTGAATATTTTACAGAGAAATGCCAAATGCCCATTGAAAGAGATTGCAGAGAAGGTGTATCTGTCTACACCGGCGGTATCGGCGCGGATTGAAAAGATGGAAAAAGAAGGATATATTCTCGGTTATCAGGCACAGGTGAATCCGGAAGCACTTGGATATCATATCAAGGCACTGATCAATCTGGAGGTTTCGCCGGAGGAAAAAAATGTGTTTTATCCGTTTGTGAGAAAGTGTTCAAATGTGATCGAATGCAACTGTGTGACCGGAGAATATTCTATGGTGTTAGAAGTGCTGTTTCCAAGCACAACAGAGTTGGATAAATTTATTGGAGAATTGCAGCGATTTGGAAGAACAAAGACACTGATCGTATTTTCGACTTCGGTTGAACACAGAGGAATCAATGCGGATATAGAAGAAACACTGGAGTGAGAAATATAATTTCCCGTAAATTGAAAAAGACCCGGAAACAAAAGTTTTCGAGTCTTTTTCTTCTTTAAGGGCTATATAAACAAGCAGTTTGAAATAGTCATTTTGATTATTCAGCAGCGATAGCAACTTCCGGAACAATTGTTTCGGTAGCTTTTTCAGATGCTTTGATATCTGCTGGTGTTTTTGCAAAACCTTTAAACACGATAGAACCAACAAATCCAGCTAAAGATCCGCCGATCGCAGCAAGTACGATTGCAGCAACAACCTTAAGCGGTGGATTAAATCCGAATGGAGCTAAAAGTCCAGGAATCGGAGATGCTGTTCCAGGAGCGTTATTGATGATGCCGAGCATAGCTGCTGCAAGTCCGGCAAGTCCGCCGCCAAAGAAGTTTGATCCGTAAATCGGGATCGGATTCTGTGTAATAATATCGTGTGTAAGAGGTTCAAGCATTACCGCGATAACATTACTGCGCTCGCCAAGTTTTAAACGGTCGAAAATGATACCGTTTGTGAAAGAACCACCAACACATGCAATTGCTGCAATACCCATTGCAAGTCCATCAAGTCCGAGCATAGCAGTCAGGGCCATAGAACTAAGTGGTGAGGTACAGATCATCTTCATAATACCACCGAGCAGGAATCCCATGATAATTGGAGACTGTTCAGCAGCTGCAGAAATCATACGACCGATGTTGAGCAGTGTTGAATTAACGACCGGATCAACTGCGATGGCAATAATTCTTGCGAGCGGTGCGATTGCAAGAGCACCAACGATCAGATTCAGACCCTCTGGAAGTTTCTTTTCCAGGAACGGAGCTACAAAGCCTACAATATAACCTGCTACAAAACCAGGAAGAATTCCGTATCCTCCGACTGCGACACCTGCAACGACTGCAAGTACCGGATTACATCCCATACTGATCGGAACTAAAGTAGCTGCAGCGATTCCCCCGAAGCTACCGGATACGGTTCCGAGTTCTGAGAAAAATGCAATTCCTAATAAATCACCTGTGATGTAATGGTGAACAGCTTCTACCAGGAACGAAGCAACAGCTGCATTAGCCATTCCGGACATTGCTTCTGATCCTTTTGGAAATTTCAGGCTGAATACAGAGAAACAGGCTAAAGTGAGAAGCAGTAAACCAATACCTTTTACGATTGTTAACATATGATATCCTCCTTAAAATTTATATTTATTCGCATCAGTTATCGTGATAACATAATAAAATGGAAGTTACAAAAAGATACAAAAAGTATCAAAATGAAATTTATTTTTGGAAAAAACTACAAATACGGGAAAGATTTATTGTATATAATGACGGTAACTATAAGTAATAATGAATTATAGGGAAAATATATAAATGATGTGAGTGGCAAAATTTACTTTTGACACTCACATCATTTATATAAAAAAGTCACATAAAGAGATGAAATAAGAAGCAGGAGAGGACCTGAAAATCAGGCTCTCTCGGTGCATTCCTGAATCAGTGCATTCAGGAAATTTTTAATTTTCACATTGCCGTGCCGTACACTTTTTCCACGGATGAAATCCATTTCCCTTCGAACCTGTTCAAAGTTATACAGGGAGTTGGCGTAGGTTGTAAACGTGTCATTGGCATAATCTTCAAGACCAAGGTTGGCAAGGTTGACCATTCCCATGTTGGCTGTCCGACGGATCCTTTGTTCCATGGATTTCGGATTGTCACTGAACCGACTGCATAGTTCGCTTAAAGTGACATTGTCAACTTTCTGGTTATGCTGGATCAGATAATCGACAAGGGAAATGATATCCTTGCTGCCACGTTCGCCGGTGATGCCAAGCTTTTGGAGAATTCCTTTTAACCGGATAATATAAGGTTTTTCAGCCGTATCATTTATAAATCCCTGTGGCTGTACAAAATTCTGCTGGGTCTGGAAAATCGTCTGTACCTGCTGCAATGTCCGGCGGGCAGTCAGGGATTCACTGACCTTCCGGAGTATGGATTCTACTTCGATACTGTTGATCGGCTTATGAATATAAAATTCGATGCCCGCAGAATAGGCATCTGCGATCATATCTTTGGAGGCAACCTGGGAAAGCATAATAAAAGTAAGATCCGGTGAATAAGATCGGGCACGTTTTACGAAAGTGATTCCGTCTATTTCGGGCATCAGAAGATCAACAATTACGATGTCTGGATTTATAAGAGGAAGATCCGAGAGGGCATCCACACCGTTTTCGGCAGTCCCGGCAATTTCTCCAAGTCCACGGTCCCGTATAATACGTTTTAATATATGCAGTACATTTTTATCATCATCAATGAGATAGAATTTCATTTATAAACCGCTCCATTTCTCTTTTGGTATAGTAAGTGTGAAAACTGTTTTTCCGGGAACGGAAGTTACCCGGATGGTTCCGCCCAGGCGGAGTTCGATAAAATCCTTTACCAGGCTAAGGCCAAGTCCCCGATTGACCTCGCCGGTTTCGTAGTTGATCTTTGTGGAAAAACCAGGTTCAAAGATTTGTTCCATATCCTCCGGATCGATTCCGGGTCCATGATCTTCAACTTCGATAACATAAGCAGAATCCGTGGAGGATTGACGGACAGAAAGCTCGACCAGATTTCCGTCTGCTGCTTCAATTGCATTGTTGAAAAGATTGCGGAAGATTGAGAGCAGAAGATAATGATTCTGTGTATAAAGATTTTCTTCCAGCTGTATATTAAAAGAAAGTCGTTTCCCTTTTGGAAGGGATGCATCCAGGCTGCTTTTCAGAATGGTGAGGATATCATCCAGGCTCATTCCGTCATTTTCAGAATTTACTTTCATTGAAGAGGAAAGTCCTCTTACGATCAGATTGTAGTCTTTTTTGATCTCGTGGACATCCCGTGCGATCTGAAGTGCAGTGCGGGTGAGGGATTCGTCTATATTCCGGTCACTCATATCGTGGTAAAGCCGGTATGCGGTGCTCATGGTGTTCTCTATCATATGTGTGCCTTTCTGCATCAGGACAACTTCACCGTTAAGCTCAGAAATCAAAAGAAGAAGGTTCTGGTATCTCCGTGCATGTTCAGCACTCAGAAGACTGAACTTGTAATGGCTGAGACAGAACAGGAAAAGACCTGCAAGTGCAGTACGCAGAAGCGCAACCAGAAGGACACCTGCCTGGGACTGAAAAGAAAAAGCGTCAATCCCCCTACGGGTCAGCAGTTCTGTTATATTTGCCAGATAGTCAAAAAGAAACATCCAGGGCAGAGAATACATCGAAAGTTCATAGTCATTTTTACGGCAGTAGAGGAAAAAAAGGATTCCGTAGACCAGATAGAAAAACATTTCCGGAAAATAGCTCTGTGGATTCCAGCTGCCAAAGCGAAGCCAGTGCATCAGCGTACGGGAAAAGAAAACACAGAGGGCACTTATCACCGTAACCGGAAGAATCGGATATTTCCCAAAAAGGATCAGAGACATGAAAATGCCAAAAATTCCGATGGAAACACGAAAATCGCTTTCAAAAAGTGAGATGCTGATCTGTGCTCCAATGATAACAGCAGCGCTGACCAGCAAAATGCGGGTATAACGTGAAAAACTTTTGGTCCACATAAGAAAGCCTCCTTTATTCAGAACATCTGTCTTACAGTCTACAGTCCGGTTAATAATTCAACCAGAAATACGCCGGCACATGAAAACAGGGAAACACAGATCAGACTTTTTCTGTTCCATGCAAGGATCAGTGCGATCGCAAAACCAATAGCGGCAGACCAGATATTAGCGGTGGCTGTCAGAATGGCCGGAAAGGTCATAACAGCCAGAGTTACATAAGGTACATAATATAAAAAAGATTTTATAAAAGTATTTTTGATCTCTTTTTGGATCAGCGTCAGTGGCAGCATACGGATCAGATAGGTGACGGCTGCCATGACGAAGATATACATATAAAGATTATGCTTCAACGGAAGAATCCTCCTTATCTTCTGGATTTGCGTCTTCTTTTACAGGGAAGAAATACGCTGCGATTCCGGCAATCAGAATCGTAAGGATAATGATTCTGAAACCAGAAGAAATCTGGCATAGCACAGAAGCCTTTGTAAAAAAGAAGCTTGCTGCCATGGAAATCACGACAATGGTTCTGATGATCCTGTTATCACGTGCCGGGGGAATAATGATTGCGATAAACATTCCATATAATGCAACGCTCAGTGCGCTGACGATCCGGTCAGGCAGGATACTTCCTGATACTACTCCGAGAAAAGTACCAAGTGTCCAGCCAGGTGCGGCAAGTGCCATCACACCGTAAGAATACCATGGAGTAATCCTTCCGGGGCGGGATACGGATACACCGAAGACTTCATCCGTTATACCGTATGCGATAAGAAAACGGTGGAAAGAAGGATAGTGGTTATCAATTTTCTGTGAAAGGGCACAGGACATCAGCGAATATCTGAGATTGATGATGAGCTGGGTGAATGCCATTTCAAAATAGGATGCGGATGCCGTAATCAGTGACAGACCTGCAAATTGTCCGGCGCTGGTCAGGTTTGTAAGGGAAATCAGAACGGCTTCCCAGGTGGACAGTCCTGCATTTTTTGCCATGATACCAAAGGTAAATGACACCGCAATATAGCCGAGACAGATGGGAATGCCATCTTGTATCCCGGCTGCAAAATCCATTTTTCTGTTTCTACTCATGAAGTAAAACCTCTCTTTTGTAAATAATCCCCAAATTTGAATTGTTATTTTACTAACATTTTACCATGGAACAGTGGTCTTGAAAATGATGTTTTAAAAGAACTTGAAAAAATTTTACAGAAAGACTGGAAATATAGTGGTATTATGAGTTATAATAAATAGTGATAAATGAATGTGCAAACATAAGTACAAGTTATAAAAGGAGATCGAAGCATGGAAATGTTATCTATTGAAAAAGAACTGCAGAGCAATTCTTATCCTGGAAGAGGGATCATCATCGGAAAGTCTGCCGACGGAAGCAAAGCGGTCACAGCTTATTTTATCATGGGAAGAAGTGAGAACAGCCGTAATCGTGTCTTTGTAGAAGAAGGGGAAGGAATCCGCACACAGGCATTTGACGAGTCAAAGCTGACAGACCCAAGCTTAATTATCTACGCACCGGTGCGTGTACTCGGCAATAAGACGATCGTTACAAACGGAGATCAGACTGATACAATTTATGAAGGTATGGACAGACAGATGACGTTTGAACAGTCCCTTAGAAGCCGTGAATTTGAACCGGATGGACCAAACTACACACCACGTATTTCCGGTATCATGCACATTGAGAACGGAAAATATAACTATGCAATGTCCATTTTGAAGAGCAATAACGGAAATCCGGATGCATGCAACCGTTACACCTTTGCATATGAGAATCCGGTAGCCGGAGAAGGACATTTTATCCACACATACAAGTGTGATGGAAATCCGCTTCCGAGTTTTGAAGGAGAACCAAAGCTTGTTGCAATTCCGGATGACATGGACACATTTGCAGACACACTCTGGAACAGTCTGAATGCAGATAATAAAGTATCTCTGTTTGTAAGATATATTGATATTGAGACAGGAACATACGAAAGCAAGATCATCAATAAGAATAAATAGTATACAAAGGTGAAGAAGGAGCAGGAATCATGAATGAATTAGAACTCAAATATGGATGTAACCCGAATCAGAAGCCGTCACGTATCTATATGAAAGACGGAAGTGATCTCCCAATCAAAGTTCTGATGGGACGTCCGGGATATATTAACTTTCTGGATGCATTTAACGGATGGCAGCTGGTATCGGAATTGAAAAAAGCAACCGGACTTCCGGCAGCAACTTCCTTTAAGCATGTGTCACCGGCAGGTGCTGCAGTCGGACTGCCGCTGGATGAAACTCTTGCAAAAATTTACTGGGTAGATGACCTTGGAGAACTTTCTCCGCTTGCAAGCGCTTATGCACGTGCAAGAGGTGCAGACCGTATGTCTTCATTCGGTGATTTTATTGCGCTTTCTGATGTCTGTGATGTTGATACTGCAAGACTGATCAAGAGAGAAGTATCGGATGGAGTGATCGCACCTGGATATGAACCGGAAGCACTGGAGATTCTTGCACAGAAAAAGAAAGGTAATTACAATGTGATCCAGATCGATCCGAATTATGTTCCGGCACCGACTGAACACAAGGATGTATTTGGTATTACTTTTGAGCAGGGAAGAAATGAACTGAAGATCGATGATGATTTCTTCTCAAATGTAGTGACTGAGAACAAAGAAATTCCGGATCACGCAAAGAGAGATCTTGCAATTTCCATGATTACTTTGAAATATACACAGTCAAACTCTGTATGCTATGTAAAAGACGGACAGGCAATCGGAGTTGGTGCAGGACAGCAGTCAAGAGTTCACTGTACACGTCTTGCAGGACAGAAAGCAGATAACTGGTTCCTTCGCCAAAGCCCGAAAGTATTGAACCTTCCATTTAAGGAAAGTATTTCAAGAGCTGAGCGCGACAATGCTATTGATGTTTACATTGGCGATGAGTATATGGATGTTCTGGCAGATGGAAACTGGGAAAAGACATTCACAGAGAAACCTGCAGTTTTCACAAAGGAAGAGAAGAGAGCATGGCTGGATCAGATGACAGACGTAACATTAGGATCTGATGCTTTCTTTCCATTCAGCGACAATATTGAGCGAGCTTACAAAAGTGGCGTGAAATATATTGCACAGCCAGGCGGTTCTGTGAGAGATGCAGACGTAATCGATACCTGCAATAAATACAATATAGCAATGGCATTTACCGGAATTAGATTATTCCATCACTAAATCGTGGCTGAAAAATCATTCCTGCAATTGAGACGCACATCTTGCGGAAAGTTT
>OLIW01002372.1_pt1 | contig 14088 bp, 10 predicted proteins | sample 1601321 | NCBI WGS metagenome assembly OLIW01 (sample SAMEA2452114, study PRJEB22498) | human gut metagenome | reverse complement strand
CGTAATGTTCTCTTTTACGAATCTCCTGCTGAATTCCTGCTTTTGCACAGTTTCTCTTGAATCTGCGAAGAGCGCTATCTAAAGATTCATTTTCTTTAACGATTACGTTTGACATTCTATTCCCGACCTCCCCTCCAGTCTTGTACTTGTGCATAGGACTGTTTGGGTTTTAATTTTTTGCACTAGATTAGTATATCACATTTTAGATTTTTGTCAACTATGAAATTTGACTTTCTAAAATTTCTTTTACTTTTGCTACTGCTTCTGGAATTCCGGCTGGATTCTTTCCTCCGGCCTGAGCCATATTTGGACGTCCTCCACCGCCGCCTCCAACGCATCCGGCGATCGCTTTGATCAGGTTTCCAGCGTGTGCTCCTGCTTTCTGTGCCTCGTCTGTTACCATGGCAACTAAGAATACTTTTCCGTCTTTCTGGGAAGCAAGGACAATGACACCTTCTCCTAATTTCTCTTTTAAGTTATCTCCAAGTTCACGAAGTCCATTCATATCAACGTCTTCTATAGAAGTTGCAAGAAGTTTCACTCCTTTTACTTCTTCTACCTGATCCATAACATCTCCCAGAGCGTCTTTTGCAAGTTTGCTCTTTAAGGATTCGTTTTCGCTCTTTAATTCTTTTACTTCTGCAAGAAGTGATTCAATTCTTGTCAGCAGTGTTGCTGGTGTAGCTTTTAATGCTTTGGCTGCTTCTTTTAATTCTTCTTCCTGCTTATGGTAGTAGTTAAATACTCCCTGATCTGTCACTGCTTCGATTCTTCGAACTCCTGATGCAACACCAGTTTCAGATAAAATCTTGAATGCTGTGATCGCTCCTGTATTCTTCACATGAGTACCACCACATAATTCTACAGAGAAATCTCCCATGGATACAACACGTACTTCGTCTCCGTATTTCTCTCCAAACAGTGCCATAGCTCCTGTTTTCTTAGCTTCTTCCATAGACATAACTTTTGTTACAACTGGAAGATCCTGAGCGATCTTTTCGTTGACGATCTTCTCAACTCTTGCAATCTCATCATCAGATAGTGGTGAGAAATGTGTAAAGTCGAATCTTAAATGTTCCGCATTATTTAAAGATCCTGCCTGCTCTACATGAGTTCCAAGCACTTCTCTTAATGCTTTCTGTAATAAATGAGTTGCACTATGGTTCTTTGCACCTAATGCTCTGTTCTTCTCATTCACTGTAAAGACTGCTTTGTCTCCTACGTTGAATGTTCCTTCGACTACATGTCCAACATGTCCAAACTTACCACCGGATAATTTAATGACATCTTCTACTTCAAAAGATACATCTCCACTGATGATCACTCCTTTATCCGCTTCCTGACCACCACTTGTAGCATAGAATGCTGTCTGGTCAGCGACGATCGTTCCTTTGTCTCCTTTGTTCAGAGTTGAAACAACTTCTGTCTCTGTTGTCATAGCTGTGATCTCACCTTCACAAGTAAGTTCATCATATCCAACGAATTTTGTTGTCATGGCTGGATCTAACTGTTCGTATACAGTTGCATCTGCACCCATGTAGTTTGTTGTCTTTCTTGCAGCTCTGGCAGTCTCTCTCTGAACCTGCATTTCCTTTTCAAAGCCTTCTTTATCTACAGTAAATCCCTTTTCTTCTAAGATCTCGATCGTCAGATCTAATGGGAATCCATATGTGTCATATAATTTGAACGCATCTGCACCAGCAAGTTCTTTGCTGCCTTTCTCGTTCATAGCTTTTTCCATATCTGCTAAGATAGACAGTCCCTGATCGATCGTCTTGTTGAACTGTTTTTCTTCCTGAGATAAATGATTGAAGATAAATTCTGCTTTCTCTTCTAATTCTGGATATCCATCTTTAGATTCACGGATCACGACTTTACTGATATCTGTTAAGAACAGATGATCGATCCCTAATAATCTTCCATGTCTTGCTGCGCGGCGGATCAGACGGCGAAGTACATATCCACGTCCTTCGTTAGATGGTGTGATACCATCAGATAACATAAATGTAGCAGAACGAATATGGTCTGTGATCACACGGATCGATACGTCTGTCTCGTGGTCTGTACCATAAGTAACTCCTGCAACTTTACAGATCTCATCGCGGATCGCTTTGATAGAATCTACATCGAAGATAGAATCTACTTCCTGTACAACGACTGCAAGACGTTCCAGTCCCATACCTGTATCAATGTTCTTATTCTCTAATTCTGTATAATGGTTGTGTCCATCATTCTCAAACTGTGTAAATACGTTGTTCCATACTTCCATATAACGGTCGCAGTCACATCCTACCGTACAGTCTGGGCTTCCACATCCATATTTCTCTCCACGGTCATAGTAAATCTCTGAACATGGTCCACAAGGTCCTGCCCCATGCTCCCAGAAGTTGTCTTCTTTTCCAAAACGGAAGATTCTCTCTGGTGCGATTCCGATCTCTTTCTCCCAGATCTCGAATGCTTCATCATCATCTTCGTATACAGATGGATATAATCTGTCAGGATCTAATCCAATCACTTTTGTTAAAAATTCCCAAGACCATGCGATCGCTTCATGTTTGAAGTAATCTCCAAAAGAGAAGTTTCCTAACATCTCAAAGAATGTACCATGTCTTGCTGTCTTACCAACATTCTCAATATCTCCTGTACGAATACACTTCTGACATGTTGTCACTCTTGTTCTTGGTGGTACTTCCTGTCCTGTGAAATAAGGTTTCAGTGGTGCCATACCAGCGTTGATCAGTAATAAACTGTTATCGTTCTTTGGCACGAGTGAAAAACTCTTTAATGCTAAATGTCCTTTACTTTCGAAAAACTCAAGATACATCTTCCTGAGTTCGTTGACTCCATATGCTCTCAACGTTTCATCCTCCTAGTGTCGTTTCATTATATTTAAGAAGACCTTGCCTTTACGGCTTTTTAGCTGCATGAGCCTGTATTCTCATGCAGCTAAATGATCTTCTCCTAATCATGTATGATCTTATGATTCTTTCTTCTTTGCCTTCGCACGACCGACTCCGAAATAAAGTCCTGCCGCAGAGCATGCAAAAAGAATCGCAAACTTCAATACATAAGAGACTAATTCTGATAAAAATGCTGTCATAATCTTGCCTCCTTATCTTATAAAGTCGATTATACCAAATCGAACTTAGAAACACAAATATTTTCTCACAAAGATTACGTTCTTAATCTTCTTTTTCTAATAAATCTGTGTAGAAGCAAGAATAATTTCCTGTATGGCAGGCAGCCCCGATCTGTTTTACCTTAGCAAGTAAGGTGTCTCTGTCGCAGTCAATATATAAATCTTTGACATACTGATAATGTCCAGATGTCTCCCCTTTGATCCATAATTCATCACGGCTTCGGCTGTAATAAGTCATAATCCCTGTCTCGATCGTCTTATCATATGCTTCTTTTGTCATATATGCGACCATCAAAACTTCATTTGTCTTATGATCCTGTACAACAACGGTTAACATTCCGTCGCTGTTTAATTTGAATTCATCAAAACTCATCTTGCTGTTTAATGGTTTTGCCTCATTACTCATCTTATAAGGCTCCTTTCGTGGAAAGTACATCTGTGATCCTTGGATCCATGCTGGTTGCTTCATCCAAAGCTTTTGCAAATGCTTTAAATGCCGCTTCGATCATATGATGATTATTCTCTCCATGTAATTTCTTCAAATGAAGATTCATCATGCTGCCGTAAGATACTGCATAAAAGAATTCTCTTACCATCTCTGTGTCAAATTCTCCAACGCGATCAACCGTAAAATCACAATCCATCACAAAATATGGTCTTCCAGACAGATCGATCGCACATAACATTAATGTCTCATCCATTGGAAGCATAAATGATCCATAACGTTTGATCCCTTTCTTATCTCCAACGGCCTGTTTGATCGCTTCTCCAAGTACGATTCCGACATCTTCGATCGTATGATGGCAGTCTACATAGAGATCTCCCTCAACTTCCACATCAAGATCAAAAAATCCGTGACGTGCAAATGCATTTAACATATGGTCAAAAAAACCGATTCCTGTATGGATATTTCCATTTCCATTTCCATCAAGATCAATGGAAAGTTTGATCTTTGTCTCACTTGTATTTCTCTCAATTGATGCACTTCTACTCATATTTTTATCCTTCCTGGTTATCTTCAAATCTTACTTTCATGGAATTAGCATGTGCTGTCAGCTGTTCCTGATTCGCAAAGAATTCGATGTCTTTGTGTACTGGCTCTAAGGCTTCTCTTGAATAGTAGATGACACTTGATTTCTTGATGAAATCATCAACACTTAATGGAGAGAAGAATTTTGCTGTTCCATTTGTTGGAAGTACGTGGTTTGGTCCTGCAAAATAATCTCCTAAAGGTTCACAGCTGTATGCTCCGATAAAGATCGCTCCTGCATTCTTGATCCTTGTCATAACATCAAATGGATTTGCTGTCATGATCTCCATATGTTCAGACGCAATAGCGTTTGCCGTATCAATTGCTTCTTTCATATCGCTTGCAACAAGAATATATCCGAAGGAATCTAAAGATTTCTCCATGATTTCTTTTCTTGATAACTGATTTAAGAATCCGTCAATCTCATCAGATACTTTATGTGCTAATTCTTCGCTTGTTGTAACAAGGATCGCACTTGCCATCTCATCATGTTCTGCCTGGGAAAGTAAGTCTGCTGCCACATATCTTGGATTTGCTGTCTCATCAGCTAGCACTAAGATCTCACTTGGTCCTGCAATGGAATCGATACTTACGTTTCCATAAACTGCTTTCTTGGCAAGAGCCACAAAAATGTTACCAGGTCCTACGATCTTGTCTACTTTTGGAATAGATTCTGTTCCAAATGCCATCGCTGCAATTGCCTGTGCTCCACCGACTTTATATACTTTTGTTGCTCCAGCTTCTTTCGCTGCAACTAATGTATTTGCTGTAACTTTTCCGTCTTTTCCAGGAGGTGTTGTCATGATGATATTTTTCACTCCTGCAACGTGTGCTGGAACAATGTTCATTAAAACAGAAGATGGATAAACTGCTTTTCCACCTGGTACATAGACACCACAAGTTTCCATTGGTGTTACTTTCTGTCCAAGCATTACTCCGTCTTCTCTTGTCTCAAACCAGCTCTTCTGAATCTGTTTTTCATGGAAATCACGAATATTCTTGATCGCTTTGCGGATAACTTTGATCAATTCATCGTCCACTTCTTCGTAAGCTTCCTTAATTTCTTCTTCTGTAACTAAAATATTGTCTGCGTTGATCTCCGCTTTATCAAACTGTGCTGTATAATCAAAGACAGCTTTATCTCCATTATCTCTGACATTTTTGATGATCGCATCGACTTTATCCTGAAAATCCCCATAGTTTGTAGGACTTCTCTTTAATAAATCTGATAAAATATTTGCAATGGAATCTTTGTTAACTTTTACTATTCTCATATTTCTCTCCTCCGGCCTATTCTTTTTCATCCAAGATCTTCTTTAGTGCAACGATGATCTTGCTGATTCGTTCTTGTTCCATCTTCTGGCTTACCTGATTCACTACCATTCTTGCTGATAATGGGCAAACTTCTTCTAAGACTTCCAATCCATTTTCTTTTAAGGTTGTTCCTGTCTCAACGATATCGACGATCACCTCTGATAATCCAACGATCGGTGCAAGTTCAACAGATCCGTTTAACTTAACGATCTCTACTGTCTGTAATTTCTGATTATTGAAATATTCTTTGGCGATATGTGGGTATTTGGATGCCACACGGATGATCTCATTACTGTTTAAATATTTCTTCGCTTCTTTGGGTCCGCACACACACATCTTGCAAGCTCCAAATTTCAAGTCTAATACTTCGTATAGATTTCTTCCTTCTTCAAGGATCGTATCTTTTCCAACAACACCGATATCAGCTGCTCCATATTCCACGTAAGTTGGCACGTCACTTGCTTTGGATAAGAAAAATTTTAATTTTAATTCTTCGTTTACGAAGATTAATTTTCTTGTTTTCTCGTCTTTCATTTCCTCGCATGTGATCCCGATCTCTTCTAATAAAGCCATCGCTTTCTTTGCAAGGCGCCCTTTCGCCAGGGCAAATGTAATATATCTCATGGTCTTTTGTTTCCCTTCTTTTGCTCGATTTGTTGATTAGATGAAATAAAGAATTCCACCGAGGCGATGCTCTTTAGCAAATCTTTCATAGTCTGCTTTGCTGCACAGATCATTCTTTCTCTCTAAGATGACTTTCTTTCCTTCTTTTCTTAATTCTTCTGCTCGAAGGATCGCATCTTTCATTGTTGCTTCTTTATAAATGATCATTGTATCCATATGATCTGCTTCCATATGAATTCCCTGACGGCTTAATGCCATCATCAGCTCATCTAATACGATCGCAAATCCAACTGATGGGGCTTTCTTTCCGAACTGTTCGATCAGATTATCATATCGTCCACCTTTTAGAACTGCATCTCCTGTTCCATAAGTATAACCTTTGAAAATGATTCCTGTGTAATAATTATGCTTATTTAACATTCCAAGATCAAAACTTACATACTGCTCTTTGCCGTATAATTTTAAGATATCATATACATCGCGAAGTCTTTTGATCGCTTTCTTAGACTGTTCGTTCTCAACCATTGCTTCTGCCTGATCTAAGATCGCTACATCTCCATTCAGTTCGTTAAAATGTAAAAATACATCTTTGATCTTATCAGACAGATCTAATGTCTCTACATATTCCATTAATCCAAAATAATTCTTATTTAAGATCAGCTCTCGAAGCTGTGTTTTGACTTCTTCATCTTTAATCGTCTGTGTCAATCCGTTGAAGAATTCAACTTCTCCGATAGAAAGTCTGAAATCAGTCAATCCAGCTGCCAGAAAACAATCAATTGCCATTGCAATAGATTCTGTATCTGCCTGTACAGACGCATCATTGACTAATTCTGCACCTAACTGGCATGTTTCTTTTAACTTCAACTGATAGCTTGAGTTATTTAAAAATACATTTCCTGCATAAGATAAACGGATTCCCATATTCTCTTCATTAAAATACTTTGCGATACAGCGTGCAATGGATGGTGTGACATCCGGACGAAGAACTAAGGTATTTCCTTCTCTATCGAAGAATTTAAACATTTCCCTTGCGGATACGGTTCCTTTTTCACTGTTAAATACATCAAAGAATTCAAATCCTGGAGTTCTGATCCCTTCATATCCGTAAGATGCAAAGACTTTGTTTAATTTTGCTTTCAGCTTACTTCGCTGTCCATATTCTGTTCCATATACATCTCTGACACCTTCTGGTGTGTGGACTCTCTTTTTATTCATATTTTTGCCGCTCCTTGATACTTTATCGAATTAAAGTGCTACTTAGGTAGCACATCAAATTATCTGTATTTTACCAATCCTTAACTTATTTGTCAACCTCGTTCACTCTAATTCATCTTTTGATATGTTACATGAAATTCCTACAACTGAGAAACAACTTCTTCGATCACCTGATCCATGATCTCTACCGGATCATATACAAGGTCCACGCTGCAATATTCACAAATATCCTCTAATGCTCCAAAAATCCATGGATTTCTTGCTTTGATCGTCTTCATTCTTCCATTCTGCTGCACAAAACTGATAAAGAATCCTAATGTTCTGCTGATCTCATCATCACCCTCTTCTAAAATATCCATTGTGATCACACCGCCATCGGTATTATCATATGCCATAAATAAAAGTGGATTCTTTGGACGCTCCCCTTCTTCTTCCCCTTCTACCATAACTGGAAGATAAGTAAAATCTAAAATCACTTCAAGATCGATTTGTTTTTGATTCTTTAATTCATCTTTTAATTCCTGATCTTCTAACATCACTGACGGAAATTCTTTTTCAGCTTCTGGTATCTCTTTTACAAACATTTCCCAAGTATCATTTTCAGTATTATAACGGCGAACGATTCCTTCTGCCTGTTCGATTTCTGGGTTTAATTCTCCCTGTCTGACTGCTTCCACTGCCATATACAGGTTCTCATAAGTTTCTATAAGAAGTGCAACTTCATCTTCATCTAACTGATATGGTTTGTAACCTTTCTTATAAGAAACAAAGTAAATCCAGTCACTGATCGTCTTAAAACGAATATCTAATTCATCGATAACTTTTCTTTGTTCATCTGGCACATTCATCATGCTTCCCCAGAAGCATGTAAGACTTGAATGTTCATCCATCAGATACTGTGCTGGAAGATCCCCTTCTTCACTTCCAAGGATCATATAGAAATCTCCTAAGCCTTCAACTCCATCAAAGACTGCAATTCCTCTTTCTCCGCTGAATTTTCCCATCACACTGCAAAATACAGGTTCTTCTCTGTCTTTTAGCTGAATGGTTACAAGTTGTGTGTCACCAAGGTAATTCCAAGGCTCTAATTTGTCTAGTTTTAATGTAATGTCGTATAACTGCTTCCATGCATTCTTTGACGCTTCTTTTCTCAATGACTTGTCCTCCTTAGATTATTTTATTGTATACTTAATATTCATTATAATAAGAAATGATTTTAATTACAACAAAATCCCGACTATCTTTCTATGATTTGTGAATTTGATCGTTTTTTCTTTATACTTTTTCGAATTTCTGATATAATTGTTTGACGGATTTATCTTATTATTTTAAATTAGATAACTGATTTTATTACCAGGAGGTATTTATCATGGCATTCGACGGATTTGTCATTTCAAATATTATATCAGAACTTAATAAACAGATCATTGGTGGCAGAATCTATAAGATTTATCAGCCAGAGGCCGACGAGATCACGCTTGTGATCAAAAAAGAGAGATTGACAACAAGACTTCATCTCTCAGCCAGTGCTTCTCTTCCTCTTGTCTATTTATCGAAAGAAGGAAAAGCAAACCCTATGCAGGCTCCAAATTTCTGCATGCTGCTTCGTAAACATATCAGCAGTGGAAGGATCATTTCGATCACACAGCCTGACTTTGAGCGTATTATCGAAATTAAGATTGAGCATCTGGATGAACTTGGAGATGTCTGCCAGAAACGTCTGATCGTTGAGATCATGGGAAAACACAGTAATATCATTTTTGTAAACAGTGATGATGTGATCTTAGATAGTATCAAGCACATCTCTGCAAATATCAGTTCTGTCAGAGAGGTTTTACCTGGACGTACTTACACATTTCCACCGTCTAAAGGGAAACATCCTTTAGCAAGTCTGACTACGGAGAATTTTTATCAGCATATCATCACCAAACCACTGAATCTTTGTAAAGCACTTTATACTTCCATCACAGGTATGAGTCCTTTGATCGCAAATGAACTTTGTTATCGTGCTGGGCTCGATGGGAATGCATCTACTGATTCTTTGACCGATGATAGTGCTGCTGGATTATATGGCCAGCTTGTAAAATTAAATGCTCTTGTAGAAGATGAGGCATATCAGCCAAATATCATTTATTCTGGGGAGGAACCCAAGGAATTTTCTTGTATTCCTTTAACTTCTTATCCTGACTGTACAGAGAAAACATATGATTCTATTTTTGACGTGCTGATCGGGTATTATTCTGAGAAGGAAAAATATACAAGAATGAAGCAGAAATCTTCTGACCTTCGTAAGATCGTGCAGACTGCTCTTGAGAGGACAAGCAAGAAATATGATCTGCAGCTTCGTCAGTTAAAGGATACCGAGAAGCGTGAGAAATTCAAAGTTTATGGAGAACTTACACAGACATATGGATATGGGCTAGAGCCAAATGCAAAATCTTTAACTTGCATGAATTATTACACAAACGAAGAGATTACGATCCCTCTTGATCCAACAAAGACTCCTTTGGAGAATTCCAAAAAGTTTTTTGCAAAATATAATAAGCTAAAACGTACTTATGAAGCTCTTTCTGAGCTTGTCGTGGAGACAAAAGCTGATCTTGATCATCTCGATTCGATCTCTACTGCTCTTTCTTTATCCGAAGATGAGAAAGACCTGCAGCTGATCAAAGATGAACTTTCTGATTATGGTTATATAAAGAGCCATGGGAAGAAAAAGGGAAAGAAACAGGCAAAATCCAAACCATTACATTTTGTCTCTTCTGATGGTTTCCATATGTATGTTGGAAAAAATAACTATCAGAATGATGAATTAAGTTTTAAGTTTGCAAATGGCGGGGATTGGTGGTTCCATGCAAAGAATATGGCTGGGTCCCATGTTATTGTACGAAAGGAACAAGCAGAGACTCTTCCAGATGCTACCTTTGAAGAAGCTGGCCGCCTTGCAGCTTATTATTCCAAGGGGCGTCAGGCACCGAAGGTTGAGATTGATTATGTTCAGAGAAAAGAACTAAGAAAGCCGCCAAAGGCAAAACCTGGATTTGTCATTTATCATACAAACTATTCTATGATGTGTGTTCCGAATATTGATGGAATTGAAATTGTTGAATAGACAGTTGTATTTATAATGCCAAAAGAGGCGACCGAAATATTTTCGGCCGCCTCTTTTCATATGATTATATGAGTTAAGAAAAAAGGTTGTTAATTTGATTTTTGGTTGATTTTATTGATATTATTTCGACTACATTGCTTCGTAGATTGCTACGACATCATCTAAAATCTTTTCATCTGTGATTCCAGATACTTCTTTTAATGCTGCTTTTACTCCGTTTGCTTTGATCTTATCCTGTAATTCTACGCTCTGTGGATCTTCAGCATTATCATATTTTAATGCTGCTGCCATTCCTGCTAATAATGCATCTACTGGAAGACCATATTCTAATGCTGTCATTGTTGGTTTTGTTAAACGATCTGTTGCACTTAATTTTCTTAATGGTTCTCTACCTACACGAGCTGTATCATCTACAAGGTATGGGTTTTTGAAACGATTTAAGATCTTGTCGATGTATTTAAAGTGAGCATCTTTGTCAAATCCATATTTGTTGACTAATGCCATACCACTCTGCTGCATTGCTTTTTTTACAGTTTTAAAGATTTCTTCATCAGCAATACTTTCATCGATTGTTTTGAATCCTTTGTAGTTTCCAAGATATGCTGTGATGCAGTGTCCTGTGTTTAATGTAAATAATTTTCTTTCAATATATGCCATTAAGTTATCTGCAAGATTCATTCCTTCGATCTGTGGAACAGCTCCCTTAAAGGATGCTTCTTCGACATTCCATTCATAATAGTTTTCTACAACGACGTCGATTGGATTATCTAAACGTACTGGAGGCACGATTCTGTCTACAGAGCAGTCTGGGAATCCTACATATTTGTCTGCATATGCTTTTTCTTCGTCATTTAAGTTTCCATAAACAGCTTCTTTTAACTGAGAACTTGCTTTGACTGCATTTTCGCAAGCAATGATGTTTAAGTATTCTTCAGAACCATTTTCTTTTCTTGCTTTGATTCCTTCTGCGATAGATGGAGCGATGATTGGAAGAATTCTTACTCCAACGGCTGTTGTGATGATCTCAGCCTCTTTTACTTCATCGATCAGTTCAGGTTTTGTTGAATTTACTCCGCTGATATCTGTGATCACGATCTCGCTGCTTTCTACGTCTTTTACAAAAATTGTATATTTCTTATCTTCGTTGATCTTATCAATAATTTCCTGATTTACGTCTGCGAATACTACATGATATCCTGCTTTGCTTAATAGTCCACCGATAAATCCACGTCCAATATTTCCTGCTCCAAACTGAATTGCTTTCTTCATTTTCTTCACTCCTAAAATTAAAATATAAATCTATAAGTATATATCTTAGGTATTTAATAAGCGAGAAGAATTTCCCGCTTATTAAATTGACCTTTTTTTGTTTAAATCTTATTTAAACATTTCCATGATTTCGTCAACGTTTTCTGTTGTTTTTAACTGTTCTAATCTTTCAGGATCTTCGATGATCTCAGAGATCTTAGCTAATAATCCAAGATGTTCATCACCGATTCCAGCAATACCAAAGACTAACTGAGCTTTTTCTCCATCAAAGTCTACACCTTCTGGATACTGAAGCATTACGATACCAGTTTTCTGTACTTTCTTCTTGGCATCTCCTGTTCCGTGAGGAATTGCTACACCTAATCCCATGTATGTTGTAACTGTTTCTTCACGTTTTACCATAGCGTCAATATAACCTTCTTCAACATATCCAAGTTCATTTAACAGTTTTCCTGCTGCTTTGATCGCTTCGAATTTGTCGACTGGTTTTAATCCTGTTTTGATTCCTTCTTCTACAAGAATTTTTGCATTTCCAGTAGCTACTGGTGTCTCAACTTCTTCAACAGCTGCAGCTGTCTGTGCTGATGCATCAACTTTTGCTGTCATCTGTTCATATAATCCATCTAAGTTTGGATCCTGTAAGAAGTTATTGATGATAACTAACTGTGCCTGTGGTGCAGATTTTCTGGCTCTGTCTGCTAAGACTGCCTGAACAACTGCGATATCACAATCTGCTGGGATGTTATCTACAGATGTATTGATAACTGTAAGATCTGGACGCTGTGCTTTTACACGGTTTCTAAATTTTGTAGCTCCCATTGCGGAAGATCCCATACCAGCATCACACGCGAAAACGATTTTCTTAATGTCATCTGCCTTAACATCTGCTCCGGAAAGAACTTCTGCTGCCTGTCCTTTGGACTCAGCTTTCATGTCGCTTGTCTTTTTCTGTGCATCTTCAAGACTCTTGCTTCCTGCCATCTTAACGATCGGTGAAGAAACTAAGAAAGATACTGTTGCTGCAATCAGAACACCAAGTGCTGTGATTGCGATAGATGTTTTTGGTGACATTGACATAAATGCGATGATAGAACCAGGTGCAGAAGGTCCTACAAGACCTGCTTTTGTAATACTGTAGAAAAGGATTGCACAGATATTACCTGCGATTGGTCCAACGATTACTAATGGGTTCATAAGGATGTATGGGAAATAAATCTCATGGATACCACCGAAGAAGTGAATGATAATTGCTCCAGGTGCGGAATCCTTTGTTGCTTTATCCTTAGAAAATGCCCAGTAAGCAAGAAGTAATCCAAGACCTGGACCTGGGTTAGCCTCTAACATATACATGATGGACTTACCAGCTTCTGCTGCCTGTTCAATTCCGATAGGAGTAAAGATACCATGGTTGATTGCGTTGTTCAAGAATAATACCTTCGCTGGCTCAATAAAGATTGCTGCGAGTGGAAGAAGACTATGATCTACAAGTACCTGAACACCACCTTTTAATACTACAAGTACGGCACTCATGAAAGGTCCGATTGCATAATAACCAACGATAGCTAATAACATACCGAAGATACCAATGGAGAAGTTGTTAATTAACATCTCAAATCCGGCTGGCATTCTTCCGTCCATTGCCTGGTCAAACTTTTTAATAACAAAACCAGCCAAAGGACCCATTACCATAGCACCCATCAACATTGGATAATCAGGTGCTCCAACGATTACACCGATGGTTGCGATTGCACCCATTACTCCGCCTCGGTCTCCACCGATTAACTTACCACCCTGGAATGCGATCAGGACTGGAAGTAAGTAATTAAGCATTGGTCCGTTTAAAGTTGCAAGCTGTGCATTTGGAAGCCATCCTTTTTCGATAAATAATGCTGTGATGAAGCCCCATGCGATGAATGCTCCGATATTTGGCATTACCATTGAACTAAGGAACTTACCAAAACGTTGTACTGCGTTTTTCATGTTACATATCTCCTCTCTTTTTTGTCCCTCCCCATCGGCTTAATACCTGTCTCCGTTTTACGTTTTGCCTCCGGCTTTGGGATATTGACACTGTGTTTTTTTGCACTGCCTTTGTTCTCTATGTCTATATTGTAAAGCACAAAATGACAAAATTCAAGGGAATGATACCGCAACTTTGTCGGTAAGACTTCCCGACAAACTGTCACTTTATCATCAATATACCCAATTTCTTTGTCGCTCTTTTGTGCATTTTCACAAGAAGTATTTGTCAGTAAAATATTGTATAATAAGAGGAAGAATAGGAAAGGAAGAAAAAATCATGCAGCTCACACCACGCGCAGATAAAATAATCCGCATTCTGCTCCGCTTTTCACCGGACAGCCCTGTGACAATCGGTATCAT
>OLIW01002367.1_pt1 | contig 14119 bp, 10 predicted proteins | sample 1601321 | NCBI WGS metagenome assembly OLIW01 (sample SAMEA2452114, study PRJEB22498) | human gut metagenome | reverse complement strand
GCTCTTTTCGGCGGCATCCAGAACGGCGCGGAGTTCGTCCCCATTGTAGGGCTTGCCGTTCGTGTCCAGGAAGTGCAGCACCCGCTCGATCTGGGCAACATGGCCTGTTGCGTTGTACCGGGGGCAGAAACGCCCATCGTATGTATCAAAGGCGTTGCAGCGGAAAATCACCTTGCGGTTGATCTTGTACGCGGAGTTCGTGCACCAGCCGTTGTAATAATGCACGTTCTTGCTGTACTCGTCGTTATAATGCAGGTTCCAGTCGTCGAACAGCTTTATAATTTCGTGGTCGATGCTGGAAAGAAGATTTCGTGAAATTTCTTCCCGGACGGTCAGAATGTTGTACGCGCTGAAGTCGTAGCCTTCAAGCTCTTTGATTCGCTTCTGGTAATCCTGCTGCATTTCGTAGGTCATCGCATCGAACAGCTGCGGCATTTCAAACAGCTGTTTCCAGTACATCCCGCGCAGTTCCCGGATAGCGTCGTTATAAGATTTCGTGAAAGCCATCACGGGGTTTTCTTTCTTACCAGCGCCGGCGGAGGAAAACAACGACTTGATTCCGTTGTACTCTTCATAGATCCGGCGCACACCCTCTGCGGCGGCGTTGTACCGCTCAATGGCTGCCGTGATGGGGTCGGAAGATACAAGGGCGGCAAACTCCGGGTTTTCTTTCAAGTGCTCTGCGGTTTCGTTTTTCAGATCCAGGCGGATCCGGCTCAGAGCTATGAGCTCACCGGCCGGTGGAATACGGTGGCAGTGGTCACCGACGGCTCCGCTGTTCTGGGCCTCGGCGACATCGGACCGGAGGCTGGCATGCCGGTAATGGAGGGCAAGTGCGTCCTCTTTAAGGCATTCGGCGGTGTGGATGCCATTCCCCTCTGCGTCCGGAGCCAGAATGTGGACGACATCGTCAACACCGTTGCTCTGCTGGCCGGTTCCTTCGGCGGTGTGAATCTGGAGGACATCTCTGCTCCCCGGTGCTTTGAGATCGAAGAAAAGCTCAAGGCCCGCTGCGACATTCCCATTTTCCATGACGACCAGCACGGCACGGCTGTAGTTACTTTGGCCGCCATGATAAACGCCCTTAAATTAACGGGCAAAAAATTAGACCAAATCCGCGTAGTTACCAGCGGCGCAGGCGCGGCGGGCATTGCCATTATCCGCCTGCTTATCGCTATGGGCCTGAACGACGTTATACTTTGCGACCGTAAGGGAGCAATATATCAGGGGCGGGACGGCCTGAACGCCGAGAAGGAGGAAATGGCCGCCATTACTAATAAGAACTGTGTTAAAGGCTCTCTGGCCGATGTGCTTAAAGGCGCTGACGTATTTATCGGCGTATCCGCGCCCGGCTGCGTGACGCCTGAAATGGTTAAATCCATGGCTCCTAATCCCATACTTTTCCCCATGGCTAACCCTGTGCCTGAAATAATGCCCGATTTGGCTAAGGCCGCAGGCGCGGCAGTTGTAGGCACGGGCCGCAGCGATTTCCCCAACCAGATTAATAATGTTTTGGCTTTCCCCGGCATTTTCCGGGGCGCTTTGGACGTGCGCGCCAGCGATATAAACGATGAGATGAAGATAGCCGCCGCGCAGGCCATAGCTTCCTTTGTAACAGACGACAAGCTTTCACCTGACTACATCATCCCCAGCGCGCTGGATCGCAGCGTATCAAAGGCTGTTGCCAAGGCTGTTGCTGAGGCCGCCAAGGCTTCGGGCGTAGCCAGAATCTAAAAGTAATATTTTTAATACTGCATATTTGCGTCCGCGCCAGCAAAACGCGGACGCATTTTTTTATCTCTGATACCCTCAGTTTTAGAAGGCGCTATACGCCTCAAAATGGGAGGATTTCTTCATTTTCGGCGTTATCCTCAATCGGCGTACTTCCAGTACGCCTCTATCGTTTGCCTTGAAAATGAAGAAATTCTTTCCGTTTGAGGCCGTAGGGTCAGAATGCATAAAATGTATGCTTGGTAAAGCGCGCTTGAACGACAGTACCGAGCGTACATGGAACCAAAGCAGCGCGTAAGGATGCAAATTTTATGCATTCTGACCGTGTAGTTTTTTGCAAACTTGAGGGTATTTAGGCGCTAAAAAATTTTTAAAGTTTTTAAGATAAAACTATTGACTTTCGTTCCAAAGAATGGTAAACTGATTACACAATTTAACAAAACATATTGTATTTTTACATTGACAAATTGAGAATTATCCATCCATAGCTTAAAATTCTTAACTGCTTTATTTGAATATAATCTGCACCTGTATTCTAGGCGAAAGGAGGAATTATACTTTTTTAGGGCGCAGTTTATATAATATAATGTTATTTTAAAGGAGAGTTCATTATGAAAAAGCATTACATAACAAGACGAATCTTAACCATGCTGCTGGTGGCAGTGCTGCTTTTTGCCGCCCTTCCCAACAGTGTTTTCAAAGGGATATTTCTGCTCCCCTAATAGCGCAGTCTGTGCCCCAAAATGTTCAGCCTGCCCCGGCCCTGCCGCCTAAAGAGCTGGGAGGCCAGGAAATATCCATTCCCGCCGTCCCGGATGAAGAAATTCCTTTGGCGCAGGACGAGGCTGTGACAACTAGGGCCGGAACCGGAGAATTCTTCTATGTCAACGGAATAGAAAACGGCGGTAATCTGCGCAGCACGCCCAATGCCAGCAATGCCAGCAATATTATAATCTGCATTGAAAATGGGCAGATGGTAGAAAAGTTGTCCCAGACAGGTAATTGGTTTATATGTAATTTATTATATAACATATTCTAATCATTTAACAGAATCGTTTAGAGGTTATATGCATAACAGCGTGCTTTTGCCCGACGGCCAGAAGATTATAATGGCCAACAGCGATACTTCGGATAAACTGCTCAATATGCGTTCCTATCCCAACGGCCCCATAATAGGCACTATTCCCAACGACCATTGCATGCTCTTGATTCCAACCCTAAGAGCGGCAACTGGCAGCAGGTAGTGTATAACGGCAAAACAGGCTATGTGTATACGCCTCTCACCAAAAAAGCTACTGTTACGGCCCGTGACGTGTCTATTTGGGAAGGCTCTTCGTATTTTGTATTATATGATGACTATGGTGTTAAGGAGGGAGATGTGTTTGATGTAAGTGTTCCGTTTAAGAGGGAATTTCAGAACGGTTTAAAGATAGATATTAATAACAACGGCAAGATAGAATCTGTAACTGCGGCTGAAAAAATGGAAGTAACCAAGCTGATTTTCGGGCAGGAGTAAAAATGAGGGCTTTAAGCCCTCATTTATTTTTATTCGGTATATTGGGTTTCTACGGTAAACAGCTTGTCTACCTCTGCCTGGCTCATGCCGAAGGCGTCCATAAAATTCAATTTAACCATTTCAGGCTTTTTAAGCAGGGCCTCCCTTAGACGCGTCTTATAGGTATTGAAGGTTCTTTCGGTGGGCGCTCCCCAGCGCTCCCGCTGGCGGGGTAGCTCGCTCTCTATCTCGGCGAACATGCTTTCCATAAGAGGAATGGTCCTGTCGGGGTGCAGGGCGTTCTGCACATGCATGGCGTATCTCTCTATAAAGAGCTGCCTGCCTTCGGGGTTCTGCAGCAGGGCATAACCCAGTATTGAGCGAAAGGATTTGTTGCTGCCGTGGCCTATGTTATGAGCCATTTTGTAAAGATAATTATATCCTGGATTATCATAATTCCCTTTCCAGAGAGACCAGTCGTTATCATAGAACACCCAGCGCCATTTTGTAGAGCCGTCGCTGGCGGCGTATACCTTTATATTGCCCGAATCGGTATGCAGCACCCAGGAGGCGGCTATCCACCAGTCCATAAGGGAGTAGATATCCACATGGTCGCACAGGTATTGGTAGTTTTCCTGCGTGCTCATATCGTGGGTTTCGGCATATCTTTCTATATCGCGGAAAGGCTGGTGACTGGCAAGAGTGTTGCTGGCATTTCCTTTAATTATGGTTACGTTGTCCGCGTCTATTCCGTCGTGGGTTTCAAAATAGGATTCGTTAATTTTTTCGCGCAGATAATAGAGCCCGAAATATTCGCCGTTGATGTATACCACGCAGGGCCGCGCATCCATTACTGCCAGCTCAAAGTCGTCTTTAACCATTTTGGAAATGAAGGCGTCCTTTATTTTGGTCCATTTCCAGTCCTGGCCGCCGCTGTGCAGGAGCAGGCTTTCAAAATGGGTGACCTCGTTTCCCTCAAAGAAGGGGTAGTCCACTCCCTTGCGTCCGTAATTGTCCCTTATCTGAATGGCTATGCTCTTCTGTTTTTCCATCCGGGAATAATCTCCGTGAATTTTTATGCCGGCGGGGAATTCCAGAACCTTTACGCCTTCGGCAGTAAAATATTCTACATTGACTTCCCGCTCCCAGTCCTGATAGAAATTGGCGGGGGCATTTTTGAGAGCTGTTACATCCATATCTTCGTTTGCGTATGGACCGTATTCAAATATGCCGTTCTGTTCGCTGAAAAGCCCGTCCGGGTCGCTGGAAAGGCAGACAATGGGAAGGGAGTGCCTGTCTTCAATGAGCAGGGTGCAGGCTCTTATATCGCTGGGCAGCATGCCGTCGGCATATACTATTGCGCGCACGGTAGTGGATTCGTTTATGGTTATGGGGCCTGAATATCTGCTGGAATTGCGGTCGGGCTCGCTGCCGTCGGTGGTGTAATAGATAATGCCCCCTGCCGGAGCGGTCATGGAGAGCTGATAGCCAGCCTCTACATACCCGCCGGTGGTGGAAAAGGTGACGTTGCCGATATATCTTGTATAGGTGCTGCCGTTTGAAAAATATACTCTGTCAGTCAGGGTGGTGCCCTCCCGGCCGCTGGTGACGCCGTCGCGCAGCTTTCCGGTATTAAAGGCGTCTACGGTCCGGCCGTTGGGGTCGGTCAAATAGAGCTCGTCTCCTGAAGTGCTCACTTTGAAAGTCAGATATATGCTGTTGCGGTCGGAGCCTGCGTTGTTAAGCCCGGCGGCGTAGAGGGTAAGAGTGCCTCCGGCAGGTACGACGCCCCCTTCAAAGGTGTAGCGGTAGGGGTCGGCCAGGCTCTTTGAAATGCCGTAGCCTGTCAAATCTATATCGCTGCTTGTGCCGTTATAGAGGGTTATGGTGTCGTATCCGTCCTCTTCGGGGGTGGCTGAAACCCTGCTTATCCATAAACCGCGGTTGATAAGCTGGCTGGCTTCCATCAGTTCGGCAAAGCCGGTGGAAGAATTGGCCGTACCCGGCGTGGGCATGGAATAATATTCCCATGTGGAATTGTCCTGCGGATTGCGGCCTGATGAAATGTTGTCGGGCAGAATTTTAAGGGCTACAGAATCTATTTTATGTCCCTGCTTATCCGAAAGCATAAGGATTTCGTCTGTCTTGGAAAGTCCGAAGGAGGCGTGCAGCTCGGTATCGGTTTTTTTGTCCTTGCCCGAAAGGAAGATTAAAAGATATCCGCCGCCGGCTATTTTAACGTCGGCCGGTATCTGCCATTTTTCTACGTCGGTAAGGTCGTCTGTAAGGTACATGCCCGAAAGGTCTATTTCCTCTGTTCCCGGATTATATATTTCCACCCAATCGGGGTAATCTCCTTCAGAATCATATATAGTATATGTGTTGCTGTTCATATACTCGTTTATATAGAGCAGGGGCGTGTCAAACTGCAGCCCGTCTATAGTTTCGGCGTGGCTGCCGGCATTGGCCGCGCCGGGAGTGGGGGAAGCGAACCACATAAACTTTCCGGCGTCTTCTCCGTCCAGCACAACCCCGTATGAGATATCCTTGGAGGCAGCCTGGGGCACTTCTACGCGGCTGGCGTAGGTGCCGTCCGGCTTGAGCAGGGTTATCACTTCACCCTGGCTGGATATGGCGAAATTAGTGTGTATTTCGTTATTGGACATCTTGTTTTTGCCTGAAGCAAATATTACAAGATAGCTGCCAGGGTCCATAGTGTAGGCGGGCAGCTCGAATTTTTGGGGCCGCTGTTCGTTGTCCGAGAGGTAGTATCCGCTGAGGTTTACCCGGCTGGAAGAGGCGTTGTAAAGCTCTATCCAGTCTGAATATTCACCGTCCGAATCGGCCAGGCCGGTAGAATTGCTGGACATTATCTCGGTTATATAAACCCCTTGGGTATCAGTTTGACTGTCTGTGCTTCCGTCAGAATTTGAAGCGGAGGGATTTTCTTCTCCGCCGAAGCAGCTTGCCAGGGGTATTATAAGCGCCAGCACCGTTATAAGGGCGCAGAGCTTTAAAACGATTTTTTTCATGTACATATCTCCGTTTCCCCGGCGGCTTTTGTTTAAAAATTAAGCCGGCAAAAGATGCATGCTGAATAAACCAGTATTTTTAAAGCCGTACCGGTATTTTTAATTTTAACATAGGCATAATGAAAATGCAAAGGAATTTGTTTTAAGAAAGCATTAATAAAATAGGGCGTTATGTATAATATGCCGTAATATTTTATGCGCCAGGGCGGATTTTGCAGAAGAATCGAGAAAAAACAGTTTGGAAAAGGGCTTTGATAAAAGAAGCTAGGACGCCGCGAGGGGGCGGGAAAGATAAAAGGGCGCGGGCGCGGCGGATATGGGCCGCGCCGGCCGTTAGGCCGGCCACATTGTTGTTTGCCCGGCGAAGAGCCGGGCAAACGGGCGGGCGAACCCGTCCCGCTTAAAGCGAATACTGTTTAGAAATTTGCCACAGATTTATCTAAAGGGCCGCCCCGCCCTTTAAAGGTGGGCGCACCATTATTTTTCCTTTCTAATTAATTTATTTTTTCACCAACGGTATTCTTTTTACTCACGTTTTATTTTGCGCCCTAATGCGCGCGAAACCTTTTGGCATATTTATTAAATATATTTATGCATAATTATCCATCCATTTATTATCCGCTTTCGTTCCGCGCGCATTATTATATATAATCCCACCCGCGGCCAGCGCGCTTCACGCGGAATTCCGCTGGAGACATTATATCTGGTTTTAAACTAGCATTAGTGCCAAAAAGTCCTTTACAACAAAGCACTGCCGGGATATAATATCGGTAAATAAATTTAAACCCTGGGAAAGGGAGCCTCTTATTTATAAAATCCCTTAAGAGAGCCATCCGTTTGGTGCGAGGAGGCAGGGAGAAAAATAAGAGGTATCGCCCTGGAGGGGCCGGGACGAAATTTTTAACAGTAGGCCCGGACGGCAGAGCGCCCGTTAAATATGCTCAGGCATAAGGCGTTAATTAAAACGTCCGTGCCCTGCTCTACAATGGTTTTTTAAGGCTTTGCATTTTGTTAGAGTGCAAAGCCTTTGTTTTCTTAAGGATAATGGAGGAATGAAAATGTATAAGAAAGTGGATACCGGATTGAATTTTGTAAAGCGCGAGCAGGAGGTGCTGGATTTCTGGAAGGAGAACCACATCTTTGAAAAAAGCGTGCAGGAAAATGCGGACGGGCAGGAGTTTACCTTTTACGACGGGCCGCCGACGGCTAACGGCAAGCCGCACATAGGGCATGTGCTTACCCGCGCTATTAAAGACCTTATTCCCCGTTACCGCACCATGAAAGGCTATAAAGTTCTGCGCAAAGCGGGTTGGGATACCCATGGGCTGCCTGTCGAATTAGAGGTGGAAAAGCAGCTGGGCATAAACGGTAAGCCTCAGATAGAAAGCTACGGTATAGAGCCGTTTATACAGAAATGCAAGGAAAGCGTCTGGAAGTATAAGTCCGAATGGGAGAAGATGAGCGACCATGTGGCTTACTGGGCGGATATGGAGCATCCGTATGTTACCTATGAGGATGATTATATAGAATCAGAGTGGTGGGCTCTTAAAAAGATAGCTGAAAAGGGGCTGCTTTATAAGGGACATAAAATTGTGCCCTACTGCCCGCGCTGCGGCACCGCTCTTTCCAGCCACGAGGTGGCTCAGGGCTATAAGGATGTAAAAGAAACGTCCGCTTTTGTGGCCTTTAAGGTTAAAGGTATGGAAGAAACCTATCTTCTGGCCTGGACTACTACGCCCTGGACGCTTCCGAGCAATGTGGCGCTGTGCGTGAACGCCGCAGAGGATTACGTCTATGCCCGTCAGGACGGAAAAACTTATATCCTGGCCGGAGCGCTTGTAAACGTGCTGGGAGAAGATTTTGAAATAGTTAAAACCGTTAAGGGACAAGAACTCTGCGGCATGGAATACGAGCCTTTGTTCGATTTTGCAAAGGTTAAAAAGCGCGCCTGGTATGTGGTGGCAGACGGATATGTAACTCTGGATTCGGGCAGCGGAATAGTGCATATTGCTCCCGCCTTTGGTGAAGACGATGCGAGAGTGGGAAGGGATAACGATTTGCCCTTTGTGCAGATGGTGGACGCACAGGGCAAGTTTGTGCCTGAAGCTGTTCCCTATGCAGGAATATTCGTTAAAGACGCTGATAAGCTTATAATCAAGGATTTAAAAGCTAAAGGCCTGCTTTTTAAAACGCTGGAATTCGAGCACAGCTACCCATATTGCTGGCGGTGCGACACTCCTCTTTTGTATTATGCGCGCCAGACCTGGTTTATACGCATGACTGCCGTAAGGGACAAATTGATTGAAAATAACCGCAAAATAAACTGGATACCCGAAACAATCAAAGAGGGCAGGATGGGTAATTTCCTGGAAAACGTGATGGATTGGGCCCTTTCACGTGAGCGGTACTGGGGAACGCCTCTGCCTGTTTGGGAATGCGAATGCGGGCATTTCCATGTCGTAGGCAGCCGGGAGGAATTATCTCAATTAACAGGAGCACCTGAAAATATCGAACTGCATAAGCCTTATCTTGACCCATTGACCATAAAATGCGAAAAATGCGGTGGCGAGATGCACAGGGCGCCTGAGGTTATAGACTGCTGGTTTGATTCGGGTTCCATGCCCTTTGCTCAGTGGCATTATCCCTTTGAAAATCAGGAGATTTTTAAAGAGCATTTTCCTGCGGATTTTATAAGCGAGGCCATAGACCAGACCAGAGGCTGGTTCTATTCCCTTTCGGCTATTTCTACTCTGCTCTTTGACAGCCCTGCGTTTAAGAACTGCATAGTGCTGGGGCATGTCGGGGATAAAGACGGAGTAAAAATGAGCAAGCACAAGGGAAATGTTGTGGACCCCTGGGATGCGCTTAACGCTCAGGGCGCCGACGCCGTAAGATGGTATTTTTATACCGGTTCTTCTCCTTGGCTTCCTTCACGATTCTCTCTTGAGGCGGTAAGCGAGGCGCAGCGTAAATTCATGGGCACCCTTTGGAATACCTATGCTTTTTATGTGCTGTACGCTGAAATAGACCAGTTTAATCCGTATGAATACAAGCTGGAATATGATAAGCTTTCCCTGATGGACAAATGGATACTTTCCAAGCTTAACAGCCTGATTGACTTTGTGGATAAATCGCTAGAAAATTACGTTATAACCGAGCCTGCGCGTGCTATGGCTGAATTTACCGACGAGTTAAGCAACTGGTACGTGCGACGCTGCCGGGAGAGATACTGGGGAAGCGAGATGACCCAGGATAAGATAAGCGCGTATATGACCCTTTATACCGTTTTATGCGTCATGGCAAAGCTGAGCGCGCCTTTTACGCCTTTTATGGCTGAAGCCATGTACCAGAACCTTGTGCGCGGGCTTAAGCAGGATGAGCCGGAGAGTGTGCATCTTTGCGCTTTCCCCGTTTCGGATAAGGCGTTTATTGACAAAGCGCTGGAAGAGCATATGGAACTGGTGCTGTCGGTAGTAGTGCTGGGCAGAGCCTGCCGTGCAAGCGCCGGCATAAAGAACCGTCAGCCTCTCTCTAAAATATATGTTAAGAGTGAAAGGACGCTGCCCGATGAGTTTTCTGCGCTTATAGCCGACGAATTGAACGTAAAGGCGGTTGAATACCTTAAAGATGACAGCCGGTTTACGTCATACAGCCTTAAGCCGCAGATGCGTACCCTTGGCCCAAAATACGGGCGGCTGCTGGGCGAAATAGGCAAATATCTGGCGCAGGCGGACGGGAACACTATTGTAGAGGCGGTGAAAAACGGCGGCGTTTACTCCTTTGAGCTTTCAGGTACAAATATAGAGCTCAGCCAGGGGGACTTGCTCATAACGGCTGTAAGCCGTGAGGGTTTTGTGTCTGAATCAGACGGCGGCATAGTTGTTGTTTTAGATACGGCGCTGAATGACGAGCTTATAGCAGAAGGATATGTGCGCGAATTGGTAAGCAAGATACAGAACGCGCGAAAGGAGCAGGGCCTGGAAGTGACCGACCATATAGAATTGACGCTGGACGCTCAGGGGGCGCTCAAAGAAGCTATTGAAAAGCACAGCGAACAGCTTTGCGGGGACGTGCTTTGCGATAAACTGGTTTTTGCGCCTTCTAAGGGCCGGGAACTGGATATAAACGGAAGCCGATGCATTGCGGAAATTAAGAAGATATAACAAACGGGCTTGGCAGATTGGGGAGAGGTGAGAAGGTGCTGGGTTCTGTGCCGGCGCAAAAGCTTTGATCATTTAAGCAGGGATTTTGCGGCCCGTGCAGGCTGCGCCGCCCCCGCCTCCCCCACCCAGAGCCGCTTAGAGATATAGCCCTGATTTTACAGCGCCCGCCCGGAGCCGGGGCGGCGCGCTTGGTTAGGCAGCGAAAGGACGTTTTAGGAGATGTTTTTAGCCGGCGACTGGCAGGATTATGAGATAATAGATACGGGCGACGGTATGAAATACGAGCGCTGGGGAGAGGTATACCTATTGCGCCCTGATCCGCAGGTTATATGGCCGTATTTTAAGGAGCCGGACAGAGTGGACGGAATATACAGGCGTTCGGATAAAGGCGGAGGCGCCTGGAGCTTTCCGGGAAGAGTTCCACAAAGCTGGACGGTTTCACGCAAAGGCCTGACGTTTAAAATAAAGCCCATGGGCTTTAAGCATACGGGACTTTTCCCGGAGCAGGCGGCTAACTGGGACTGGATGAGCGGATTGATAGAGCGCGCGCAGCGGCCGGTGAAGGTTTTGAACCTTTTCGGCTATACCGGCGGAGCTACCGCAGCGCTGGCCCAGGCGGGCGCTGCTGTGGTGCATGTGGACGCGGCGAAGAACATGGTGGCTCAGGGCAGGGAAAACCTTGCGCTTTCGGGACTGGCGGATAAGCCTGTGCGCTGGATAGTGGACGACTGCCGGAAATTTGTAGAACGGGAAATACGCCGGGGGAACAAATATGACGGCATTATAATGGATCCGCCCAGCTACGGCCGCGGGCCTTCGGGCCAAATCTGGAAGCTGGAGGACGAGCTTTATCCGTTTGTTTCTCTTTGCATGAACGTGCTTTCAGACAATCCGCTCTTTATATTGATAAACAGTTATACCACGGGGCTTCAGCCGCTGGTGCTGTATAATATACTGACAAAGCTGACTAAAAATCTTGGAGGAAGAGTGGACGCTCAGGAAGTTGGCCTGCCTGTTACCCGGGGCGGCATTATACTTCCGTGCGGCGCTTCGGGGCGCTGGCAGAAGGATTGACGGCTAAAAATATATTTTGCTGTAAGCTTCCGGCTGTTTTGGACCGCCTGGAAAATATTCTGATGTGCAATGCTGCCGGCTTGCGCAGTTTTGCCCAAACATGAAAAACAGGAGAAAAACGAGGAATTTATATGCCTAAACTGCAAATCTTATACGAGGATAATCATTGTATAGTGGTGGATAAGCCCAATAATCTGCCCGTTCAGGCCGATTCAAGCGGGGACGCTGATTTATTGAGCATGGTAAAGGAATACGTTAAGGAAAAGTATAATAAGCCGGGGACGGCTTATATAGGACTTGTACACCGCCTGGACAGGCCGGCCGGCGGGCTGGTGGTGCTGGCCAGAACCTCTAAAGCTGCCGCAAGGCTTTCGGCGCAGGTGCGCTCAAGGGAACTGGGCAGGCAGTATCTGCTTGTAGTCAGGGGCGAGCCGAAAATGCGTTCAGGAGAAATTAAAAACTATCTTTTAAAGGATACCGCCGCAAATATGGTGCGCATAGTCCCTGCCGCTACCGAGGGAGCTAAGGAGGCTGTTTTAAATTACCGCTTGCTCCAGACTGTTAATCATCCATCCGAGGGAAAGCTTTCGTTAATAGAAGCAAGTCTGCAAACAGGCCGCTCACATCAGATACGGGTTCAGATGGCGGGCCTCGGATGCCCTCTTTACGGGGATCAGAAATATGGACCCGATTTAAATAAAAAGGGACAGCAGCTTGCCCTGCATGCCGCAAAATTAAGTTTTATTCATCCCACGCTCAAGGATAAGCGCACATTTATAAGCTATCCGCCCCAAAAGGCGCCTTGGACATATTTTAGAATAAATATAGAATAGACAATATAATTGGAAAACAATACGCAGCAGAAGAATGGATTTTGGGGTGACAGGAGGCCGGGAGCATGGATTTTACAGGCAAAAATATAGTGGTAACAGGGGCTTCCTCCGGCATAGGCCGGGCGGCGGCTAATCTGCTTGCCCAGAGGGGAGCAAACGTCTTTGCGCTCTCCCGCAGTGCTCAAACGGGGGAAAAGCGCGCGCAGGGCGCAGGCGTTATTTTGCAGGTAAAATGCGATGTTACCGATGATGCTTCGGTTGAAACGGCTTTTGAATATATTTTCTCTGTGTCCAAGAATATTTATGGGGTAATCAACTGTGCCGGAACGGGTATTGCCGGAGCTGTGGAAGAGACGAATCCAAACGAGCTTGACCAGCAGATGGACTGCAACCTTTACGGAGTGCTGCGTGTTCTCAGGGCGGTTTTAGGCCGCATGAGGGAACAGGGCGGGGGATATATTATAAATATGGGTTCGGTAGGGGGGATTTTCGGACTGCCCTTTCAGGGTATGTACAGCGCTTCTAAATTTGCGCTGGAAGGATTAAGCGAAGCCTTGAGGAACGAAACGCGCCCCTATGGGATAAAGGTGTGCGTGATAGAGCCGGGGGATGTGCATACCGGCTTTACCCATAACCGCCGGTATACCCTTGAGACGAAGGAGAGCAAAGCGTACCGCCGTGCATTCTGCAGTGCGGTAAACGCCATGTCTGTCAGCGAGCAGAAGGGCATGCCTCCGGAAAAAGCGGCCGGAGTGGCCATAAAGGCGCTGAGCATGAAAAATCCGCCCGTAAGAATGACGGCCGGAGGGGGGTATAGAGCGCTTTGCTTTATAAAACGCTTTTTGCCCGACCGGCTTATAAGCTGGATTTTATATAAAATGTATTGTACCAATAAGAGCATTTCCTCCGAAGCATGGGATTTTGAGAAGGACGTTATGGGGAAATAAAGTTTATTTGACTGATTAAACTATTAACAAAGTATTAATAAAGAATCATCCGATTGTAAATATTTGCTGTTTGTAAAATAATGTCATGCTAAAAGTCTTGCTTCTATTGGGCGAGCCGGATATTATATTTTTGGAGGAAAAGTCTAATGCAAAAAATAGGGTTAGGGATCGCTATTATATTATTTGCCATATTGATTGAAATGATTACGGGCGGAGCAGCTTATATCAGCCTGATAATAGGAACGGCAGGACTGATTCTCGCAATAGCGGGATGTTTCCGCAGGGATGGTCAAGATAATAATTAATTAAAATAAAAAATAGGATGTGAGAGAATGATAAGGCTTATAACTGATATGTGCTGCGATTTAACTAGGGAAATGTGTGATGAATATGGGATCCTGGCTATTCCCATGAGTTACACGATAGACGGCAAGGATTTTTTGCATATTCTTGATGACGGGAACCCTCACGAGTTTTATCAGGCGCTAAGGAACGGCAGCATAAGCAAGACCAGTCAGATAAACAGCGTGGATTTTATCGAGTTTTTTACACCTTATCTTGAGCAGGGAGACGATATTTTATATCTTGCTTTTTCTTCAGGGCTAAGCGGTACTTATCAGAGCGCCTGCATAGCGGCGGAGGAACTGAGAAAGAAATTTCCGGAGCGTACCCTGGAGGTTGTGGATTCCCTGGCTGCTTCCATGGGTCTGGGGCTTATGGCTTATTACGCCTCCTGCCGCCTTAAGGAAGGTATGGATTTGGCAGAGACAGTTCAATGGCTTGAAAACAATAAATTGAAAATAAATCATTGGTTTACCGTGGACGATTTGCATTTTCTGCGCAG
>OLIW01002364.1_pt1 | contig 14152 bp, 18 predicted proteins | sample 1601321 | NCBI WGS metagenome assembly OLIW01 (sample SAMEA2452114, study PRJEB22498) | human gut metagenome | reverse complement strand
GGAAATCCCTGAAGTCTGAAACACTCAAGCGGAGTTAATCTTCGGATTCTGTATCCGTCAATAGTGCCCATATTGCAGTTTGTATCAAGAGTCTGAGAACAGCCCTTGCCAACTCTTCCACGTCTTGTTTTAGAATGTGGAAAAGCAAGATTTATTCCGTCTCCGGGACCTGCTTCGTCAAATCCTTTTTTAGTTCCGTTTCTAACTTTCATTAAAGGAGTATCGCCCGCAACTTTTAGAGTTTGAACTGTATCAGAGGCTTTGTATTGATTGTGCCGAGGCTTGTTAATAAAATACAACCCTGTTTTAGCACCGAGTCCGCCTCCGTTTGCAGTAAGACAGGAACTTAAACCGTCCGGTAAATAAATTCTGTTACCTTGAGGTGTCTTGGGACTTAATGGATGTTTATTGAGCGTGCTAATATTTTCGATTCCGTCCGGGGTGAGAGGAAATATTTTTCCGGCACATCTTTTTCCATAACATCCAACAATGTACACTCTTTCCCGGTTTTGAGGAACTCCGAAGAACTTAGAATTAAGTAATTGCCATTGCACTTGATACCCAATGTCGGTGAGAATTTTAAGTATTGTTTGGAAAGTTTTTCCACTGTCGTGATTAAGTAAGCCTTTAACGTTTTCGAGTATAAAATATCGGGGTCGCTTGTCTTTGAGAATCCGTGCGACTTCAAAAAACATTGTGCCTCTGGTGTCTTCAAAGCCGCGTCTTTTTCCTGCAATCGAGAAAGACTGGCAAGGAAATCCTCCGCAGAGAATGTCGAAGTCGGGCAATTCTTCTGTATTGATTGTTCTGATGTCATTAAAAAATAACTCCTCTTCGGTATTAAAATATGCTTTGTATAATTTGTTGGCATATTCGTCATTATCACAATAGCCGATACTTTTAAAACCGGCTCTTTCAAGTCCGATTCTGAAACCGCCTATACCGGAAAATAAATCCAAAAACGTTAATTGCTTATTCAAGACCATCACTCCTACCTTGCAGTTCACACAGGAAAAGTGCTTTTTGAAGAGATTGCTCAAACTTCTTTGAATGCAGATTTTTATCCGTTAAAAGTTCGTAAGCCTCATCAAAATCATCACAATCCTCAAGCAATGAAATTAAAGGTGAAAGCATCTGTTGAGACTGTTCATTTAATTTTTTTGTTGAAATAAACTCAAGCAGATTTTCTATCTGGTCTTGTCCGGGAACTGACGGCTCGCTTTCTTTAAATTCTTTAAACTGAGAATTTGTTGCAGGCGGCAACTCCTCTCGAATTTCAAAATCCTCATCTTCAAGACCGTAGGCTTTGATAAAATACTCTTTAGTGAATTTAACGCCGGTATCTGAGAGAATTTTATCTCGCTGTGCAAGAGTTAAATCAACTTCCTCCGGTGCATACATTTCAAAGACCGGAACTTCCTCGTTTGAGAAGTTAATCTCGTAAATCCAACGGATAAGTTGGTTTATAACACTTTCAACGAGTTTTTTATCAGAATCAATAATATCCTGACGAACAGCCATGTGCGTATTTGCAGCTGCATAACTTCCTGTTGAGCCTATTTCAGTCGTTAAAGTTTGTCCTAATATTGCTTTTGAAATTTCAGAATTCATCTTGTCGATGAGTTTTTCATAAATTTCGGCAGATGAAGATTTATTCGCCTCTTGAATTTCAACAGACGAATCATCAGGAATAACAGCGATTGCATCTTGAACCATATCCTCTAACATATCGGCGAGAGTCGTTGTTTCTTCTCTTGATGCTCCACGTGGGTGTTTGCCTATCAAATGAGGCATTCCGTATTTTTCAGTGAATACTACCCAAAACTTCAGTCCGCCTTTTTTGAATGTTACAGACCAAAAGACACGAGATAACGTTCTCTCACCGTAAGGATTGTTATAAGATGGATTATTTTGAGCAAGCAGGAATTTTTTATCCGGAACAATTTCGCCGTAGTAATTTTCTTTAGTTCTAAATTTTAGATTATTATCATCATCAAAACAAAACCATTCCGGCGGCTTTGCAATAATTTTTTCAGGCAGAACGTGTCCTGATTTTGTTTTCTTCCAAATAATCTCTAAAGGCTGATAACCGAACTGCGTTGCATCAAGAATATCACTTATTAATTTATGAATATCCAGTTTTTTAAGTAATTCTTCAATCGCCTCAGCGTTTTTATCTTTATCCAAACCTCGATTAATTTCCCAATCGAGAGATAAAACTCCTGCTTTTCGTGATTGAGTGCAGGCAAAAACGTGAGGATCACAAAGCAATTCCTTATAAATCCTAATATCCTTGCCCTGTTTTCTGAGAACAATATCAGGGTCGGGGAGAATGTTTGCCAGAGAATAAAAGTTTAATGCTCGTTTTCGGGTCGCAATTTCTTCTGACAAACTTTTTTTAGAGTTTGCTTTTTTGAGAATAGAATCGTCTGTCATTAGGCACCTGTATTCTTTTTGAAGGTAGCGAGCATATCGACCATTCCAACTTTGTAGATGTTTTCAAGAACATCTATTTCAAAGATTTCTACTCCGTCAACGATTAACTTGGCATAGGTTACAGCCATAGTTGTTTCGTATTCGGCATTTTCCTGCGGCTTAATATTACCGAGAGGGAATTCTTTGAAAGTTCCGATTAAAAAAGCAGTGGCAGGAACTTCCTTAATTCTTCCCGTTCCGTTGTAAGTTTCAAGGTTTGCTCTAACCTGTATCATTGTTGCTAAAAACGGATTAGAACATATTGCCATAACACTCGGATAAAGTGCATTCCACTTAATTTTGCATTCAAGTTTATCAATTCCGGCAAAAAATTCAGCAGAACCGACCATGCCAAGAGCCTTATGCTCAGCCATTTTATGCTTAATCTGCGGAAGCTGTACTTCTTCAGCTCGTCCGAGCAGGTTGATGCCGTTCATATAAACATTGGCGTTGGTTAATTTGTTTATTTCAATTTTAGACATATAAACTCCCTAAGATTTTTTGAAAAGACCGCAATCCCTAATCTCCACGTCCGAATAGTGCATAATGACATACTCCTTGCTGATGGCTTGGATTAAGGGACATTTGTAGATGTTTTTGCAGTTAAAACAAATGTCCGCACAATCGGTGTGAACCTCTAAAACTCCTCTGTCATTAACGATTGCGTACATTATGAACCGCCCAGAGATTTCAACAGTTCGATATTTATGAACGATTCAAAAGTAATTCTTTCAGCCGGAGTCGGAGGCATAAATTCGATGTCAAACGTTAAATGTCCGTTTGCAATTTCCGTTGCAGGGTTTTTATCCTGATTGAATGTACATTTACCGTCAATCAATGCACCACGACCGATTAACGTTCTAATAAACTGGTTTACAGTTTCACAGATAGAATCAATCAAGCCGTTATCAATCGGGTAATCCATGAATTGCAGCATTGAATATTCAACCGATTCGTGAATAATATCAGCGGTTCTTCTGACGTTTATAAAGTTGGTCGGATTTGTAGAACTCGGATAAGCAGCAGACCTGTTGCCCCACGTTCTGAAACCTGAGCCGTAAGAATTGAAAACAGTTACAACACCGCATTCATTCAAAGCGTTAACTTCAGATGTCGGGTCATTAATCATTGAAGTTAATTGCCGTTCAACCCCGACAATTCCTTGAATTTCAGTATTTGAAGGCGACCAGTGATAACCTTTCTCAACATCTTTTGCCGCAATTACACCGGCTAATCTTTGAGAATACGGTTGTAATTTTATGGAATCAGAAGTTGCATCATATACCTTTAAATGCGGATAACAAAGGATTATACGTTCGGATGAAGTATTGAAATTGATTGTACCTTCAGGCCCACGACCTGAAATAACTTCTTGAACAGATGCTCCGACAGGTGCATCAACAATACCCATCGCACGAATTTTATTGCAGATAGTATTCATCTCTGTTACAACAGCTGTTTCCTCACAAAATACAGGTGCAATAATCGTTTTAGGATAATAGCCAAATAAGGAATAACAATCCTCAAAGGCTTTCATTCCGGTGCGTTTTCCTGTAAGTGCATCAACACTTCCGTTGATTTCGCCGACTGTAACATCTGAAACATCTTCGTGTTTTTCAGGGTCATAGACGTTTATAACAATCGCAATCCCGGCACCCTGATCGAATATTGCTTGCAGGGCTTGAGGAATAGTAAATCCGGCTTTATGATTGCCGAAATACCTTACAGCCTCAATCTCATTCATAATCAAAGTCGGGGTGTTGATTGTTTTGTACTCGTCTTCAACATCTTCAATCGGTGCAGTTCCGACAATTCCGACAACAGCAGTTTTTACTGTAGTAATTGTTCTTGCACCTTTTGTAATTTCTATGGTTTCAACACCATGAAGAAAACTTGCAGGCATATATATAAACTCCTTGGGGGTAAAAATTAAATTTCTAAATCTTGTATATTTGTTGTGGTTAGTGTGAAATTAACTCCGTATTGCCAGATACCGGCTTTTTCGGAGATGAAAAAATCTTTTGATGGACTTAATTTTGAGCAACCGTCAGGTGCAAAACCTGTAAGAACTGCTTTAATTTTGTCAATATATTCGTATGCTCCCTCGTTTTTTCTGAGGTTTCGGGTTACGACAGTGATTGAAAATTCTTTTTTGTTTTCCTGAGAGATAAATCCGAGTGCATCTGTTGAAGTGTAGTTACTTCCCTGATAATGCACAAGCAAAGCACCAATCGGATGAAGTAAAATAAATTCGGCAGGTTTATCTGGAAAACCTTGAACAAGAACTTCAGGGAATACTGTTTTTAATTTTTCAATTATTGCGTTTTCAATATCTCTAATATTCAAGCATTCGATCCTTACTAAAAAGCCTGTCAATTATCGACTTATTTGTTTTGTATTCTTCAGCATTAAATCCTGCGGTTTCAAAAGAATCGTTTTCGCTTTGCAGGGATATAACACCTTTTTGGATATCTTTGAGAGTTGAGATTGCATTTTTGTAGTTATTTTCAATAACTTCCGGCATTTCATCTCTCATACGTCTTGAATACAGGCGGTGAATGCTTAAATCAATGGCAAGAATTCTGAGTAAAGGAAAATGGGCATCTAAGGGTAGAGTGTATCTGCCACGAAGATACCCATCGATGAGCGTAGAAGAATAAAGGATAGCCTCTTGGGCAACGACACGATCGACAGCTTCTTGCCCATCATCAGAAGTGAGCTGGATAAGAGTAGGGGTAGAGGTTTGTGTTTCGATATCTTCGATCGTGCAATAAACCATTTTATACTCCTCGTATAATTCTTATTTCCTGACCTGCGGTTCCGGCATCAAGAGCATAGCCGTTTGTAATGGCAGAGTCTGCAACCTTAACTGCTTTACCTTCCGCATCAGATGCAACGGCATCTCCGACAGCGATTGTTCCTGCGGCTTCAACAAGCAGAATTCCTAAAACCGCAACAGGTGCATATTCACCTTTAGCGGTTGAAACATCTGAAACACCGAGAGCTTTAGCACCTGCTGCACAATAATTGCCGTCAAATCCGATAAATCTGTGCTGTTCCAAATCAGCAGCAGCAAGTGCAGAATCAATTAAAAGAGGTTTGTATGTTTTATTTGTTGTCATCAGAACCTCCTTTTTCATCTGCTTTTGATTCTTCTTCCGCAGTTACGGTTTGAGATTCAGTTTCGGTTTTTGTTTCTGCTTTTGTCTGATTTTTAGCAGAGGTTTTATTTTCAGACTTCTTGTTCCCTGTTGATGCAGTTTTAGAAGTTTGAGTTTGTGCTTTAGATTTTGCAGGGGCTGACTGATTCGGCAGAAGTTCCACAAAATCTTCAAGACGTTTTGCTTGAGTGTCATCAAGTTCAATGGTTGAACCTTCTTTATACACAGTTTTATTGTGCATGATGTGTGTTTAACTTTGTACTTCAGAGCCATCAGAACCTCCTTGTCCACTTGTTTGTGACGTTTTTGCTTCACCGTTTACTTTTGAAATTAAGTACCCGGCTTCAGCACCGACTAAAAACGGTGTGTAAATGTCGGTAGCCCTGATATACTTAACTTTGTTGCCCTCTTTTTGATATTCATCAATTTGCAGGGCATCTTTTTTGCGGACAGTGTATCCGTAAGAGGGGTCGTATTCCGTTCTTGAATTGCCAAGATTTGGAACATATGCAAGCACAATATTATCCTGCCAGATTCTGACAAAATTTCCGTCTTTATCCGCAAAGATTGATTTTCCGATGAAAATATTTTCAATCTCAAAAATTTCTTTTAATAAATTAATTGTTACTAATTTATTGAGATTGTCGGAAATCAAACCTTTAAGTTGAGGGTGTTTTTTGAGGGTTTTCCACGCTGCTTGCCCTATAATCATAGTGTTCGGGTCTTGAGCAATTTTAGAGGAAACCGCATCTTTGGCATCATCGATTACACCCTGCGGATCAGAATTCTCATCGGTAAAACAAGATGTGCCGGACAATAAAATTTTGTTGCCGGTAGGATATTTGTTAGCATCTTGAGCCAAATCGGCACACTGTTTTTCAAGTTTCAGCTTCAAACCTTCCGTTACAACATTAGTTGCGTGAAGTTGTAATTTGACTTTTTCTGCCTCCTGTTCTTCACGATAATCAATCGGGTATGACAAATCGTGTTCAGCGAGGGTAGTTGTATGTTTTTTGAAACCTTGCGGCGAGATAACATTTGAATTCGCCCTTATTGCACGTTCGGTATCGTAAAGATTGAACGCTTCCTTGTTGAACTCAAAAATGTCAATTTTTTCTTTCTCAGAAGTAATTTCAGGGAACAGATGCTGAGCCACAAAGGCATTATTACTGTAACCACGAGCGACCTCTGAGAGATACGCATTTATGCGTAATTCTTCCAATCTTCCCATTTAAACTCCTTTTATATCAATGTTTCGGGGTATTACTTATTTAATTTGAGCAGTGCATCTTTAAATGAGATGTTTTCTTTTGTTGCAAGAGCCTTAGCCTCTTTGAAAATCTCAACGCTTTCCTCATCTGCGTTTGCAAACTTTTCCACATCTTCATTTGTTTGGTCTGTTTGCTTTTCTTTAGTGGCAAACTCACCGTATTTTATTTGATTCGGCAGGGACTCAATAAAAGATTTGAAGTCGAGAACGACTGTTGAATCCTCGCCGAATTTTTTGACATTATCTAACTCCTGAAGAACGGATAAGACAACATTCTTGTTTGCAGGGACTAACGTTCCCTTTTCAATTTGCTTGTCGATGAATTCTTCAAATTCTTTTTTCTTCAAAGAAGTTTTAATGTCATTCAATTCTTTTTCGATTTCTTCCTTACCCTGAGCTTTTTCTTTAAAAGTTGCGACTTCATCGGATAAAGCAGAAATTTTTTCTTTTAAAGATTTGATTGTTTCAAGTTTTTTGTTTGATTCCTTGAATGTTGCAAGCTGCTTTTCAAGGTCTGCAACCTGATTTTTCAAATCTTCAATTTCTTGTTCCGAAAATTGTTCCGGCTCATCTTCAGCATTGAATTCAAAAGTATCAGCTTCTGATTCCATAAATTTGATAGGTTCTAAACCTTTAACCTGAGGAATTGCAGCGCCGAGGAATGAAACGGCTTTAAGGTATGCACCTTTGCCTTCAAGATTTCTGTATAATTCAACAGAAACTTTTTTGAACTTGCCGTCATTAACGTCTTTTTCAAACTCTTCAGGTACTTCTTTAAAACTCACTTTGAGTTTATCGCCGTCAGCTTTTACGGTATCAACCCAGCCGTAAGCGGGTCCTGATTGCTGATGATCGATTGTAATCGGGGCTTCGCAAAATTGCGGATCATAGTTTTTTGCAATCTGTGCGATTTCTTTTTTGGTAAACTTTCCTTGGGGATAAGTTCCGGCTTTAAAAACTTCAAAAAACTTCATTAAATTATAATCTCCGTATTAAATACATTTGCACCTCGAAAGGTGTCCTTTTAAAAATCTGTATATTCGGAGTATAAACGTTGTCGTTATGCGGTTTCAAAGGTGTTTTGACAGCGATTTTTACATGCAAAAGTTCAATAAAAAGTTCAATGCAAATATTGCCTTGAAATCGTTGGGGGATAAAGTTTAGACTGCAATATATATGAATTAAAAAAGGACACCAGTCCTTTTCTTTCGTTTCATCCTGTTAATAAATAGAGGAGTATTATGGATTTTATTACTCAAATTTCCCCGTTAATAGAAAACATTGGTTTTCCTGCACTGGTGTTTGCCATCTGGTATATTTATCACCAATCGCAGGTTAAAGCATTTGAAACAATTATTCAGGACAACTTCGAAATCTTAAAAGACCTGTTGGAAACGAATCAATACCACGCAGCACTTCTTTCAAGAATTGAAAGTAAAATCGACAACAACCTCTGGTGTCCGATTTTAAAAAAGGAGGTTCATTAGATGAATCCTGAAAGATTGCAATTAAAAGGAATGCTTGCCGAAAGCAAAAAAAGCTTCCGTACCTTAGATACGGAAGCTTCAGGACTTGTTATATTAATTCGTGCTCTTTTAAATCCATACGAGGATATTAAAAATCTTGATATGGATAAAGTATTTGTTTCTGTAAAAAGACTCAAAGAAATAACGGAAGAAATGCAAACTCTCAACGAAAAAATAAAAAAATTGGAGTCTGAATTTGAACAGTAAAAAACAAAGTTTATTATCCGAAGCAGAACGGCTTTTTATATATGAGTATTTACCTGCCGCTGTTATAGCACGCCAACTTAATCTAAACCGAAAAACAGTAAATACTTGGAGAGCCCAGTATGAATGGGATAAAAAGCGTGCGGCATTTTTAAAATCCAAAATGTCATTTCATGAAGAATTATACGAATTTGCCAGAAAAATTATGCATGAAATTTCAGAAGAAATGGATGCCGGAGAAAAAGTAGATCCTGCAAGAATGAATGCTTTGTGCAGATTTATCCCATTATTCACAACCTCCAAAAAGTATGAGGACACTATAAAGAAAAAAGAGAAAGAAAGCCCCAAAGGCTTAACCCCTGAACTTATTTCTCAAATTGAAGAAGAAATTCTCGGAATAAAACACCTAGATGCCAACCAAGAATAAACCCCCGTTTTTTCTGCCATATCAATTAAGATGGCTGAACGATAATTCAAAAGTAAAAATATGGGAGAAATCCCGAAGAATTGGTGCGACCTACGTTCAAAGCTATGAGGACGTAAGGGATTGCGTCAAGAAAACAGTTCCTGCGGTGTGGTTTTCATCAGCCGATGAATCCGCCGCTCGTGAGTACATTGACTATTGCAAAATATGGGCGAATTTATTTAATGTTGCCGCAAAAGACCTGGGCGAACAGGTCTTAGATAAAGAAAAAGATGTCAAAGCCTACGTTATTGCTTTTTCAAACGGCACAAAAATTCACGCATTATCTTCAAACCCTAAAGGTTTTCGTTCCAAAGGCGGAAAAGTTGTACTTGATGAATTCGCTTTTCACAACAACCCTGCCGAACTTTGGAAAGCGGCACGACCTTGTATTACTTGGGGATATCCTTTAAGGATTCTTTCAACACATAACGGTCAAAGTTGTCTTTATTACAAATTCTTGGATCAGGTTGAAAAAGGAAAATTAAACTGGTCGCATCACAAAACCCCGATTCAGCTTGCAGTAGATGAAGGGTTGATAGATAAAATCTACGGCAGACCGACAACACAAGCGGAACGTGAAGAGTGGCTGAATGAAGAGCGAAAAAACTGCTTTGACGATTACACTTGGTTACAGGAATACTGCTGCGTTGCGATTGATGAAGCGTGTGCATTTCTTCCTTATGATTTAATTTCAACTTGCGAGATGCCGGATGTTTTAAAATCCCTTGATGAGATAAAAGGCGATTTGTATGTCGGTATAGATATCGGCAGAAGAAAAGATTTAACCGTTATTTGGTGTTTGGAACGATTTGAAAATTCAAAATACACAAGAAAAGTTAAAGTCTTAGAAAAAACACCGTTCCATATCCAATACGAAATTATTTCAGAAATTCTAAAACACCCGAAACTCCGCAGATGCTGTATTGACTCAACCGGTATCGGAATGCAGTTAGCAGAAACGGCTCAAAGAGATTTCGGGAAATACAGAGTCGAGGCTGTAATGTTCACGAATAAATCCAAAGAGGAGATGGCATTTAACCTGCGAACCAATTTTGAAGATAAATCAGTCTTTATTCCCACAGACCACGATATTCGTGAAGATTTACACTCAATAAGAAGAGTTGCAACAAAAGCAGGAAATATCCGCTTTGATGCAGATACCGCAGAAGTCAACGGACACGCAGACAGGTTCTGGGCATTGGCACTGGCTCTAATCGCCTGCTATGTACCGTATTCACCTGTAGAAATCGAAACAAGGAGAAGATATGAAACATTAAAGATGACTCAAAATTTTTAGAATCGATTTTAAGCCGTTTAAATTTACTCAGATGATAATTTATACCACCCCAAACCGAAAAATTTAATACAGACGTTTTTGAACACTTTTTGAACGGGGTCAGAAAATAATTTAAATACCAAAAATTTAGGAGACAAAAATTATGCCAAAAGAATTAACATTACCATCCGGAAAAGTCGCAATCATTGAAAAGGGCAAAGGCAAAGACCTTTTGCAAGCTCAAATCAAGGCAAAGACTTCAGATGAAATCCCCTACGCTCTTATAGCTGAACTTGTTGAAATTGACGGACAAAAACTTGTCTATGAAGACATCCTTGAAATGGACTTAGAAGATGTATTATCTCTTCAAGGAGAAATTTCGGGGAAGTTATCAGTGGGGAAAGCGAAAGAGATTCCGGAGAAAACGGAAGAAAAAACGGAGATAGTGACTGCTCTGACAGCAGCTCTTACCTCCCCGACAGCCAAAGCATAATCCATTTATGCAAAATAACCGGATGGCAATATTCTGAAATTTGCGAAATGCCAATCCCTGTACTTGTATACTGGTGCAATCAGTCAATAAAATACACGAATAAACGTAACGAGGACTTTGAAGAACAATGCTCGATACAATGATGAAAGTTTCATTAACTTTAGTCGCTTTCGATAAAATGTCGAGGGTTATTCGTGATGCTGTAAATAAATCCAATGACGAATTTGATAAACTTCAGCGAGAAATCAAAAACACCTCAGATATATTAGACAAACTCGGGCAGAATATGACAAAAGTCGGGGGTGCATTGACTCTTGCAGGGGGCGGACTTGCGTATAAACTGGGAATTACAGAGGCTATTCCTGAAGCATTCCAAATGGAACACCGTTTAAGAGAACTTGGCAATGTAGGACAGTTATCCGCAAAACAGCTTGAGGATATGGATAAACGTCTTGCATCAATATCCCGTTATACAAACCAGATGCGGCCTGAAATCGCAGAAGGTTTGAATGTTCTTGTTGCATCAGGTATTGATCCAACCAAAGCCCTTGATTATATGAATGTTATCGGCAGAACTGCAACAGGTGAACAAGCTGCTATTGCGGATATTTCAAGAACTGCTTTTGCCGTAAGCGATAACTTAAAAGTTCCTATTGATGATTTGGGAAAATCAATGGATATTCTTGCGATGTCCGGTAAAGAGGGACGTTTTGAATTAAAGGATATGGCTGCGGCATTTCCGAGTTTAACAGCAGGTGCCGCTATGCTTGGAATGAAAGGGACGCCTGCCGTTGCATCTTTAGGTGCTGCCCTGCAAGTTGCAATGAAAGGTGCCGGCGAGGCATCTGAGGCAGCAAATAACCTCGAAAATTTTATTCAAAAGGTTACTTCCCCACTTGCAGTAAAGAACTTTGAGGAAGTCTTCGGAGTTAATCTCAAACAGGTTCTTTTAGATGCGGCCGCTCAAGGTCGTGATCCAATCTTAGAAGTTATTGAAATGATGACTGAACTCTCAGGCGGAGATGTTTTTAAGGTTTCGGAAGTCTTTCAGGATAAACAGGTTTTAAATTTCATAAAACCTATGATGCAAAATCTTGATGAATATAAAAGGATAAAAGCATCTGCATTAAGTGCCGAGGGCGTTGTTGATTCCGACTTTAAACACATGATGGAAACAACAAACGAACAATTTAAGCTCTTAAAAATTAATATGAAAGAGCTTGTATTCCCTCATTTGCATAAGCCGATAGAGTTAATAAACAATCTTCTGACAAAAATAAATAATAATCCTTTGCTACAAAAAGGTTTATTCGGGGCTATTATAGGAACAATCGGCTTAGGAATTTTGCTTACAACGCTTGGCACTGCAACAATAATTATCGGCAAATTTGTTGGAATGTACGGTAAATTCTTGGGTTACGCTCGTGATTTAAGTCCTGTTCTTGCAAGAAATGCTGTTCTATTATTGCAAAATGCAGGGTTAACAAGCACATCTCACTCACTTGATACAGCATTTAACATCTTTAAATCAGGAAATAAACTTGGTTTGAATCTTCCCAAACACACATTATTAGGTTTTAGTGCTGATATAAGGCGAATTGATAATGAGATGAGAAAAGGATTAATAAGGACTTTCACCGAACTGCCTGCAAATATTTCAAAGTCAGCTCTATCATTAAAAGACTGGACTGTATCATCAATAAAAGCAATGCCGGCTAATTTTATAAATGGTTTAAAAGCGTTCAAAACAGGTTTTTTAAGTATTCCAAACCTGATTAAAAATGCAATAATCGCATTCAGAGCATTTTCTGTTACTTTGCTTACATCTCCTCTCGGTTGGATTGCTCTTGCAATCGGAGTTGTCGCTCTTGTTATTTACAAATACTGGAAACCGATTTCAGGATTCTTTAAAGGTATGTGGCAGGGATTAAAAGAAGGTTTACAGCCATTAATGCCGTTATTCCAAAGAATGGGGAAAGCACTCTCGCCTATTCTTGCACCTATCAAAGCCATTGTTGATTGGTTCAAAAAACTAATAAAACCTGTTGAAGATACAGGCGGTGCTGCTGAAAAAATGGGCGTTCGTTTTGGTAAAGCCATTGCTAATATAATCGTGAAGTTGGTTGAACTTGTCACAAAAGCATTTGAATTCGGAAGTAAAATCACAAGTATGCTTGCCGCAGGGATTATGTCCGGCATTGCTAAAGTAAAAGGCTGTATTTCTCAGGTAGCTCAGGTTATAAGAGACCATCTGCCTCATTCCCCTGCAAAGACTGGGCCGCTTAAAGATTTGCACAAAGTCAAAATTGTTGAAACTATTGCATCAACATTAAAACCGTTGCCTCTCCAAAATGCGATGACTAAGACCTTGGGAGTATTTTCAGGAGGCTTAAAAGCCAACGTGAGAGGTCGCTCATCTGCACCGGCATCCATTGTTGTAACCTATAACCCGACAATCACAATTTCAGGTTCTGAATCCAAAGAAGAATTTTTGAAGATGCTTAAAAAGCATAAAGATGAAGTCGTGAACATCATTAAAAGGGAGTTTGAACGTAAGGAACGTGTTGCTTATTAAGGAGTTTTGAAATTGTTCGCTCAACTTGGAGACATAAAATTTGAACTAATAACTTATTTCAACGGTTTAAATGAAACCGTATCCTACAATTACGCTCAGCACGACCGTATTGAAAACAAACCCATTCTGCAATTCTTAGGCAAAAATTTGCAGGAAGAAGATATAAAGTTAAACTTCCACCGTAACTTCTGCGTGCCGGAAGATGAGATAAAAAATTTAAAAGATGTCGCAGATGCGGCAACCCCTTTGAAATTTATCAAAGGAAACGGTGAATATGTCGGTGTTTTTGTCATTGATGAAATCGGACAAACCACAGAACAAGCCTCGCCGGAGGGCGATTTGATATCGGTTCAGGTCGATGTCCGGCTAAGAGAATACACAGGAAAAATCCCTGAAGATAAACAGGAGCAGAAAGGATTTAAAAAGAAATGACGGAGGAATTCTATTCCTATATCACTCGTGACGGAGACCGTTGGGATATGATTTCTCAGAAATACTACAGCAACCCGAATTTGTATGAGGAGATTATTAAAGCAAACCCCGAAGTTCCGATTGAACCTGTCTTAGAAGCAGGAATAAAACTCAAAATCCCAGTTCTTGAAGAGTCCGAAACCATACAGTTTGAACTACCCCCTTGGAAGAAATAAGCGTCAGCCGGAGTGGAGTTGGCGGAAACGGTGAGTTTTCGACAACGCAACTGTACGAT
>OLIW01002356.1_pt1 | contig 14213 bp, 11 predicted proteins | sample 1601321 | NCBI WGS metagenome assembly OLIW01 (sample SAMEA2452114, study PRJEB22498) | human gut metagenome | reverse complement strand
GGTGCTCGTTGGATGCTCCTCTCTTTGAGTATGGCAACCGTACGGCAAACATCGCACTCGGTTGGGGAGACAAGGGAAATTGGTTGGAGAAGCTCGAACCGAGTTCAACCGTTTATTCATGGGTGATGAATAACCACTGGCATACGAACTTCCCGTTGACCCAAGATGGTCCTGTCCAATTCCGTTACCGTTTGTATCCGCATGAAGCTTACGATGTGGTGGAAGCGAACCGTTTCGGAATGGAACAATCGCAACCGCTGGTATACGTTACGGCAGATAAAGATCCGCAGGTTCAGCCATTGATAGCTGTCGACAACCGGAAAGTGTACTCGACGATTATCAAATCACTGGAAAGCGACCGTGCTTTGATCGTCCGCCTTCGTTCCTTGTCCGACAAAGAGGAAAGCGTAAAACTGTCTTTTCCTAAAAAGGTCCCGGTGCGTGTTTCTGTCTGTGACCGGGAAGAGATAGCCGGAGAGAGAACCGACGGCAATCTGGTGATGGCTCCGTACGGACAAATAACATTGATATTGGAATACTAAGAAGCGTTATTTGGGATAGTATAGTAGTGCTAGCAGGGGTAGCACAGTAGTGTTACTCTATTTAGGACAGTAGTGTGGGGAGACCTAACACTACTGTCCTGTTTTTTTTCTGAAAGTATTTATTTTATTCTCGTGCTGTATGAATCATGGAGAACAGATTTTCGGGAGGAGTTGTAGAAGGAATGGCACAACCTGCATTCAGTATAAATCGGGGATTGTTCTTGAATTCTTCTATTAATTCGATTGTTGTTTCTCCTGTCCTTACAGCCAAACCAGCAGCATTCATTGCACAAAAACTCCACCTTGTCTTTTTCTTGCCAAGACAGTGTCTTCCATCGGTCATAGGCTTTATTTAAGCGAAAATCAGGAACAACATACCGGAAATCTTCACGTCGTATTTCCTCTACCAGCTGCTTAAAATCCGTGATTACTTTTGTGGTGGACGAAACAAAATAAAGGTGCGGATAATGTTTTTTCAGATATTCCAACAGCAGATCCGAATGGACAATCACACCGTTTTGCACATCTTTATTTTCTTCCAGTAAAGCACAGAGCGCATTGCATTTCCGGTCAGAAAGATGCTTCTCTTTTAAAAGAGAGTTGCTGAAGGTCAGCCGCGCGGATATTCCATACTCCTGCATCAGTGCCAGAACTTCTTTCGGATCATTCTCTCCAAAACCGGCACGTCCGCCGCCCCAGATACAATCTGCCGGAGCTCCATAGATCGAACCGATTTCACACCAGTCATAAAACCAGTCCCAAATGCTCTTGGATTTTCTTCATTCCCAGCTCCTTTGCATCCTATCTCCCTGCCTGCAATCCAAAACTATCTTTTTTGCTTTTCTCTCTCCGACATCGGGACTTCATTTTTCATGTAAGTATCCCACACCTGCATCCGATCCTGCTCATCCAGCTTTCGCAATACCTTCGCCGGAACACCTGCCACGATGCAGTTATCCGGAACATCACGGTTTACGACTGCCCCTGCCGCTACAATACAGTTTTTTCCGATGGTCACCCCACCACAGATCGTCGCGCTCGAACAGATCCAACTTCCGCTTCCGATGTGGATCGGCTTTGCATACTCAAGGTCATGGAAACCATCCGGATACTGCTGCGGCAGACGCTCATCGGAGAGGAACGGATGGAATCATTTTTTCCAGCAGACGCTGCTTTCTTTTCTTCATCCACAGCGGTGTGCGGTTGAATTTATCACAGGTTTCCATCCCAAACGAATGGTATTTTTCCAGATCTTTGCTGTCGGCATTGTAGAGTCTGCCGGCTTTCATTCTTTCCCAGTTATTCATGTCTGTTTCTCCTTTTTTGGGATCGCGTACCTTATTCTTCTTTCTCCAGAAATGTCTGCACATTTTCTTTTGTAACTTTCTGATATGCGCGATATATATATTTATAATTTTTAAACGGATTTGGATTATTTTCATCCTCTGTAGCAATCGAAAATGCAAGATTTGCCATTGCTGCTGCCTGCCCTTCTTTATCGTTATATACGGTTGCTGCAAGTGTTCCGTCTTTTACCGCTTCAAGCCCTTCTTTTGTCCCATCTATTCCAAAAAATACCGGCCGGTTTGTTTCCGTATACCCGAGCTTTTCATAAGCATCCATAGCACCGAGTGCCATTGCATCATTATTGGCAAGAACAACTTCCATCCGGTTGTTATATTGTCCGATCAGCTGTATCATACGGTTCTGTGCCTGCACACGATTCCAGTTTGCAATCTGATAACTCAGTTTTTCCAGTGCAATCCCCTGTTCTTTCAGGCTCTCCGCAACGCTTTCCGTTCTAATAATGGCATCCTGATGCCCCATTTCCCCCTCAAGTATCACATACTGGATCTTTCCATCATGATTACGGTCCACATCCGGATGTTCTTTGATATAATCTGCTGCAAGCTGTCCCTGCATCTGTCCGGATTGTTTTGCTTCTGCTCCGACATAATATAACTGATCCCACTGCATCAGGTCTTCTTCCACAGGTTCCCTGTTAAAAAATATAATGGGAATATCGTGTTCCTGCGCGGCTGTAATGATCTGCGACGGATCCGTCCGGTCTGCCAGATTGACGCACAGAATATCACAGCCATTGCCGATCATTTCCTGCACCTGATCGTCCTGCGTTCTCTGCGAATTTGCAGCATCCATAATGGTCAGACTGATATCATATCCCCTTTTTTCCAGTGTCCTGCATTCCCTTTTAAAATTTTCCAGAAGTTCCCCCAGAAAGGTATCTCTCTGGTCATAACATGCGACACCAATATAAATCTGTTTCGGTATTTCCTTTTTTTCGCTTCCACATGCACCATACAAAAGAATTCCCATCAGACCAATTAATGCCATAGCGTTTTTTATTTTTCTTTTATCCATGATAACCTCTGATTTTACCGGCTGATTGTAAACAGCAGATTCCGGTTCTCCTCCGAAAAAAGATTCTCCCGCGTGAGAACGGTATATGTAATCTGCCGGTCTTTCATTTTATAGAAAAAATTATGTCGTTTTTTAATAAGCTCTGCAACGCTTTCATAGCCTGCGTCAAACTCATCCGGAGCAACCAGACATTGTGCCCATCCTGCATCCAGATAATAAACTGCCTCCGTTGAATTTCCAATTCCATAGAGTACCGCCCCATACAGGTCATTATCCTTTGCCGCCTCCCCGGCTTCCACAAAGCTTGCATTATCCAAAGCCATCACGATATCCACCCTTCTTTGTGTCTGTAAATTGATTTTCTCTTTCGAATCATTTTCTTTTGATACAGACCATAAAATTTCTGCGCCACTCCCCTTTAATGTATCGCAAATCCCCTTCATTCTTTTTATCACTGCTTCTGAAGTGGCATGCTGCGAATAGATCCCAATCTTCTTCCCGATCAGATTTCCACGGTAATTTTCCAGAAGCTTTTGGGCAAGATCCGCACCCATATGGTAATGATCAGGTTCTATTGTATGCAATCCGGACGGTTCTTCGGGAAATGTATCTCCCACGGCCATTATAGGAACACTTTTTTCCAGCTGTTTTAGCTTTTGCTGCCCATCCCGGTTTGCAATCGGTTTTACGATCACCGCATCTGCTCCTTTTGCAATTTCCTGATTCATAATCTCAATCTCATCATTGGCGGTTTCCATATTGTCCTTACTGATGATCACAACATCTGTATCATATTCCCGTGCTGCCATTTTCAGTCCGTATTTAAACGCTGACCACTCGCTCTCATCCACATCCGGTATGATCACCGCAATTGTTTCTGGATCATGGCCGTTTTGCTTATAGATGATAAAGCCGAGAACCAGAATCACGAGAATTCCCAGAACTGCCTCTATTATCACAAATGTTTTTTTCCCATGTTTCATTTTAAGAATCCTCCGGCATATGGTGTTCCTCAAATTTCCTGCAGTTTTCCTCACTGTAAACAATCTCTGGGATGATAACTGTCACTGTCGTTCCCTCATCCAGTTCACTTTCTATCTGAAGTCCGTATGGTTCTCCAAACAATAACCGGAGCCGGTTATTTACATTTACAAGCCCGACTCCGGAGCCTTTTTTATGTACACGGTTTGTATCCTTTAATAACAGGTCAATCTCCTCTTCCGGAATCCCCATTCCGTTATCCGATACCTGCATAAAGATATTTTCTTGTTCTTTCCATCCGCGAATGAGGATTTTTCCGCAGTCATCCATCTCCCTTACGCCGTAATTGATCGCATTTTCAAGGATCGGCTGCAGCACAAGTTTCACGATACAATCATCCAGAATATCCGGACGGATATCAAATACAACTTCAAACTTATTTTTATACCGCACTTTTTGTATATTAACATAACTTTGCGCGTGCTGCAGTTCATCCCTTATGCGGATAACCGTATGTCCTTTTGAAAGGCTGATCCGGAAAAGCTTTGCCAGCTGCGTGATCATAAAGGCAGCTTCCTCATTTTTACCGCTCTCTATCATCCAGGTGATGGAGTCTAATGTATTGTATAAAAAATGCGGGTTGATCTGGCTTTGCAGCACATCAAATTCGCTTTTTCTTCTTTCATTCTGTTCCCATATGACTTTTTTCATCAGTTCGGAATTCTGCCGGTAGGATTCCTGAATGGATTGTCCCAGATGCCGGATCTCTGTTGAGCCTCCGATTGCAATCTTTTCTTCTTTTCCTTCCTGATATTCACGCACCGAGTGATCCAGTTTCATAATCGGCCGCGATATCCGCACGGAAATGATGCGGTTTACAAATACAAGCATCATTGCCATAAGCAGTAAAATAAGCAGGACAAACTGCTTTACATCGGCCATCTTATTTGTGAATATTTCATACGGCATAACACAGACCAGGCGCCATCCTGTATAACTGATTGCACCCACCATAACTTTTCTGTGGTTTTTTCCCAAATATTCATCGTAAATTTTTTCTTTGGACGAAGCTGCCTTTACGCTGCTTTCTGTATTCATGCCATTGTCAATTCTTGCCTGATGCGGATGATAAATAATATTTCCCTCACCATCACACAGATAAAAATACTGTCCTTTTCCTGACGTATTGATCCGTTCCATCATACGTGAAATCCCGGAATAGTCCATATCCACAAGCAGCACTCCCAACTGTGTATCTGTCCCATTCGTAAGTTCCACGACACGGCTGGAAGAAATCACCCAGTAATACCGACAGGTACCGTCATCAAATAAATTCTGGACATGGGGTGGGGAAAAATGGATATTCTCCATACGTGTTTTTGCCTGCATAAACCATCCCTGTCTGGTCACATCCGGTTCTTCTTTCTGGGCAACAACCGGCTCTGCTGCCATAAGGCTTCCGTATCCATTATATATAGCAATGCTCCTTAAGTTCTCTTTATTTGCCTCATATAAAAGATTTAACCCTTTGTGGATGGATTCGTTCTGTTCCCGGATATCGTTTTCCTTTATAACATCATAATATGCGGCATCCGATATCTGCCTCATATTCACAAGATAATTTTCTATGGAATCCACCGTCTGATCCATCATCTTTCGGTTATTATCCACAATATTCTGCTGTGTGATCCCCGAAAATCTCCAATATACCATCATGCCCATACAAATCATAATTAAGGTTGATATTACAGAAAATGCAACCATGATGGTTGACTGGATATCTCCCGGTTTATTTTTCATTTTTTTCATATGCTGTCCTGTATTTTGAAGGGGATACCCCAAACTGTCTTTTAAACACATAACTGAAGTAATTTGGATCGGAATATCCCACACTCTTTGCAATCATATAACTTTTTTCCGCGGTTTCCACAAGCATGCGTGCCGCCTTATCCATACGGTATTCCGTCAGGTATCCGACAAAAGAATTCCCTGTTTCTTTTTTGAACATGCTTGAAAAATAAGAATTTGACACGCCCAATTCTTTACAGATATCGTCAAGCCCTAAATCTTCCTGCTGATAATTGTCGTGCACATATTCTTTTGCCCTCCCGATCAGGGATTTCTTGGAATGATACCGGGCATCTGCCATGTCATCATGCAGCATACAGCAGAATTTTAAAAGCCATTTCTGCAAAACCTGCGGTTCTAAATTACACAGTTCATTATACAAAGAACCGATACCTCCCGGTATTTTTGTGGTATCCATTTCATTGTTGACCATAAAATGATACAGTTCGCCAATGAGTTCCATAACTGCCACATGATATTTTTCCAATGATTTCAGGTCAAGGAATTTATGCTGCATGTAAACTTCTATGGCATTTGCAATATCTTCATTTTCTCCAAGGCAGATCTTTTTGAACACATTGGACAGTTCTGTTTTCTCTCCGGCATCCCTTTGGATTTTTCTCTGTGGAACAATCTCTTTTAAATTTATCGCCCGGTTGCTTCCATATAAAACACGATAGGAAACCGCTTCCCTGGCGCTTTGATACGATGCTGCAATCTTTGCAATGTGCCCACATACCTGACCGATCCCTATGGTTACTTTTGCCCCCATAATATGATGGATATATTTACAGAAACGGTCACAGGCATCCGTCAGTTCTGAAATTTCTTCCTCACTTTTTAACTGCATAATCATAATGGTATCCCCAAGATAGCGAAAACGCTTCGCGTTCCATTTTTCCCCGAGGTTCTCCCCTGCCTGCCGGTCTACCGATACCGAAAGCAGCCGTATATCCATGCCCTCCGGAACCTGACTTGCCGATGTGTGTATGATCAGGCAGCAATACCACGGGCCTGTAAAAGCAATCTGGTAATCCTTAAAATAATGCGGCATCTCCTCTTCCGGAATACGTCCTTCAATAAGCGTTGTATACAAATTCGCCTGCAGCATCGGAAGGGAATCCGCATAATATTTTTTCAAAAGATCCGTATTTCTTTTTTCACTGATCTCATAGTCCAGTTTCTCTTTCAGACGCTTAAACACTTCTGTTATTTCAACAGCATTGAGCGGCTTTAAAATATATTCCTCGATTTCAAGATGCACGGCTTCTTTTGCATATTCAAAATCATCAAATCCGGTAAAAAGCAGAATTTTTGTTGCCGGATACTTTGCTTTTATATGCGCACACAATTCCAGCCCGTCCATATACGGCATCCGGATGTCCGTCATAACAACATCCGGCTGCATTTCTTCAAGCATGTCCATTGCTTTAAATCCGTTGTTTGCATGCCCGGTAACCTGAAAGCCGAGTTCCTCCCATTTGACTTTTTTAACGATGGCTTCAATGACTTCTTCTTCATCATCCACCAGCAATAATGTATACATACCTCTTCCCCCATGTTATTTTATTTATTATAGCAATTTGTCCAGATAAAGTAAAACCTTTCCAACATAAAACAGAGATGCCCTGCATGTTTCATGCATCACCGGCATCCCTGCTTTTTCATTATAGAGGAGAGTATATGTTTTATTTTTTCTGAACGTATTTCAGACAATCCAGTGTTACTGCAACAAGGATGATAATACCTGAGAATACGAACTGGAGGTTTGTATCAATACCCAGTATTGTGAGGGAGTATGTTAATGCTGTAAAGATACATACACCGGTAACAACACCGGAAATCTTACCAATACCACCGGTAAATGATACACCACCGACAACACAGGCTGCAATGGCATCCATATCCCAGCCCTGTCCATAAGCTGCAGAACAGGAACCTACCATTCTGGCACATTCAAGCCAGGAACCAAATCCGTAAAGGATACCTGCCATAATAAATGCACCAAGTGTTACTGCAAAGACAGAAATTCCTGAAACAGCTGCTGCCTCCGGATTTCCTCCGACTGCATAAAGATTTTTACCAAAGGTTGTTTTGTTCCAGATAAACCATACAATGACAATTGCTGCAACTGCCCAGAGAATGATGGTCGGGAATCCATTGACTTTTGGAATTACCATATTCGGAATGGTCGGCTCGATCGCTCCGAAGGAAACACCTTTTGTCGCATAGGTGACCAGACCAAAAATGACAAGCATGTTTGCCATGGTCGATATAAACGGATGCATCTTGAATTTCGCTGTAAAAAATCCGGCTATACTTGTAAAGAACGTACATAATACAATACATGCTACCAGTGCAAGAACGACTCTTGCCGGTGTCGGTACTTTCGTAAAATCAAAGATGTGTCCGAACACACCACCTGTATTTACACCCTGATGCATGATAATGGTTGCGGTTGTCATTCCCATACCAACCATTCGTCCAACGGAAAGATCCGTTCCGGTAAGAAGAATGAGTCCTGCAACTCCAAGTGCCAAGAACATTCTTGGCGATGCCTGCTGGAGAATATTTAAGATATTGTTATAGGTAAGCAGCGGCGTTCCTTTTTTGATTGGAGTTATGATACATAACGCAACAAAAATAAGAATAATCGCGATGTAGAGTCCATTCTGTAAAAGGAATGTTCTCCGGTTAAATGTATACTTATAATTTTCCCATTTCTGTGCCTGATTTTCTGCAAATGTGAATTTGGACAACCGGAGCAGATCAATCAGATGATACTTGTAACTGTACGCATCATGCTTCCGGTCTTTAATCCTCTGATACTCTTTTTCCAGTTCAATCTTTTCATTGGAAACACGGTTCTTATATACATAATTTTCTTCTTTGACCTCGGCCTGGGCGGAAGTCTTTGCCAGAGTTTCTTTGTGTTCCTTTTCAATCTTTGCAAGTTTCTGCTGATGCTCCTGCAGTGCCTGTTCCTTTTCCGCTATACAACTTGCCTTAACTGCATTATAATACTTGTCAAAATTATTTTTGAGATAATTTTCTGCTTTCCCGATCAGTTTTGCGATCTGGTCTTTGTTCTGTGCCTCTACCGCTTTTGCCTGTTCAAGCTCCTTCTGGCAGGATGCAATCTCAGAATCTTTTTCCCCTTTGGAAAGTGTTTTATCTCTTTTTACGTTTTCGATCCTGCCCTGGTACATAATGACTTTTGCCGTACCATCTTTTCTGAGTTCATCAATCTCTTTTTGTATTTTTCCGACATATTCCTCAATCGGCTGACGCAGTGTTTTTTCCTGCTCCGCTGTAAGAATCTTGCTATTTGCCATATCTGTCCCCCCTGCCTATAAATATTTCGCGCTGAGGCGAAGTAATTCTTCCTGATTCGTTTCCTTTGTATTGACAATGCCCGCAAGCCGTCCGTTCGACATGACACCGATCCGGTTTGTAATACCAAGGATTTCCGGCATCTCAGAAGAAACCACGATAATGGTCTTTCCCTGTTTTGCCATCTGTATGATCAGGTCATAAATTTCATATTTTGCGCCGACATCAATTCCTCTTGTCGGTTCATCCATCATAAACACCTTCGGTTCACGCTCGAGCCACTTTCCAAAAATAACCTTCTGCTGGTTTCCTCCGGAAAGACTTGAAATCATATCGTTTGGTCCCAGACATTTGGTATGCATGACTTTAATTTCATTTGCGGTAGCCTTTGTCATTTTCGGTTCTGAAAGTGCCGCGCCTTTTTTATATGCATTAAGATTTGCAATGGTTGTATTAAATGTAAGATTCCCTTTCAGGAATAATCCATTTGCCTTCCGTTCTTCCGTAATAAGCGCGAATCCATAATCCATTGCCTCTTTTGCACAGCTGAAATTCATAAGCTTATGGTTCAGATAAACACGGCCTGCGGCTCTTGTGCGGATACCGAATATGGTTTCCAGCAATTCTGTCCGTCCGGCTCCCACAAGGCCATATAAGCCAAAAATCTCCCCTTCACGGACATCAAATGTAACATCCTGTAAATACGGCTCATATTTTGTGGACAAATGCTGGATTGATAAAATAACATCTTTCGGCTGATTATCCACCGGTGGAAAACGGTTTTCCAGCACACGGCCTACCATTGCAGTAATCAGTTCATTCATATTTGTTTCTTTTGCACTTTTTGTCATGACCAGATTTCCATCCCGGAGTACGGAAATATCATCACAGATCTCAAATATTTCATCCATTTTATGGGAAATATAAATAAGGGAGATGCCCTGGTCACGAAGCATCCGCATCATATCAAAAAGTTTATCCACTTCCTGTACGGTAAGTGATGATGTTGGCTCATCCAATACGATTACTTTCGAATTATATGAGATCGCCTTTGCAATTTCACACATCTGCCGCTGGGAAACGGACATATTTCTCATCGGCTGATCCAGATTTACCGTCATTCCCAGTTTCCGGAATAATTCCGAGGCTTCATTTTTCATTCTTCCCTCATCGATCATCCCAAGGGAATTTACCGGGTATCTGCCAAGAAAGAGATTATCCACAACATTTCTCTCCAGACACTGGTTTAACTCCTGATGCACCATTGCAATCCCATTTTCAAGTGCATCCTTCGGACCGGAAAAATTCACTTCTTTTCCGTCAAGGTATATAGTTCCTTCGTCTTTCTGATAAGTTCCAAAAAGACATTTCATCATTGTTGACTTACCGGCACCATTTTCTCCCATAAGTCCCATAACTGTTCCTTTTCTCACATCAAGGTTGATATGATCAAGTACTCTGTTGCGGCCAAATGATTTACTCATGCCACGTATCGATAAGATAATATCTTTGCTCTGATCCCCCATACTATCCGCTCCTATCCTTTTGTTTTCGGGGAGAGAACCGTATTTCTCCCCCCGAAGTTAAGTTGTTTTACTGATTTAAAAGAGCTGTGTAAGAAGCTGCATTATCTGTTTTCACCATGTTGATGGCAAAAGCATCGTACTGTCCCGGATTGCCCAGACGGTTTGTGATATTAGACTCTGTCTGTCCGTCACCACCAATGTACTCAACATCCAGATTTAAAAGGTCATCATACTTCTGTAACAGCGGCTGATAGGTAGAACTTAAGAAGTTATCAGAAGCATTGTAAATATTCAGCCATACCTTCTTTGTCGGATGGGCAGATGCATCTAACTGTTTGGATACCGGTTCCCATACAACGGTAGAATCTGTAAAATCTTTGTAGTTATCAGCGGTTACTGCCACGTTCAGGGAATAGTAAGATCTCTCGTCTTCTTTGTATACATAAACGTCACTGCTTAATACATTTCCTGCATCGTCTGCAGTTCCGATACCCGTGTCAACATCTACACCATCCAGTGCATTTCTAAGAACACGCAGTGTCAGGTATGCCTGTACGTCTGCATGCTGGCTGATCGTTCCACCGTAGCCTTCTGCAATTGCTGCAACTGCATCGCTGTTTGCATCATATCCGAATGTCGGTACACCGTTATCCTTTGACCATGCATTAAACATTGACATTCCCATTCCATCATTGTTGGATACAACGACATCAATGGAATCCCCGAAAGAAGATGACCATGTACCAATCGCATTGCCGGCTGTTGCTGCATCCCATGTAGCACCTGCTGAGTTTTTCATTTCCTGGGAAGCAAGTTCACGGATCACATAGGTTTTTCCACCTACTTCAATGCTTCCGTCCTGAACCTGTGATGCTTTTCCATCGGTATTGGTTCCTGCCGGTGCACTGTCTGCCTCGCCGTTTTTATCCACTGCTGTTCCAAGTGCTTTTCTGACACCTCTTGTACGGGCAATGGAATCATTGTGACCGATATCACCGATTGCTAAAACATAGCCGATCACGCCATCTCCGTTACGGTCAATCTTGTCAATATTTTTCTCGATGTAATCTTTTACCATGGTACCCTGAAGTTCTGCACCCTGATTTGCATCAAACCCTACATAATAAGTATCTTTGTTAAAATTGAGTGCTGTCATATCGAGTTCTCCTGTAGAACTGTTTGACGGCTGACGGTTAAACCATACCAAAGGTTTATCCTTGTTTGCGACAGTTGAGGTAGAAGTGCCTCCCCCTGTATTGCCTGCCTGTGTGCCACCGCCGTTGTTTCCCCCATCGGCTCCGCATGCTGCGGTTGAAAGTGCCAATACTGCCATCATCATAATTGCAACAATTTTCTTTTTCATAAGAATTTCCCCCTTCTTGTTTTGTTTGTAATGCTAGTATACGGGATTTTTATCTCATAAACTATAGAATATTTTTTGGTTCACATTAAAAATTTTCATATTTTTCCGTTATTTGTTCAATTTTTTCATATTTTTTCTTTGTCATTTCGTCACTTTACCGTTTATTTATACTAAAAAAAGCCATCTTTCTTTACAAAGATGGCTTTTTAAATCTTTTATAAAAGGCTCTGTTATCAATGTTCCAGAATCACATGCCACGCCTCACACAGCCGTTCCAGCGACCACGCGGCATTTGCCGGACTTGTGGATGGAAGCACCATCGCTTCGATCCCCGTGACCGGAAACTGGTATCTTTTATAAAGCTGTCCTGCCTTGTTTCCGTTTGCATAAATACGTGTTATGTTCGTTTTTTCCAGAATCATGCCAATATCCGTCGGCTGTACATTTTTAATACTGCTGTCGCTTGAGCCTTTGATGTCACAGCTTTGGATCACATCCCACAGGGCAATCCGGTGGGCAAGCAGCATGGCTTTTTTCTCCTCAATTGTATGCGGAACCGGCTCCTTTAAAAGTGTTGCAAGCACTTTCCAGAAACGGTTCTGTTTGTGCCCGTAATAAAAATTGTTTTCTCTTGATTTGACGGACGGCAGGGTTCCTAATATGAGAATTTCGGAAGCTTTGTCGTACACCGGTTCAAACGAATGGACAATGTGTTCATATTCCATGGGATTCTCCTTTTAAAGTTACCACCCTATCCGTATCCATCTTACTGCTTATCCTTCTCTAAGATCTGGTCAATCGCAGCTGTCACCTTTTTGTAAACTTCATCACTCGTGATTCCGCCCATGATTGGATCTCCGACAATGTTGCCATTACGGTCAACGAGAACTGTCGTTGGAAATGCCATAATATTTGTTGCGTATTTACCGGCCTCACTGTCCGAATCAAGGGAAAGGTTGGTATAGTCTGCCCCCTGTTTTTTCAGAATGCTTTTTGCTTCCGCAATTCCCTCTTTGTTACCATCGAGTGAATCCGTGTTTACGCCAATGACCTGACCGCCCTTTGCCTTCAGTTCTTCATTTAATTTGTTGAGTGCCGGAAGTTCCTCCACACATGGCGTGCATCCATTAAACCAGAAATTAACAACCGTTACCGCATTCTGTGAAAAAATGCTGCTGTCCACCTTATTTCCATCCAGATCCTTCGCCTGAAAAGACGGAAAGACGGATGTTTCTGCATTCGCGCTTTGGGCGCCGGAATTTTCTGTTCCCATCTGCGCGGTAAGTTCCGTTACCTGATCCTCGATTTTCTTAATCTCTTCGATATCCTTATCCAGCTTTTTCAGGTCTGCCTCCGAAAACTGGTCCTTCACATGATCCAGCTGTGTCTCCAGAAACGTTCCATAATTTTGTTCTCCTGCGTCTGCGGCTTTGTCCTTGTCAATGTTATTAAAAACCGTATTCCACAATTCCTGATGTTTCGCAATAATGGCATTTTCCTTTTCGTACAGTTTGTTGAGTTCTGCATTACCAGCCCCTGTATCTTCTGCAGACTGTGCCTGCGTTTCCGTCACATTGCTGCCTTTTTCCGAGGCATTGCCACAAGCGGCAAGTCCAAATACCAGAGTCATAACCAGTAACATTACTGTAAGTTTTTTCATTTTAATTATTCTCCTTCTTCTTTTTTGATTTTTCCGCAAATCCATACTTATAACTGATTGCTTCTACCGGACATTCCTTCACACATGCTCCGCAGCGTATACATTCCGTATGATTTGGATGCCGGACCACATCCACATCCATTTTACAGACACCGGCACATTTGCCGCAAGATACACATTTACCGGTATCTATATGCATCTGTAAAAGAGATACTTTATTAAAAAGCGCATAGACTGCGCCAAGCGGACAGATCCATTTGCAGAACGGGCGATAAAACATAAGGCTTAACAACACGACCGCAACCAGTATTCCGGCCTTCCATGTAAACAGCTTTCCCAATGCCGCACGGATGCCTGCATTTGCAATCGAAAGTGGAAGTGCCCCCTCTAATACTCCCTGTGGACAGAGGTATTTGCAAAAAAATGGGTCCCCCATTCCCAGCTGGTTCGTCACCAATATAGGAAGCAGAATAACGAAAACCAAAAGAATTCCATATTTGATAAACCGATTACACTTTCCTGCCGGGATAAAGATTTGTGTCTTCTGGCGGATACGCTCAACCAATCCCTGGAACAGC
>OLIW01002354.1_pt1 | contig 14228 bp, 10 predicted proteins | sample 1601321 | NCBI WGS metagenome assembly OLIW01 (sample SAMEA2452114, study PRJEB22498) | human gut metagenome | reverse complement strand
CACGATAATTTGCGTCAATAACTCAAAAAAGCACTTGACAAAACGCTTCATGGGGCACCGCTAAAGACATTGCCCCGTACATCGACCCCAAGTTTGAAAACAACATCCTGCTGACCCAGACCGAACGCCTGACCATGACCGGGCGGCCCAAAGACCCTAAGACGGCCCGGAACAAGAATGTGCTGGTGATCGGCGGCTCCGGCAGCGGCAAGACCCGCTTCTATGTGAAGCCCAACCTCATGCAATGCTTTCCCACTTCCGACTATCCCACCTCATTCGTGGTCACAGACCCGAAAGGCACACTGGTTCTCGAAACAGGCCAAATGTTCCAGCGGGCGGGCTACCGGGTGAAAATCCTGAACACGATAAACTTTTCCAAGTCTATGAAGTACAACCCCTTTGTTTACATCCACTCGGAAAAGGACGTGCTGAAACTGGTGAATACCCTTATCGCCAACACCAAGGGCGAGGGTGAGAAATCAGCAGAAGATTTTTGGGTGAAGTCGGAACGGCTGTTCTACACGGCTCTGATTGGCTACATCTGGTACGAGGCCCCGGCAGAAGAAATGAACTTCACCACCCTGCTGGAAATGATAAATGCCAGTGAAGCCCGCGAGGACGACCCGGATTTTCAAAGCCCGGTAGACCTCATGTTTGAGCGGCTGGAACAGAAAGACCCGGACCACTTTGCCGTCCGGCAGTACAAAAAGTTTTTGCTGTCAGCGGGCAAGACCCGTTCCTCCATCCTGATAAGCTGCGGTGCCCGTTTAGCCCCATTTGACATCCGGGAGGTGCGGGAACTGATGGAGGACGATGAAATGGAGCTGGATACCATCGGGGATGAAAAGACCGTGCTGTTTTTGATTATGAGCGACACAGACACTACGTTCAACTTCATTCTCGCTATGCTCCAAAGCCAGCTTATCAACCTGCTGTGTGACCGTGCGGATGATAAATACGGCGGGCGGCTGCCTGTCCATGTACGGCTGATTCTGGACGAGTTCGCCAACATCGGGCAGATTCCCAACTTCGACAAGCTGATCGCCACCATCCGCAGCCGGGAAATCTCGGCATCCATCATTTTGCAGAGCCAGTCGCAGCTAAAAGCCATCTACAAGGATGCGGCCGAAATCATTTCGGACAACTGCGATTCTGTTCTCTTTTTGAGTGGGCGGGGTAAGAATGCCAAAGAGATCTCCGATGCGCTGGGGAAAGAGACCATCGACAGTTTTAACACCAGCGAAAACCGGGGTTCTCAAACCTCCCACGGACTGAACTATCAAAAATTAGGAAAGGCGTTGATGTCAGAGGACGAAATTGCAATCATGGACGGCGGCAAATGTATTTTGCAGCTGCGGGGTGTGAGGCCGTTCTTCTCGGAGAAGTTCGACATTACCAAACACCCGCACTACAAGTACCTTGCAGACGCGGACAAGAAAAACACCTTTGATGTGGACAGGTTCTTATCCACCCTGCGCCGGAAGCGGCAGCAGGTAGTCGCACGGGACGAAAGTTTTGACCTGTACGAAATCGACCTGTCGGATGAAAATGCAGCCGAATAATTTTATTTTTGAGTGCCGCAGAACAAGCGGCAGAAAGTGAGGACCTTATGGAATTTTTCAACAGCGCAGTCGATACTTTGCAGACGATCGTGGTCGGTCTGGGCGGTGCCCTGTGTGTCTGGGGCGGCATCAACCTGTTGGAGGGTTATGGACAGGATAACCCCGGCAGCAAGAGCCAGGGCGTGAAGCAGCTGGTCGCGGGCGGCGGCGTTGCCCTGATCGGCGTGACCCTTGTCCCGCTGCTGTCCGGGCTGCTGGGCTAAGTCCTGCATCGCTGCCCACAATTTTCCGAACAACTAACACTTAAAATCCTACGCTGCGCTCTCCCGCTCACATGGGAGGGCGCGGGAAAGGAGGTATCTTTGCTTGATTAGTGAGATCATCGAGAAATGGATAAAAGGCATTTTGATAGATGGCATCACGGGCAACCTCTCCGGCCTGTTCGACAACGTGAACGCCAAGGTGGGCGAAATCGCTTCGGACGTTGGTTCTACCCCGCAGGCATGGAACAGCGGAATTTTCAATATGCTGCGTAGTCTTTCCGAAACGGTGGTGCTGCCCATTGCAGCGGCTATCCTTGCCCTTGTGATGTGCCATGAGCTTATCCAGATGATTACCGAAAAGAACAATATGCACGACTTTGACACCTCCATGTTCTTCCGCTGGATTTTCAAGTCTGCCTTTGCCATCCTCATTGTCAGCAACACATGGAATATCGTTATGGGTGTGTTCGATGCCACCCAGAGCGTTGTCAACCAAAGTTCCGGCGTTATCATCGGTGAAACATCCATCCACTTTGACCGCCTGATACCCGGACTGGAATTTCAGCTGGAAAGCATGACCATCGGCAGTCTGCTCAGCTTATGGTTCCAAACCCTTGTAGTGGGCCTGACCATGAACATCCTGTCCATCTGCATCTTCCTTGTGACCTACGGCCGCATGATCGAGATTTACGTTGTGACCGCACTGGGGCCTATCCCGCTGGCGACCATGGGCAGCAGCGAGTGGCGCAGCACCGGGCAGAACTACTTGAAGTCTTTGCTGGCACTGGGTTTCCAAGCGTTCCTGATTATGATTGTCGTGGGCATTTACGCGGTGCTGATACGCAACATTTCGGGCGCGGCGGACATTGCCGGGGCTATCTGGGGCTGCATGGGCTACACCGTGCTGCTCTGTTTCTGTCTGTTCAAGACCGGCAGCATCAGCAAGTCGGTGTTCGGTGCCCATTGAGAAAGGAGCGTTTGAATGGCGTATGTGACCGTTCCCAAAGATTTGACCCATGTAAAATCCAAAGTCTTATTCGGGCTGACCAAGCGGCAGCTGGTCTGCTTCGGCGGTGCGCTTTTAACGGGCGGGCCGCTTTATTTTTTGACCCGGAACTATCTTTCCAACAGTGCAGCGGCCCTGCTGATGATTTTTGCCATGCTGCCGGGGCTGCTGTTCGCCCTGTTCGAGCGGCACGGCCAGCCCCTTGAAGTGGTGATTCAGCAAATGATTCAGTGCTGCTTTATTCGTCCCAAGGAAAGGCCCTATCAGACCAACAATGCTTACGCCGCCCTTGTGCGGCAATACCAAATGGAACAGGAGGTAAAGGCCATTGTCCAGAAAAACGATACCCCGCGAAACCGAAAAGCCCAAAAAGCTCACCCGCGCCCAGAAAAAAGAAATTGATGCCGTTCTCCGCAAGTACAAGGGTGACGGCAAGCCCCGCACGGCACAGGCCACCATCCCGTATGAGGCCATCTACCCGGACGGTGTGTGCCGCATTGACCGACGCACGTTCTCCAAGTGCATTGCCTTTGAGGACATCAGCTATCAGCTGGCCCAGCCGGAAACAAGAACCGCCATCTTTGAACACCTGTGCGACCTGTACAACTATGTGGATGCTTCCATCCATGTGCAGCTTTCGTTTTTGAATCGCAAGGTTGACCCGGTGCAGTACGCAAAAAGTTTTGAGATCGCACCGCAGGGGGATGATTTTGACGACATCCGCGCCGAGTACACCGCCATCCTGCAAAAGCAGCTTGCCAGCGGCAACAACGGCATTGTGAAAACCAAGTACCTGACGTTCACCATCGAGGCCGACAGCCTGAAAACGGCGCGGGCACGGCTGACCCGCATTGGCCTTGATCTGCTGGGCTACTTCAAGACCATGGGTTGTGTGGCACACGTTATGGACGGGCAGGAGCGTTTGGAAGTTCTGCACGGCATCTTCCACCCGGACGGGGAACCGTTCCGCTTTGACTGGGACTGGCTGGCGCCCTCCGGCCTGTCCACCAAGGATTTTGTGGCCCCGTCCTCCCTCTGCTTCGGCACGGCCAAGACTTTTGGACTGGGCGGCAAATATGGAGCTGTGAGCTTTTTACAAATCCTTGCGCCGGAACTTTCGGATGAAATGCTGGCCGATTTTCTCAAAACGGAAAGCGGCATTCTCGTCAATCTCCATGTGCAGGCCATCGACCAGACCGAGGCCATCAAGACCATCAAACGGAAGATAACAGACCTTGATGCCATGAAGATTCAGGAACAGAAAAAGGCTGTCCGTTCCGGGTATGACATGGATATCCTCCCCAGCGACCTTGCTACCTACGGCGAGGATGCCAAAAAGTTGCTGAACAAACTGCAAACAAGAAATGAGCGATTGTTCATGCTGACTTTTTTAGTGCTGAACGTGGCCGACACCAAGCAAAAACTGGGCAACGATGTGTTCCAAGCGGCGGGTGTGGCGCAGAAGTACAACTGCTCCCTTGTCCGGCTGGACTACCAGCAGGAGCAGGGCCTTGTGTCCAGCCTGCCGCTGGGCATCAACCAGATAAAGATTCAGCGCAGCCTTACCACCTCCAACGTGGCGGCGTTCGTGCCCTTTGTAACGCAGGAGCTTTTCCAGAGCGGTGCGGCCATGTACTACGGCATCAACGCAAAATCCCACAACATGATCATGCTGGACCGCAAGCAGGCCCGGTGTCCCAACGGCTTGAAGCTGGGCACGCCCGGCAGCGGCAAATCCATGAGCTGCAAGTCCGAAATCGTCAGTGTGTTTTTAACGACTGCTGACGATATTTTTATTTCAGACCCAGAGGCCGAGTATTATCCGCTGGTCAAGCGGCTGCATGGGCAGGTCATCAAACTTTCGCCCACCAGCAAGGACTATGTGAATCCTCTGGACATCAACCTGAATTATTCCGAAGATGACAGCCCGCTGGCCTTGAAGTCGGATTTTGTGCTGTCGTTCTGTGAGCTGGTCATGGGCGGCAAAACAGGTCTGGAAGCGATTGAACGCACCGTGATAGACCGTGCCGTGAAAGCCATCTACCGCCCCTATCTGGCGAATCCCAGCCCGGAGAATATGCCGATTTTGTCTGACCTCCACCAAGCCCTGCTCGACCAGCACTTGCCGGAAGCGGACCGGGTAGCGCAGGCATTGGACTTGTATGTGTCCGGCTCGCTGAATGTGTTTAATCACAAAACGAATGTGGACATCCACAACCGGCTTGTGGCCTTTGACATCAAAGAGTTAGGCAAGCAGTTAAAAAAATTGGGGATGCTCATTATCCAAGACCAGATATGGGGCCGTGTCACCCAGAACCGCAGCCAAGGCCGGGCTACATGGTATTTTGCAGACGAGTTCCACTTGCTCTTGAAAGAGGAACAGACCGCTGCGTATTCCGCAGAAATCTGGAAACGCTTCCGCAAATGGGGCGGTGTGCCCACGGGCGCCACCCAGAATGTGAAAGACCTTCTTTCTTCCCCGGAGATTGAAAACATTCTGGAAAACAGCGACTTCATCACGCTGCTGAATCAGGCATCCGGCGACCGCAAAATCCTTTCGGAACGGCTGAACCTCTCCGCAGACCAGCAGAAGTACATCGACAATTCCGAACCGGGCGAAGGACTGCTGATTTTTGAGAACGTGGTGTTGCCGTTCTCAAACCCCATCCCGAAAAACACCCAGCTCTATAAGATCATGACCACCCGGCTCAACGAGGTGGTGGAGCTATGAGCCTAACACATTTCAGCTTGTTTTCCGGCATCGGCGGCATCGACCTTGCCGCAGAAGCAGCGGGTTTCACCTCTGTCTGTCAATGCGAGTGGGCAGCATTTCCCGCCGCTGTGCTGGCAAGCCACTGGCCGGAGGTTCCCCGTTTTCAGGACATCACCACCGTAACAAAGGAGGTTTTCTTTGAAAAAACAGGACTTCGCACCGTCACCCTCATTTCAGGCGGCTTCCCGTGCCAGCCGTTCTCCACCGCAGGGCGGCAGCGCGGCTTCCACGATGAACGCTACCTGTGGCCCGAAATGCTGCGGGTCATCCGGGAATTGCAGCCCCGTTGGGTGCTTGGAGAAAATGTTGCTGGCTTCCTCCGTATGGGGCTCGACAAAACGCTCATTGACTTGGAGCAGGCAGGTTACGATGTTCGGGTTTTCGTATTACCTGCTGCTGCCGTTGGCGCGTGGCACGAACGGAAACGGGTATTCATCATCGGCTCCGCTGCTTCCCACACCCCTTGCCAGCGACACCGGGGATGTGGGCAAGGGGTTGGACATCCAAATCTCTGCGAACGGCAGCTATCGCAAGATGAACAAGGATGGCAAAGCATGGACGGCGCGGCTCTCTCATGTGGTCTACCGCATGACCCCCACCACGCTGGAAAGGCCCTACCTCAACCCGGACTGGGTAGAGTGGCTGATGGGTTTCCCGCGCAAATGGACGGACATTCCCTTTGGGCCGAAGAACCCGCCGACATCCCGCGCCTGACCGAAGAGGTGCCGAACCGCAGCAAGCGGATGAAAACACTGGGCAATGCAGTTTCGCCGCCGCAGGTGTTCCCGATTCTCAAATACATTGCGGACATTGAAACGGGCCGCTGTCCGATGGGAGGTGAAGAACCTTGAAAGAATTGCAGGCAAAAGCCAAAGTCACCCAGACCATGACCCGTGACGGTCTGGTGGTAGAAAATCAGGCTGACGGCACTGTGGAGAATGTTTCCTGCCGGGAAGCGGAACAGGATTATTCCACGGATGCCGAGGGCAAGGCCGAAAAAATTCTGGAACGGGCCGAGGACATCAAGGACGGGCATAAAAATAAAAAGAAAGCGAAAAAGGCAGCAGAAACAGCGGCCACCGCCGAAAGCGAAGATGGCCTGCACGGTTCCGCTGCCCGTTTGGAATTGACCGAGGACGAACGGGCAGACCCGGAGTTGCAGCCGTACATCCACAAGGCGGAAGCAAAGGCCGACAAGCTGGATGCGGCCCGCGCCGCTCTGCCGAAAAAGCGTGTCCCGGTCAAGGAAAAAGTTTACGATGCAGCCAGCGGCAAGGCAAAATCCACCCTGCGGTTTGAGCAGCAGGACAAAGGCCCGCCCAGCCTGAAACCAAACCCGGCCAGCCGCCCGCTATCGGAAGCGTTGCTGTTCGCTCACGGAAAAATCCACGAGGTCGAACACGAAAATGTGGGCGTGGAGGGCGGCCACAAGGGTGAAGAACTGGTGGAGCATCAGACCGCCAAGGTCATCCGCAGCGGCATCCGGCACCACAAGATGAAGCCCTACAAGGCCGTGGAAAGGGCAGAGCGGGAATTGCGTTCGGCTAACGCCGAGTATTTCTATCAGAAGTCTTTGCGGGACAATCCGCAAATTGCACAGGCGGCCAGCAACCCCATTTCCCGGATGTGGCAGAAACGGCGTATCAAACAGCAGTATGCCAAAGCTGCACGGCAGGCCGGACAAGCCGCCGCGCAGGGTGCGGCCACCACCGCAGAGAACGGTTTCCGGGTAACAAAGCTGGCGTCCGAGGGCGGCGAACGGGTAGCCGAATTTGCGGCCCGGAACTGGAAAACCATTCTGATCGTGGCGGTGTTCGGTCTGCTGGCTCTGCTCCTGATAACAGGGTTGCAGTCCTGCACCGTGATGGCGGGCACCGCTGGAACCGGCGTGACGGCATCCTCTTACTTTTCCAAGGACAAGGATATGCTGGGTGCAGAGAAAGCCTACGCCAAGCTGGAACAAAAACTGCAACGGTATCTCGACACCTACGAGGCCACCCACAACTACGATGAATACCATTTTTATCTGGACGAAATCGAGCATGACCCCTATGTGCTGATCTCGATTTTGTCCGCGCTGCATGACGGCGTGTTCACACTGGCCGAGGTGCAGGGCGAACTTGAAATGCTCTTTGAAAAGCAATACATCCTGACCGAGACCGTGACCATGCAGATACGCTACCGTACAAAAATGATGGTCATTATTGGCCCGTATGGTGTGCCGCAAGTTATCACCTACCAAGAACCGTATGAATACTACATCTGCACGGTCAAGCTGAAAAACAAGGATTTGTCCCATTTGCCCGTGGAAGTGCTGACCGAAGAACAACTCAGCGCCTATTCGCTCTATATGCGCACGCTGGGCAACCGGCCGGATTTGTTCGGGCAGGCACAGTACCCCAATGCGTCCACCATCAAGCAGCCCACCTATTACGACATTCCCCCGGAAGCCCTCAAAGATGATAAGTTTGCCGCCATGATGGAGGAAGCCACCAAGTACATCGGCTACCCGTATGTGTGGGGCGGCAGTTCGCCCAGCACCAGCTTTGATTGCAGCGGCTACATTTCGTGGGTGCTGAATCACTCCGGCTGGAACGTGGGCCGCCAGACCGCACAAGGCCTTTACAACCTCTGTACTCCTGTTTCGATGGCGCAGGTCAAACCGGGCGACCTTGTATTTTTCAAGGGAACCTACGATACCCCCGGCGTGAGCCATTGCGGTATCTATGTAGGCAATTCCATCATGCTGCACTGCGGCGACCCTATCTCTTACACAAACCTCAACTCAAAATATTGGCAGGAACATTTTTACAGCTATGGGCGTTTACCGTGACGCCAGAAAGGATTTTGTATGGCAAAAAGACTTTCCCGCATTGAGCGCGATATTGAACGGCTCAAAGAAAAAATCTCTGAATACCAGCAGCAGTTGAAAGAACTGGAAGCTGCAAAGACCGAACAGGAAAATTTGCAGATCATTCAGCTGGTGCGCAGCATGAACATGAAGCCGGACGAGTTCGCGGCCTTCCTGCGCAGCGGTGCGCTGAATGCTGCACCCACCGCCACACCGTACCACAAACAGGAGGATGCCGCCAATGAAACCTGATCGGAACCGCCGTTTTGCAGCTGGGCTGCTGGCTATCCTGCTCTGCCTCTATCCCTTTTCCATACCCGCTTTTGCAAGCGGTACTGACCCTGCCCCGGAACCTCTGCCGGAGATTATCGAAGAAGAACCCACCACGGGCGGCATGGAGCCGGAGGGCGTGCCCATCACGCCCAGAGGCAACGCAACACTGGTGGATGATTTCTACGGTGACAAGCAGCTTATCACTGTGACCACCAAAGCCGGGAATTATTTTTACATCCTGATTGACCGTGCCAATAAGGACAAAGAAACCTCTGTCCACTTCCTGAACCAAGTGGACGATGCCGACTTGCTGGCCCTGCTGGATGAAGAACCGCAGACCGCCGAGGTCTGCACCTGCACAGTGAAATGTGAGGCCGGAAGTGTCAACGAAAACTGCCCCTTGTGTGAAAAGAGCCTGCGTAACTGCACGGCCCCGGAAGCGGTGAAAACTGATACCGAAACGCCGCAGGAAAAGCCTAAGTCCAACATGGGCAGTCTGATGATCCTGCTGGTGCTGGCTCTGGCGGGCGGCGGTGCGGCACTCTATTATTTCAAGTTCCGCAAGCCCAAGGCCGATACCACCGGGCACGATGATCTGGACGAATACGATTTTGGCGAGGATGAGGATGCAGACGAGGAACCGGCTGAAATCGAGATTCATTCAGAGGACGGACAGGAGGACGAAACATGAGTTTTCAGCTGGTGATTGCCGAAAAACCCAGTGTGGCCCGCAGCATTGCCGCCGTGATCGGGGCCACTGAAAAGCAAACCGGCTATTGGCAGGGCGGTGGTTATTTGGTCAGCTGGTGCATCGGGCATCTGGTGTCCTTTGCCGAGGCGGGCCAGTACGATGAAAAATACTGCAAGTGGAAGTATGAAGATTTGCCCATCCTGCCCCAGCCGTGGCAGTTCATTGTCCCGGACGAAAAGAAACAGCAGTTTGAAATCGTCCGCGCCCTGCTCAACCGCCCGGACGTGGACAGCGTGACCGCTGCGACCGACGCAGGCCGGGAGGGAGAACTGATTTTCCGTTTCGTCTACCAAATGGCCGGTTGCACAAAACCTGTGAAGCGGCTTTGGATTTCCAGCATGGAGGATGCCGCTATCCGGGAGGGCTTCGCAAACCTGCGCCCGGATTCGGATTATGATGCTCTGTACCAGTCGGCCCTCTGCCGCGCAAAGGCGGATTGGCTGGTGGGCATCAATGCAACGCGGCTGTTTTCGGTGCTGTACCACAAGACCCTGACCGTGGGCCGGGTGCAGACCCCGACACTGAAAATGCTGGTGGACCGGGATGCAAAAATCCTGCGCTTCCAAAAAGAAAAGTATTACACGGTCGGCATCCAGTCCGGCAGCTTGAAAGCGGACAGTGGGCGCATTGCAAGCATGGACGAGTCCGACACTTTGAAAAACGCCTGTGCCGGGGCACCTGCTATCTGTACCTCTATTCAGCGTGAGAAAAAGACAGAACAACCGCCCAAGCTCTACGACCTGACCACCTTGCAGCGGGAAGCAAACCGTCTGTTTGGTTTCACCGCCAAGCAGACCCTTGATTACGCCCAGCAGCTTTACGAAAAGAAACTGCTGACCTATCCCCGCACCGACAGCCAATATCTGACCGAGGATATGGGCCAGACAGCACAACATCTTGTGCCTGACCTGCTGGGGCTGCTGCCCTTTGCCCAAGGACTTGCACTTACCCCGGATGTAGACCGTGTGCTGAACAGCAAAAAGGTATCGGACCATCATGCCATCATTCCCACTGCTGAATTTGTAAAACAGGGCTTCACCGGCCTTGCGGAAAGTGAGTGCAAGCTGATGAACCTTGTCTGCTCCAAACTGCTCTGCGTGATAGCCGCGCCCCATGAGTACGAAACTGTGACTGCTGTGTTCTCCTGCGCCGGGAACAAGTTCATCGCCAAGGGAAAGACGGTGCTTGTTCCCGGTTGGAAAGAAATCGACCAGCGGTTCCGATCCACCCTGAAAGCAGATACCGAGGAAGAAGTGCTGAACACCCTGCCGGAACTGGCCGAGGGGCAAAGTTTTTCTGTGGTGGCTGACATTTCAGAACATTTCACGTCCCCGCCGAAAGCCTACACCGAAGATACGCTCCTGTCAGCAATGGAGCGGGCCGGGGCCGAAGATATGCCGGAGGACAAGGTGAATTGCTCCGCAGGAGCAAGAGAAGGTGGCCTGGGCCATGCAGAACGCAAGGGGCTGGGCACTCCGGCCACCCGTGCCGCGATTCTGGAAAAACTGGTGCAAATGGGCTTTGTGCAGCGCAAGGGCAAACAGCTTGTCCCCACCAAGGACGGCATCAATCTGGCGGTGGTTCTGCCGGAAAGCCTGACCTCTCCCGCTCTGACTGCTGAATGGGAAAATCGCCTGACCGAGATTGCCAAGGGCAATGAAGACGCGGACGAGTTCATGGCCGAAATTGAAGCGCAGGTGCGCCAGCTGGTCAAGACCTATTCTTGTATCAGTGCAGATAAGCAAAACCTGTTCCAGTCGGAACGGGTTATTATCGGCAAGTGTCCCCGGTGCAGTGAAAACGTCTATGAGGGCAAGAAAAACTTCTACTGCGGGAATCGTAGCTGTCAGTTCGTGATGTGGAAGAATGACCACTTCTTTGAGCAGCGCAAAAAGGCGTTCACACCGAAGATCGCCGCTGCTCTGCTCAAAAACGGTAAGGCAAAGGTCAAGGGCCTCTACTCCGAGAAAACAGGCAAAACCTATGATGCAACGGTGCTTCTGGCAGATACGGGAGGCAAGTACGTCAATTACCGGGTAGAGCGCAAAGAGTAAGGCAAAAATACGAGGGCCGGTTATGGTAAGGTGAAGCATTCATTTTGCCATAACCGGCTCTCTCTATCCGTAGGATAGCAAAATAAAGGAGTTTACATCATGGAGCAGAAAGTTATTCCCATTATCCTGAACGGCAAAGACAGCGCAGAGCGCATGAAAGAAATCACGGACCGGCTGGAAACAGGGATTCAGCAGTTGTTTGACAGTGACCGATACAAAGCCTACCTCACCACGATGGCGAAATTCCACAATTACAGCTTCAACAACACCTTGCTGATCGCCATGCAGGGCGGACAGCTGGTGGCGGGTTTCAACAAGTGGAAAGACACGTTCCACCGCACCGTGAAAAAGGGCGAAAAAGGCATCAAAATCCTTGCTCCTGCGCCGTACAAGGTCAAGCAGAAGATGGAAAAGCTGGACGAACAGGGCAAGCCGATTCTGGATAAGGATGGAAAGCCGCTGACGGAAGAAAAGACGGTGCAGATTCCGGCTTTCAAGGTGGTGTCCGTGTTCGATGTCAGCCAGACCGAGGGCGAACCGCTGCCGACCATTGCCGTGGATGAACTGTCCGGCAACTTGCAGGACTACCAAGATTTTTTCAAGGCATTGGAGCAGACATCCCCGGTGCCCATCGGGTTTGAGGACATCGAGGGCGGGGCGCATGGTTATTTTCATCTGCTCGACAACCGTATTGCCATCCAAGAGGGCATGAGCCAGTTACAGACCATCAAGACAGCCATCCATGAGATTGCCCATGCCAAGCTGCACGCCATCGACCCAGACGACCCAGAACAGACCAACCGCCCGGACAGCCGCACCCGCGAGGTGCAGGCCGAAAGCGTGGCCTATGCCGTCTGCCAGCACTATGGGCTGGACACGTCCGAGTATTCCTTTGGCTATGTGGCTGGGTGGAGTTCGGGCCGGGAACTGGCCGAACTGAAAGTCTCTCTGGAAATTATTCGCAGCGCGGCCCATGAGTTGATCTCCGCACTGGACGAACATCTGGCCGAATTGCGCCAGCAGCGGGAAGCAGACCTTTCCGCTGTACAGGAAGCCGCATTTGCACTGGATAACGGCAACACCCTGTTCATCCAGACCTGTGATTCCGGCTATGACTACACCCTATACAGCCCGAACAAAAAGGCTCTGGACGGCGGGCAGCTGGACGCACCCGGTCTGACCCTGCCGGATGCCGGGCAGGAAGCGCTTAACCTGCTGGGGCAGACAGCCACGGTGTCGGAAATTCTTTTGGGCGATAAGCTGGCGGCATTCCAAGATGCAGCAGAAAAGGCCAATGAAATTCCTGCACCCGTTAAAATTCCAGACCCCACCGCAGAGCCCACGGTCACGATTTTGTGGAGCGAAAGTGACAAGCTGCAGGACGGCGAAACCATGCCGCTGTCCGTGGCAAACCGCGTCTTTGAAGAACTGGACACCGCCCAGCACACGGACCGGGAAAAGGATGGCTACACGGGCGGCTGGTACGACAAGACCGCATTCCGTATTGATTTTACCCTGAACGGCCAGCCCGACAACTACGAGGGACGGCAGGATTTTGGTGACGGAGAGGGTTCTTTGGTTCAGCATATCCAGAACTACCACGAATACTACGCCAAGGACGAGAACTGGAAAAATTTTGTTCTGCACAACAAAGGCCCGGAAGCGTGGGAACAAGACAAGGCAGAGCGGGAAATGGTGCTGACCGAGTTTATCCCGTACCTCAAACAACATTGCAATCTTTCCGCTATGGAGCAGACCGCCGCCACCGCTTTGCAGGAGGGGCAGAACATTTCGCCGGAACAGGCGGCCTATTACAACGCTGTTGTGGCCTATGTGCAGGACTGCCGCCCGCTGCTCAACCAAGGCCAGTATGACTTGCCGGAACCGCCCAAGCTGGCCGACTTTGACCAGACCTTGCAGGACTATAAGGCACAGGTACAGGCCGAGATCGCGCAGGAAGCTGCCGATGCTGGAATGACCGTAGAGGAATACGCAGCGGCAGGCTTTGAAGCACCGCAGCAGGACAGCTTTTCCATCTACCAGCTGCGCAATGAAGATTCCACCCGCGATTACCGTTTTGAGCCCTACGACCGCCTGCAGGCTGCCGGTTTGACCGTGGACAAGGCCAACTATACGGAAGTATACGCCGCGCCGCTGACTGCTGGCACCACGTTGGAGGACATCTACCGCACATTCAATGTGGACTATCCGGCAGATTTCAAGGGACACTCACTGTCTGTTTCGGATGTGGTGGTACTGCACCAGAATGGGCAGGACACCGCCCACTACTGCGACAGTGTGGGCTTCCAGCAGGTGCCGGAGTTCTTGCGGGAAAATCCGCTGCGTACCGCAGAACTTTCCACCGAACAAAACGAAAATATGATTGATGGCGTGCTGAACAATACGCCCTCTCTGGGCGAATTGAAGGCCAAAGCAAAAGCCGGAGAACAAATCTCTCTGACGGACCTTGCCGCCGCAGTCAAGGCCGAAGAAAAGGCACCAAAAGCCAAGAAGTCCCACACGGCCAAGCCGAAAAAGCCATCCATCCGGGCACAGCTGGATGCCGCAAAAAAGGAGCAGAGCAAGCAAACACCGCCACGGGAAAAGACAAAGGAATTGGAGGTATAAGCCGTGCAAAAATTTGAAAATATGGATGTGATCGCTGCGCTGGAAGCCATTATGCACCAGAACACCG
>OLIW01002350.1_pt1 | contig 14246 bp, 14 predicted proteins | sample 1601321 | NCBI WGS metagenome assembly OLIW01 (sample SAMEA2452114, study PRJEB22498) | human gut metagenome | reverse complement strand
GAATTCGCTTCTACAATTTGAACGGATTTTTTGTTAAAAAACTTGCACACGGCGTATTAATCCGATTTTCAAATCCGATCTGGCGCCTGATTCTATTGGCTTCTTTCACATTCTTTTTCCCTGTGCTCTCGACAAGATTTGCCATCACCTCCAAGATTTCCTGTGCTTCTTTTTCTGTTTGCACTTCTACGCTTTTTTCCAGAAATCGCAGAATAATATCCAGATACTTCCAGCGTCCATAGAATTTTTTACTGAGCAGCTCCAAGGAGGAGGCAAGAGCACTATTATTTAGCTCAGGCTCTTTTTTAAGCAGCGACACCAACCGTAATAAAGAAGATGTATATCTATTGATATTGACATCATCAAGAGGTAAAGCCTCGTCATATTCCCGGCGTAGTTCATCCTGTCGTCGTATTGCTTCTTCCGTCAGTATTGCATTGGCGGGGAATGTATCAGGCGTTTCAATCATTTTTTCACCTATAAAGCTTGAGTTTTCTAGTGTAATATAATTCTTCCGCATGGTGATTGAAAAATAAAAAAACTATTTTTTCAATACAACTTGAATTCATCCATCCCTTTACTGCTGGTAACGGACGCGTGGGGTGTTTGGAGTAAACATTGAACTTGATCAAATGGAATCTGTTATTCTGCTACTTCCCGGAGGAAAGCATGATCACCGGTCATCAGAAAGAATATTACCGGGTCTTTACAGCCTTTGATGCCCAATGAGGCGGTACTATCTTCATCGAATTCATACTGATAATCATCTTGCAAACCTTGAACGAAATCGAAATACCCGATACTCCGTACGTTCCCTTGGACGACTGTATTCTTGCCGCCATTCAGGCCAAGGCCAAGATTTCCCGCTCGCAATTGGCAACGATACTCAACTCCTCTCCGGAAATGATCAAATATCACCTGAAAAGTTAACCGAGCAAGGCATCATTGAGTACGTCGGCTTGGCTAAGAGTGGCGAATGGCAGATTCATACCACGAAAAACAGAGAAAGTTTGTAAATTGTTTTCCGACATGGATGATATCGATTTGCAAATGGCATAGCAGATGTTATATTCACTCTAAACTTTTTTCCATCAACGGAGTGTTCCAGTGTCACCCTTGGATCATATCGCAGAACAATTGAAAGCTTTGCATCAGGAACGCGGCTGGTCGCAGGAAGACCTGGCCCGTGAATTCGGCGTCAGCTTTTCCACCGTCAACCGCAGGGAAAACGGAAAAGCCAAGCCTTCCCGGCTAGCCGGGAATCAAATTGCCCGGCTTTTGAAAAAAATGAAATTAATTCCCAAAGCGTTTTCGCTCCAGAAAATGGCAGCTTAGGGTTATATAAAACCAGAGAGGACAAATATGTCTATCTTTCAGTTAAAGCCGGATAACTTAAGTCAAATCAAGGAAATGCCGTTTAAACTGGAGCGGGAGATACAGAATTTAGTGGAAAAGAATCTCGGTATGTTGCTTGGCCTCGAGTTTGTCAAGTCGGAATTTACCATCTCCGGGACGGTTCAGCAGCTTCGGATTGACACGCTTGCTTTTGATGCGAAAAGTAAGGCGTTTGTCATTATTGAGTACAAGCAGGATAAAAGTTTCAGTGTCGTCGATCAGGGTTATGCCTACCTCTCTGTTATGCTTAACAACAAAGCCGATTTTATCTTGGAGTATAACGAAAGCAGTGGCAAGGTTTTAAAAAAAGCGGATGTTGACTGGTCGCAATCGCGTGTTATCTTCATCTCTCAAGCATTCACTCCGTATCAGAAAGAGGCGATCAACTTCAAGGATCTCCCGATTGCATTGTGGGAGATCAAACAGTTCAGTAATCAGACCATCAGTTTCGAAGAAATTCGTAAACTCAATGCGACGGAAAGCATCAAAACGGTATCAGCAGGCAATAGTGCCGTGGATTCTGTCAGTAAAGTAGTTGTGGTGTATACTGAGAATGACCGTTTGAAAGATATTCCGGAAGATATACTTGAGCTTTACGGGCAGCTTCGTGAGAGAATCCTTGAGCTTGGAAATGTAGAAATCAAGGCAACGAAACTTTATGTTGCTTTCACCGTCAACGGCTCCAATTTCACTGATATCGCCATTCAGAAAAAAGCATTGAAACTCTGGATTAATCTTTCCAAAGGCGACTTGGAAGATCCGTACAAACTGGCCCGTGATGTAGCCAATATCGGCCACCATGGGAATGGGGATTATCAGTTGAGCATTTCCAGTGCCGACAAACTTGATTATATTATCACTTTGATCAAGCAGGGTTATCAATCGAAAGTATAGAATTCGCGTACATCGGATGCTCATTCTGGACGCAGATAAGAAAACAATATGAGAACAAAGAAAAAGACAGCCTCGGCTCCGACAATTCGCAGTTCTGCTGCGGAATACTTGACTTACGTTGCTTCTATCGGCAACATTGAGCAGAATGTCGAGATTCATTACGAGGACGAAAATATCTGGCTGACCCAGAAGGCAATGGCGTTGCTTTATGATGTGGAAACCAATACGATTAATTACCATATCAAAAAATATTTTCCGATAGTGAGCTTCAGCCGGAATCAGTTATTCGAAAATTTCGAATAACTGCCGCCGATGGAAAAAACTATTCGGCATATAATCTTCAAATGATTATAGCGGTCGGATTCAAGGTTAATTCCGAACGTGCCGTTCAGTTCCGCAAATGGGTCAATGAGATTGCCGCCACCTACACCATTAAGGGGAGGGTAATGGATGAGGAACGCCTCAAGCGCGGTACTTTCCTGACTGATAAATACTTTGACGAGCAACTGAACGAATTCGGGAGATTCGTGCCAGCGAGCGTAAATTCTATCAGAAGATCACCGATCTTTATGCAACAGCTTTGGATTACGACAGAACTGCCTTGGTAACCAAGCGCTTCTACGCGACAGTTCAGAATAAGATGCACTTCGCGGTTCACGGACATACTGCGGCAGAGCTGATTGTTACCCGTGCCGATGCGGAGAAAGATCACATGGGTCTGCCCACCTGGCAGGATGCCCCGGAGGGGAAAATTCGAAAATCTGATGTTACGGTGGCGAAAAACTATCTGATGGAACCGGAGTTGGCTCAGTTGAACCGGATGGTTACTGCCTATTTGGATTTTGCAGAGAATATGGCTTTACGCAAGATTCCGCTCACAATGGCAGACTGGGAAAAGCGCTTGAATTCATTCATTGAAATGTTTGAATACGGCCTGCTGAAAGACGCAGGCAAAGTGACAACCGAAATCGCAAAGATTCATGCTGAAACAGAATTCGAAAAATACCGCGTGATTCAGGATAAGCTGTTTCTCTCCGACTATGATCGGTATCTGCTGGAACTGGAAGCGAAAGCCGAAAAAGCAAGATATAGTCCTAAAGAATCTGTTCAATAGTTCAGATTTAAGCCAGACTATTTCATCAAACACACATCTCCACGCTATTGGAGACAGTAAAATCCCTCATAGCAATAAGAACCAAAAAGCAAACGGAGAAGCCCCGCTCACCTGAATCTTGATTTTTTGCAGTAATCCCAAAACAACACTTGACAATTGCAAAGACTTGCGGTATAATAAAAGCAGAAAATAAAAACAACAGTAATGAGGTTACTGCAAGTTGAAAGTGAAATTAAAAGATCTGACCGATATTCAAACCGGATATCCATTCCGGGGCGCTATTGTTGCCGGATCGTCAACCGAAGGCCTTGCGGTTATTCAAATGGGAGATTTGGCCGAAAATCTTGTCCCGGATTTGAAAAATGTTATTCGGAGTGGATCTGTTTCTGTTAAAGCGGGACATGTTCTGAAATCCGGAGATATCCTATTTCGGGCGAGAGGAAATTTTCCGGCGGGATATTGGCTGAAAGAACTCCCTGAACGTATGATTGCGGCAGCGCCACTGCAACGAATCCGAATCAGAACCAACGCGCTTTTACCGGGGTTTCTGGCATGGTACTTACGGCAGAGTGCCGCACAGTCTTATTTTGAGGCCAATTCCCAGGGATCTTCTTTGCGTATGGTGGGAATCGACGTTCTGGAAAATCTGATGATTCCGGTTATTCCCTTGGAAAAACAGCAAAAAATCATTGAGCTGGTGGAGCTCTCTGAACGGGAACGGGAGCTGGCTCAAAAGTTGATCGCATTAAAATCCGTCTATATCAATAAAACCGTCAATCAGTGGCTTGGAGAATGACAATGGCAACCGATAAAATCAAGCAGGAAACGATCAGCAATGCGGCGTGGAGTGCCTGCGACACCTTCCGCGGAGCAGTCAGCCCGGAACAATACAAAGACTATATTCTGGTGATGCTCTTTTTGAAGTACATCAGCGACACCTGGAAGGCGCACTATGCGGAATACCGCAAACAGTATGGGGACGATGACACGCGGATTCGACGTAAATTGGAGCGGGAACGCTTCATCCTTCCGATGGTCGATTATAAAAAAGAGAATCCCCTGACCCGGAAAATGGAAATTCTGGATACGTTCGAAGCGAGTTTCTACAGCCTGCTTGAGCGTAAAAATGCGCCGAACATCGGAGAACTCATCAATATTACCCTGGATGCGATTGAAGAGAAGAATAAAGCGAAACTCGAAGGTGTGTTCCGCAACATCGACTTCAATTCCGAAGCCGCACTCGGACGGATTCAGGACCGCAACCGCCGCTTGGCGTTGCTGCTGGAGGACTTCAACAAGCCGGAACTTGATCTGAGCCCAAACCGGGTGGATGAGGATATCATCGGCAATACCTATATGTTCATGATTTCCAAGTTCGCGGCGGACGCGGGGAAAAAAGCGGGTGAATTTTATACGCCGACATCCGTTACTGAATTGGTGGCCAAATTGGCAAATCCCAAACCGGGACAGCGGATTTGCGATCCGGCCTGTGGTTCGGGTGGCTTGCTGCTGGCGGCGGCGCGTGAAGTGGGGGAGAACAATTATGCCTTGTACGGCATGGAAGTAAATGGCGCGACCTGGGCGCTCTGCCGGATGAATATGTTTCTGCACAATGCCGACAGCGCCAGAATCGAGTGGTGCAATACCTTGACAGCACCGACACTGGTGGAGAATGACCAGTTGATGAAATTCGATATTGTCGTCGCCAATCCGCCGTTTTCGCTGGATAAGTGGGGGGCGGAAAACGCGGAAGCAGATCGTTTCAACCGCTTCTGGCGCGGCGTTCCGCCCAAGAGCAAGGGAGACTGGGCGTTTATCTCTCACATGATCGAGGCGGCGGAACCGGGTTCCGGCCGGGTAGCGGTGGTGGTGCCGCACGGGGTGTTGTTCCGCGGCAGCAAAGAAGGAATGATCCGCAAGGCGGTGATAGAAGAAAACCTGCTGGATGCGGTGATCGGTCTTCCGGCCAATTTGTTTTTCAGCACGGGAATTCCGGTGGCGATTCTGGTGTTTGACCGCAGCCGGGAGCGCGGCGGCGTCAATGAAGCGCGCAAAGACATTCTGTTTATCGATGCGTCAAAAGAGTTTGTTCAAGACAAAAAGCAGAATTCCATGAATGACGCGCAAATCGCGCGGGTGGTTGAAACCTACCGTAACCGTCGGGACGTGGAAAAATACGCTCACGCGGCTACGCCTGCCGAAATCAGAGAGAATGATTTCAATCTGAATATTCCGCGCTATGTGGACACCTTTGAGCCGGAAGAAGAGATCGACATCGACGCCGTCCAGTCCGAAATCGACCAGCTTGAAACCGAACTCGCTCAAGTCCGGAAAAAAATGGCCGAACTCCTGAAAGGAATCAAACGATGAAACTACCTGACAGATGGCACATAATACCTTTGAATCAGGTAATACGTACTTTACAAGCTGGGGTCAGCGTGAATTCTTTAGACGAAGAGGTTCAGGATCTTAAGCAGATTGGAATCTTAAAAACCAGTTCAGTTACGACGGGAAGATTCGATCCACGAGAAAATAAAATGGTGGTTCAGAAAGATATCTGCCGGGTGAAAACGCCTGTGCAAGGAGATCGAATTATACTTAGTCGAATGAATACTCCATGCTTAGTCGGTGCCAATGCTTATGTTCCGCAAGACTATCCCAATCTTTTTTTGCCGGATCGGCTTTGGTCTCTTGAGCCACAGGGAGATTTTATTTGTATGCACTGGCTTTCATTTGTTTTGGGGTCTTCCGAATATCGTCAAAAATTGTCGGAGCTGGCAACTGGAACCAGTAATAGCATGAAAAATATAAGCAAGGATGCTGTTATGGCTCTAGAAATCCCCTATCCTCCCTTGCCGGAGCAGCGACGGATTGCGGAGTTTCTGGGGACTTGGGATGAGGCGATTGAGAAGTTGGAACGACTGATCGCGGCGAAGAAGAAACGCTTAAATTGGATTCGAGCCAATATTCTTACAGGCAAAGTACGCTTGAAAAATCATTATGCGAATTGGAAGTTACAGCATTTAGCAAGCATTTTGGATGAACATAAGGAAAAATCGTCCGGTCAAGAACTTGTTCATTCCGTTTCCGTACACAAAGGAGTGGTCAATCAAATTGAACATCTTGGGCGAAATTTCGCAGCAAAAGACACCTCGAATTATAACTTGGCCAAACCTGGAGATATTATTTATACCAAAAGTCCCACTGGAGATTTCCCCTACGGTATTATTAAATTAAATCAAAATGACTATAATGTCATTGTTTCTCCGTTATATGGAGTCTTTACTCCTAAATGGCCAGAGCTGGGTATTTGGCTTGACTGCTACTTTGAGGCGTCTCAAAATGCAATCAATTACTTACATCCAATTATTCAGAAAGGTGCTAAAAATACAATTAACATAACCAATAAAACATTCTTATCTAATGTATTACTTCTACCTACAGAACAGAATGAAGTTCAGGAGATTTGCCAAATAATCTCTAATATAAAAGCAGAACTTGTGCTTTTAACTCAAGAGCTTGACGCATTTCAAAAACAAAAGCGCGGATTGATGCAGAAACTTTTAACCGGAACTTGGAGGGTATAAAATTATGAAGGCTCAATACTATATCGTTGCCGTTCGATATGATGAACGACATACGATTTCCAAAGTACGTATCTACCAAAACGACGATATCTTTGAGGAATCTAAGGTCTTTGTTTTATTGGGACTAGCTTCTGGTTATCTGATCAAAACTGCTTTTCAGGAACGTGATGGTCAATGGCACGAAGGGGCTGTAGTTCAACAATACAAGAAAAATGAAAACCTCTATTTGAAAACAGAGCCGAATGAACTTGCTGAAGATAACCTCGGTAAGCTACCCGAGTTTTAAAGGAGAGAGGCCATGGCAGGAAAAAAGACCATCATCGCTCTGATGTATGATTTTGATAAAACTCTATGCACAAAAGATATGCAGGAGTATAACTTCATTCCCAAAATCGGAATGACTTCAGACACTTTCTGGACGGAGTCAAACTCTCTAGCCAGCGCCAAGAAGATGGATCAAATTCTTGCCTATATGTATCTGATGCTGAAGAAATCGGAGGCGACCAGCAATTCCATTCTGCGTAAGGATTTTGTTGATGCAGGAAAAACAGTTGAATTTTTTCCTGGAGTCCTTGAATGGTTTGACCGGATTAACGCTTGGGGAGAAGCACACGGAGTTACCATTGAGCATTATATCATATCTTCCGGTTTGAAAGAGATTATTGAAGGGACTCCGATCAAGCGCAAATTTAAAGAAATATATGCCAGTGAATTTCTCTATGATGAAAATGGTATCGCCGTATGGCCCAAGCTGGCAGTCAATTATACTGCCAAAACGCAATTCTTGTTCCGAATCAACAAAGGTGTATTGGATATTTCTCAAAATAACAAGTTAAATGAATATGTCCCTGACCATGCCCGCCGTGTTCCATTTTCGCATATGATTTATATCGGAGATGGTTTAACTGATGTTCCTTGCATGAAGCTGGTTAAACTCAACGGTGGAAAATCTATCGCGGTTTACCAACCACGGAAACGCAAAAAAGTAACACCGCTTTTGCAAGATAAACGTGTTGATTTCATTGCTGAGGCAAATTATTCTGAAGGATCAGAATTGGAATCCATCGTACAAGAGATCATTGTTAAGGTCGCCGCATGCAATATTCTTGTTCAACGTCATGCAAAGCAGATAGGGTCAATAAAATGAACGACTTATTCCCTAAATTTGTGATTACGCCGGTAATGGTTTCGTTGGTAGCGGCGATTTGTGAACGGCTCGGGCGGCTGCATGGGACGTTCCGGCGCGATTTGCGGCTGCGACGGATCAACCGTATTCGGACGATTCAGGCGTCGTTGCAGATTGAGGGAAATGTCTTGACCGTAGAACAAGTGACCGCCGTTCTTGACGGCCAAAACGTTCTGGCTTCGGCGCGCGATGTGCAGGAAATTCGCAATGCACTTGCCGCTTATGATAAATTGGACGCCTGGAATGCCGCTTCGGTTGCCGATCTGTTGGATGCCCATAAAACGTTGATGGCCGGATTGGTGGATCATCCCGGTGAGTTCCGCTCCGGCAGCGTCGGAATTCAAGGAGGGCAGGAAATCCTGCATATTACGCCACCGGCTCATCTGGTTTCCGGGTTAATGACGGCCCTGTTCGACTATCTGCATTCCGAAGAGATGCATCCGCTGCTCAAAAGTTCCATTTTTCATTATGAGTTTGAATTCATCCATCCTTTTGTTGACGGCAATGGTCGGCTCGGACGCCTTTGGCAGACGTTGATGCTGCAGAACTTCAATCCGATCTTTGCCTATATTCCGATTGAAAATATGATTCGCAACCGCCAAACCGAATATTATCAGGCGCTCAATCAGGCCAATGCCTCCGCGAACAGCGCATGTTTTGTGGAATTCATTCTCCAAACGATTTTCGATAGCCTGAATGAAACTGGAATCCATCAGGATACCAACCAAGTTACCCATCAAGTTAAATTGTTGTTGAAATGTTTGCGGAACGATTCGGAGTTGAGTTCATCCGAACTGCTGAGCAAGCTCAAATTGAAAGACCGGGTGAACTTGCGCAAAAACTATCTCGTTCCGGCATTGGAAGCCGGATTGATTGAATATACCGTTCCGGAATCCCCCACCAGCCGCAACCAGAAATATCGGCTGACTGTACGTGGGAAATTCGCTATGGGAGGAAAATAATCATGTTCTCGGAAAAATACGAATCACAAATTCCGGCGCTGCAGCTTCTTGCCGCTTCCGGCTGGACGGTGCTGCCGGTTCCGGAGGCCGACCGTTTGCGCAACGGCAAGCGTTCCAATGTGCTTCTGGAATCAGTGCTGACGCAAAAGCTTCAGGAAATGAATTCCATCAACCACAAAGGCGGCGTATACAAATTTTCGGAAGCCAATATTCAGGATGCAATTCAGCGGCTGAAGAATATGCCTTACGACGGGCTGCTTCGGACCAATGAAAAAATTTACGATCTCCTGACGCTCGGTTGCTCGCTGGAACAAAATATCGAAGGAGATCAGCGCAGTTTCAATTTGAACTACATTGACTGGCGGCATCCCGAGGCCAACGTTTATCACGCTGTGGCGGAGCTTCCAATTGAACGGCGTGGAAGTCATGAAACGGTCCGTCCGGATATTCTCCTGTTTGTCAACGGCATCCCGTTTGTTTCCATCGAGTGCAAGGCTCCGGGCGAAGAGATCGAACAGGCCATCAGCCAGACGTTGCGGAATCAACAGGAAGAGTATGTTTCAAAACTTTTTACCTATATTCAGTTGACGCTCGCCGTCAACCGGCAGCAGGCTTTTTACGGCACTGTCGGAACACCGCGCAAATTCTGGGCGGTCTGGCGTGAACAGCAGGATCGACCGGAAACTGTGAATGCATTGGTCAATACTCCGCTGTCGCCCGTGCAGAATGACGCCATCTTCTCCGGCCCCTTTGCAAGCGCCCGGGCCGATTTCGAAGAACGGGCGGCCCTGCCGCGCGAAGTTACCGCGCAGGATGAAACCCTCTACGCTCTTTGCCGCCCGGAACGACTGTTGGAACTGGCGTGGCGTTTCATCGTATTTGACGGCTTAGAGCGTAAAATTGCCCGTTACCAGCAGTTTTTCACCGTCAATGCGATTTTGCAGCGGATTCAAACTTTCACGGAAGACGGTTCCCGCAAAGGCGGGGTCGTCTGGCATACGCAAGGGTCGGGGAAGTCGCTTACCATGGTAATGCTGACCCGCAGCCTGATGCTCTGCTCCGGCATTCCCACCCCCAGAGTCGTTCTGGTAACCGACCGTGATGATCTGGACAAACAGCTCGGCAATACCTTTCGCGCCTGTTCGCTGGAGCCGGTGCGCGCCACCAGCGGTAAGCATCTGCTGGAACTGGCGAAATCCGACAAAGCGGCCATTATCACAACTTTGATCCAGAAATTCAACAAAGCATTGAATTCCAGAAGTGAAAAAATCGATTCACCCAACATTTTTATTCTGGTTGATGAAGGCCATCGAACGAATTACGGTCCATTAGCCAGTAAGATGAGGTTGATGTTTTCCCGTGGTTGTTACATCGGCTTTACCGGTACGCCTTTGGCTAAGAAAAACAAGAACAGCTTCGAAAAATTCGGCGGCCTGATCCGCCCGGTTTACTCCATCCGTACTGCGGTCGAAGACAAAGCTGTTGTTCCGCTGTTGTACGAAGGTCGCCACGTCGATCTGGAACAGAACCGGAAAGCCCTTGATCTCTGGTTTGAACGGCATACGAAGGATCTTTCCGACGAACAGCGTCGGGATTTGAAGAAGAAATTCGCTCGGGCGGAGATGCTGAAAAAGTCAAAAGCATTCGTCTACATGTGTGCGTACGACATCTCGGAGCACTACCGAGACTTCTGGCAAGGGACCGGATTCAAAGCACAGCTGGTCGCTCCGGATAAGGAAACCGCCATTCTCTACCACCAGTATCTGAATGAGCTCGGTGTCGTCAGCAGCGAAGTGATTATTTCCGCGCCGGATACTCGCGAAGGCAGCGACCCCGAAGGCAGGGTTTCACCCGATGTGGTGGAGTTCTGGAACAAAATGATGGTTCGCTTCGGAAAAAAGGAAGAGGAATACAACAAGCAGATCACTGACGCATTTAAGACCGCTTCCGCTCCGGAAATCCTGATCGTGGTGGATAAGCTCCTCACCGGTTTTGATGTGCCGCGCAACACGGTGATGTATCTCTGTCGCTCCATTCGGGAACCGGCTACACTGCTTCAGGCGATCGCCCGTGTCAACCGGCTGTGCGAAAACAAGGAGTTCGGATACATCATCGATTATGCTGGCGTTCTGGATCTGCTCGATGATGCCTTGCTCAAATACAGCGAAATGGAAGGGGTATCCGCGGAGGATCTGACGTCGCAGGTGATGCCTGTTGCGGACGAGATCGCAAAACTTCCTCAGCAATATGCAAAGTTATGGGAGATGTTCAAATCCGTCCGCAACAGCAACGACAGCGAGGCTTTTGAACTTTTGCTTCAGCCGGAGGATCTCCGTGAGGCGTTCTATGAAAATCTGAACGCGTTTGCCAAAAAACTCGAACTCGCGCTCTCCAGCATCAAATTCATGCGGGAAACGCCGGAAGAACAGATTGAAAAATACAAGCGTGATTTGAAGCGTTTCTGGAACTTGCGCTCCGCTGTCAAACGCCGGTATGCGGAAGCGGTGAACTATCGGGATTATGAACCGAAAATCAAGAAACTGCTCGATACCCACATTCAGGCGAATGAGGTGATTCAGCTCAACGAGCCCGTCAATATCTTTGATGAGAATACGTTCCGGGAAGTGCTCGAAAAACAGGGAATCAATCATGTAAAAGAGCAATCTGCGATGGCGGATTCGGTCGCTCACGCCACCAAGCGGTATATTACGGAACATATGGAGGAGGATCCTGCGTTTTACCATAAGTTTTCGGAAATGATCCAGCAGGCAATTGATGAATTCCGAGAAAAACGGTTGCACGATCTGGAGCATCTCGACGAGATTGTCCGGACCTATTGGGAAAAGGTTAACCACATCCGACGGATGGTGACAACCCGGACTCACGACGATATTCCGGAGATCATTTGTCATCGGGAGGACGCTATGGCCTGCTACGGCCTTCTGCTGCCATTCCTGAACAATCAGGAGGAGCAGACTGCGGAGGACGCACTGCAGATCAGCGACATCATAAACAGTTTCACCTCGCGGATTCAGTTCTGGGACGATATGGATGCGCAGAATCAGTTGAAAAACGCCATTGATGATTTCCTGTATGATGAAGTGAAAGCAAAACAGAAAATTGATTTGACTACAACACAGATGGATGAAATCATTGAACAATTGATCACGCTGGCACGAAACCGGAGCATGCGTTCATGAGTTATGTTGTCAATTATGGTCAACACCGGATTTCTTACTCAGTGGAGTTTCGCGATCGTACCACGATGGAGATTGCTGTGTTGCCGGATGGAACAGTTCGGGTAAAAGCCCCGCTGGGAGCGGAAGACTCTCGTATCCGCGAAAAAATTCATCGCCGGGCGGGATGGATTGTGAAACAGCAGCGTTATTTTGAACAATTCGCAATCAGAACGCCAAAGCGGCAGTATCTCGGCGGCGAGACGCATTTGTATCTGGGGCGGCAGTATCGTTTGAAACTCGTTGTACATCCCAAAGTAGAGGTAAAAATCAGCCGAGGATTCATACAAATATTTTCTCCCGATATTTCGCCTGACGCAATCCAAAAAATTTTGGACCGTTATTACCGAAAACGGGCAAAAGAAAAATACCCTGAATATCTGAAGATCGTTGCAGATCGTATTGGTTTGGCGGTACTTCCTCGTATGCAAATTCGAGCGATGAAAACCAACTGGGGCAGCATGTCGCCAACAGGAATCCTATTGCTGAATCCGGAGTTGATAAAAGCACCGGTTCAGTGTTTGGAATACGTAATAACCCATGAACTTTGTCATTTACGATACCGGGAACATGATTCTGATTTTTACGGATTGCTACAATCTTACTTGCCAGATTGGAAAAAAAGAAAACTAAGGCTCGAATTATCGTTGCTATGAATGTTCATTTTTTACTCATTAGTCAAAGAGGATTTTAATGCATGGTGTAATCCAAAATAATTGACATATATATTACCTTCGTGCAATCAGAACAATCCTGTTCGTTATCGGCTCCGGCGGTTGTGAGACCGCCGGAGCCGCTGTGTTTTAACATCATGGAGGTATGAAAATGAAGATTAAAAAGAGTGTGTTACTGGATGCGTTGAAGGTGCTCGGCAAGGTGGTGTCGCAGACTTCGCCGGTGGAGGTACAGCGGTCGGTGCGGTTCCTCGGCGTCGGGGAACAGGTCTGGCTGACAGCAACCGATGGCGTGGAATCTGTCACGGTCGAAGTGGCTGGCGATGCCGGGGACATGGAGGATTTCGCGGTTGAGTATAAGGCTCTGCGTGAGCTGATTCGTTCCACGCGCGGTGGTGAGGTCGAAGTGACCGGTAAGCGGCTCGACTGGCCGGAAATGGAGGTCGTCCCGGATGACGCAGTGACGGTCGAGTTGCCGCCGGATTTCGGCAAATTGCTGGCGCTGGCGGCCCCGGTGGTAGATCTGCGTGAAGCGCAGTTTGCGTTGCGGGGGATCAACCTTTCCCGCGACGGCGTGACCGCAACGAACGGCAAGGAACTGCTCAATCTGCCGTGTCCGTTGAAAATCCCGGAGGATATGACGCTGCCGTTTCCACTGGCATTGCTGACCGCTCGACCGGAGGGAGCAGGAGCGCTGCACATCTGGCGCTGCCGGAACGAGCGGCTGTTCCGCATCGTAATCGGTGGTTTCCAGTGGCAGGGCAAGGCGTTGCCAGGCAACTTTCCTGATTGGAAACAGGTGATTCCTGCCGACAAGACGCTGGATTACCGGATCGAGATTCACGAGCCGGAACGGGTCATTACCTTCCTGAAAACGGTTCCCGACAGTCCGCCGTTTCACGCGATCGAGCTGAACGTGGTTCCGGGCGGCGTCACCGTGATCCCGAACAATTTTCCCAATATGGAACTGCGGTTGGAAGCAACGGTGATCGGCGCTCAACCTCGTGCGGTACTGGCGCTCAACAAGTATATCCTGCTGCGGATGCTTCAGCAGGGCTATACGAAGTTCCGGGCGCATTCGGACGGCAGGATTCCGGTCATCGCCGAGGGCGGCAGCGGCCGGTATCTTGCGATGCCGATTCATATATTAACGCCGTGTGCAAGTTTTATTGGTAAAAAACGAAAAAGAGCATGCTTG
>OLIW01002342.1_pt1 | contig 14306 bp, 10 predicted proteins | sample 1601321 | NCBI WGS metagenome assembly OLIW01 (sample SAMEA2452114, study PRJEB22498) | human gut metagenome | reverse complement strand
ATTCGCCGTCCGATGCACAGCAGATTACTTCACCTTCCACATCCGGCGGAACCATGCATTTGTGTACGATCGCACTGGTCTCCGGAACCTCCGCTATAATATCTCCGCCGTGAAGGTAATCTCCTTTGGCCACGGTGATGTGGGTATTCCATAATTTGTCGCGGTCAAGCGAATCAACGCTGACACCACGGGTGATAAATGCACCGCCGCCCACATTTGCGATCTGCTCAAGCGGGCGTTCGATTCCGTCAAAAATATTGTTCAGGATTCCAGGTGCCAGAGTTACAGATACCGGGCTTCCAGAAGCCTCTACGATCTCTCCCGGTTTCAGCCCGGAAGTCTCTTCATAGACCTGAACAGTCGTGATGTCTTTGTCTAGGGAAATGACTTCGCCAACCAACTTTTCCTTTCCCACATAGACCATTTCCGACATCATGAATCCGGTGTCACCCTTCAGATAGATGACCGGACCGTTTATTCCATAAATAGTTGCTGTCTTATTCAATTCCTGCACCTCCTGCTGCAAAACTGAACTGATGATATTCGTGATCGACTGCAGCCTGGAAACTGTGATCGATCAGAATATTACGGCCTCGGATTACAGCGCGCATACCGCCCATGAAATCATATTCACTGATGGTGATCGCCATGCCGGTACGTTTTTCCAGTTCTGTCTGTTTCTCCTTATCAGAAGGAGAAATATAAATGGTCATCTCCTCGCCGTCGGCAAAGCGTGCGGCTTCACTGATCTTGCTGCAAAGATAATCCATGTATTCATCGGTTTGTGTAAAATCAGTCAGAAGCTCCTTTACTTCATCGAAAAGCCGGACCTTTAATTCATTCTGTGTTTTGCCAAGCGCTCTTTTCAGCTCCGTTTCAGCTTTGGCAGCGGCCTGATTTACCTGTCTTCTGGCTCTTAAGGTCTCGGATTTGATGCGGACCTCAGACTGGGCAGTTGCTTCTTTTTTATGTTTTTCAAATAAAGATTCAAGCGCTTTTTTGTGATTGTCAATGATCGCATTTCCTTCAGAACGGGCTTCAGTCATGACCGTTTCCTGCAAATGCGCTATTTTCTCTTCAAGCGTCATTGTCTCACCTTCTATGCCTTTCTAGTTAAAGTTTCAGTCCAATCGCTTCATTGACGTATGAGGTAATGAAATCCTTTTTACGTCCTGTTCCGTGTCTGTCCGGAATTTCGATCAGAAGAGGCATCTTTCTTTTTAACTTGATCTCATCAATGAGATCCGGAAATTCTCTTCCAAAGCGTTCCGTCAGAAGAACGATACCGATCGACTTGTCGTTCATGGCAGTTTCCAGCGCATCACGCAGTTCCTGCTTTTCATGAACTACGACACCGTCCACGCCGGCAAGCCGCATTCCGGTATAAGTATCCACGTTGTCACTGATCAGATACATCTTCATGATTACAGTCTGCTGATGATCATGAAGGAGATGATAAGACCGTACAGGCATACACCTTCTGCAAGACCTACGAAGATAAGGGATTTACCAAGGACGCTGGAATCCTCGCTGATAGCTCCAAGTGCTGCGCTTGCTGCACTTGCTACGGCAATACCACCACCGATGCAGGAAAGACCGGTAACAAGAGCTGCTGCAATGTAACCAAGACCGGTTGAAAGGCCTGCGCCTGAGGCTGCGGCGTCTGCTGCATGTACCGGTACACTTCCAAAGAGCATGATTCCGGCTACAAGGAAGGTTCCAAAGTAAGAAAGAACATTGAAGGCAAGAGCGCATTTATAACGTCCTTTATTTTTTTCTCCGAGCAGATAATATCCGAATGGAATGAAAATGCTTAAAACCAGTGCGGCAATGAGAATAAGTTTAGTTGCTAAAGTCATGATAATTTCCTCCTAAAATGAAAAACTAATTTTTTGCAGTACCTGTATAAGGTTTAAATTCGCGGCCGCTGCCTTTGTAGAAGCGGCTGAACATTTCGTAATAGACAAGTCTCAGAACCTGGATTCCAACGATCAGTCCTTCGAATCCACATACAAACAGGTTGCCGAGTACGATCACTACCCAGTTGATATGCCCGCTTTCGGCACCGGCAAGCATCAGTACAACTTCCATGATGGAAGCGTGGCTGACTGCGAATGCACCGATACGGATAAAGGAAAGCGTATTTGAAAAATAGCTGAGCAGGGTTTCAAATAATTCAAAGAATGCCTGGGTGACAAACATTGCTTTGCTCTGTTCCATTTTTTCGGTTTTCTTTTTAATCTTGTTCGTCAGCGGCTCCTTCAGTGCGATCAGAAGAAGCGGAACACCGAACATCACTGCGAGAACGATTCCGCCCGGCAGAGAATGACCTGTCATGAAAAGAACGATACAGGTAACAGCTGCCCCGTAGAATACCAGTCCTGCCACGCCGTTTGCATCAAACCAGGTCGCTTCCATATCCTTGGCACGGATGCCGTTGATGATATGGAAGATCATAGAAATAAGGATGATTCCCATACCAAAAGCGATCGATACGATAAATACTGTATTCAGTTTTCCGATAAACGGTAAGGTTGTCATGTGGTTGATCGGCCGGATCCATCTGGCTTTAATAATATCTTCAAATCCAAACACACTTCCAAACATAAATCCAAAGAAGGTGGAGAAGATTCCGGCAAGTGATACGATTCCGGCAAGGTTCATTTTCTTTGTGAAATACAGGATCGCACCGCCGATAAAGAGCAGCAGCCCCTGACCGACATCTCCGAACATGGCGCCGAAGATAAAGCTGTACATGATACCTACAAAAATGGTCGGATCCATTTCACCGCTCTTAGGAAGTCCGTACATCTTGATGAACATTTCAAATGGTTTGAAAAGCTTTGGATTCTCAAGCTTGGTAGGAGGTTCTCCGAAATACTGTTCCCGGTCCTCTTCTACTACGATATAAACTTTGTCGTCTCCCTGAGCCTCTTTGATAAATGCATTGGCATCTTCTTCCGACATCCAGCCGCAGAGAATATAGTATTCTTCCTGCTCGTCTGTCTCGGTTCGTGCTGCAAATTTACGGATATCAAAGTTATCGGAAAAACGTTCCAGCTGAATTCTTGCACCGAGTAGTCTGGAAGCGTTCTTGCGGAACATCTCCTGACGTTTATCCTTCACTGCCTGGATTTCATCGGTCAGATTCTGGACTTCTTTATCCAGGCTTCGGTAAGCTTCCAGCGGGGTTCCGCCAAAGTCCTCCTGAAGATCTACTTTTTCAAAGTGAAGAGAACGCATGATAGAATCTACTTTTCCGGCATTGGTATCAGATACAAAATAAACGCCATAGACATAAGAGGCATCTCTGGAGCCTTCCAGGAATAATGCATCGATGTCTTCAAGAAGCGCTTTTTCCAGCCGGTGATAATAATCCACATTGATTTTTCCAAACCTTGTACGGATGTATTTGTACTGCATGATCTCATGCAGGTCAAAGTCCAGAGAAGTAAAAGGTTCCAGGACTTTCATACGTGTCTGGATATTCTCTCTCTTTCTTTTCAGTTCTTCTTTTTGCTGCTGCAGATCCATGTAGTCATGATTGATGGAGCGGATCATCTCAAGGATTTCATCTTCGCTCTGATCAAAGGATGGCTCTGCTGTCATGTCTTTCATATATCCCAGAAACTGTGTCACTTTAGCGAGTGGATCACGGTAAGGGTTCATTTCAAGAAATGGCATCAGATTATCTACTGTCTTGAGCTCCGTGAGTGCATTTTCAAGCTGCATCTCATATTTGGAAAGATACCGGTTTGTCATGCGGTCGATGTCGGCGCGTGGTCCGGTAATGCTCAGGAACTTCATCTTAACAATCATTTCGCTGTTCCTCCTATATAAGTTAATGTCTCACGTGCAGGAAGTCCATAGCGAACACATTCGAGCACAGTTGTAAGCTTATCAAGCTCCTCCTCTTTCAGAAAAAGATAGGTATTCACGGTTGCGATGGAATAAGGGTTACTTCTTCTGTCTGCCAGGTAGAGACGGTACAGGCAGTCTTTGTAAATCGTCTCGATGGACGCTGGTGTCTGAGTATCGGTGTGACGCAGATAAGGCGTTCTGGTAACCAGCTTTAAAAATTCATCGACAGACGGTGCTTCCACAAGATCCTTCAGCTGATCTACATGGATCCGGTAGTGTACCGGGATCAGCAGTGTAGAGATATCCGGCGGAAGCATGTTGTAATATTTTTTTGCACGGTAGATCCACTGCAGGTTCAGCAGGTCGATCTTTGCTCCGGCATCTCTGGTGAAAATTTCCAGTTCCTTATGCTTCAGAATCTTTTTACGTTTCTTCCACATAGTTGTAAAATAGTACAGATTCAGTGCCAGATCGTAATCAAAAAGGGTTGGGTTCTCCGCATTTTCCAGACGTTTTAACGGCGCATAGTATTCTGTGCCCTTTAAATTTTCCACCAGCTCACCGATATTCCCCGAAGTGATCAGTTTATCGATGGAGAGATCCGAATATTTGTCGAAGAATATTTTCTTGTGATCCAGATCAAAAGGCTTCTGATAGTGGTTGAATACAATACGCAGACAGTAGTTGATCAGATTCATCTCGTAGCGCTTCAGATAAAGCTCCAGGAATTTTTTCTGATCCATTCCGGAAAAACGGTACAGGCGTGTATAATCACTGTAAAGTGACTGCACAAGAAGTTTCTCGATCTCGCCGCGGTGAAGACGGTTTTCGTCCATATCTGCAAGGACATTCCGATATCCGGGATGTTCTTTGAGATAAGCAGCAACTTCGGTTACTGTATGAAATGCGGCGATGTTCCGGAAATCTTCATCAGTGAGCAGTTTCGCCTGCATGGCGCGTACTTTTGTTACGATGCCACTGTATGCAAGTAAATTTCCCATATGCTATCCCTCTATGATACGTCTGACAATTTTTTCGGCATATGCCGTATGCTTTTCTTCAAAATCTTTTTTAAGTTCTTCGATCGCTGTCTGGTTCTTGCGGTTCTGCCTTGCAAGAATCTCATCCATCTGACGTTTTAATCCTTTGTGGATATCGTTCAGCTCCTTTTGGGTGTGATCTTCAAGTTGTTTGTCAAACAGATTGCGTTCATTTTGAATGCGTTCTTCCAGTTCTGATTTCTCCAGTTCCGCGTGTTCCACAACAGCTTCGGCTGCGTGTTCGATTTCGGAGAGCTTTTTAACAATATGATTCATTGTCCGACTCCTTTCTTAAAAATTATTTATACATTTTTAATAATGCATACATATTCTACTACTTTAAATTAGAAAATTCTACTAAAAAACAAGAGAATATCATAAGAATATTTTATACAAAACTTATAAAATGTATTTTTGGGTTTTCAAATATTTCAGAATAGTATAAAATAAATAAGGTTATACATATTTTCACTAAAGGAAGAGAAAGATATATGAGGTTAAGAAATGTACCGGGAGCAGATGCTTATCTGACAGCTCATCCCCTTGTAATTAAAAATGAGACCAGATATCGCGGCACCTGGAAAGAGACTTTTCAGAATCCGGAGAATCCGATCCATATTGAGATCGGGATGGGAAAAGGACAGTTTCTTCTGACACTTGCAAAGGAGAATCCATCCATCAACTATATCGGTATCGAACGTTATTCAAGCGTACTGCTTCGGGCGCTGGAACGCTTTGATAATGACGAGGAATACAAGGATGTCAACAATATTCGTTTTATCTGTATGGATGCGACAAATCTGCCGGAGGTTTTTGCTGTCGGAGAGATTGACAAGATTTATCTGAATTTTTCAGACCCGTGGCCGAAAGCACGTCATGCAAAGCGCAGACTTACTTCCAAGCAGTTTTTCGAGCGGTATGACAAGATCCTTGCTTTTGACGGAGTCGTTGAATTTAAGACAGACAACAGAGAGCTGTTTGACTTTTCACTGGAGCAGGTGGAGCTGGCAGGCTGGGTACTTCTGGCGAAGACCTATGATCTTCACAATGATCCGACACTCAGCAGAGGCAATGTCATGACGGAGTACGAGGAGAAATTCTCAGCACAGGGACATCCGATCCACAAGCTGATCGCAATGCGCCAGTAAGACAATTGAATAGAAGACACATAAGACAGCCGATACGGAGCAATCCGCACATCGGCTGTCTTTTTGCATATATTGTAGAAAGAGAAAGTCAGGGATGAACAGATATGCGGAAAAAGCATCATTTTCAGAATTGTATGCGGGGGTTTTGCTATAAGAATCCGGGATTTAATAAAAAGCTGATCTGTTTCAGAAATTCTTTTCAGGAGGTTTACCGGATCTTAAATCCGAAATGCGGATGCCACTAAAGCCGGTCTTTTTTTACATAGCTTAAGATGGCAGAAATGAGGGAAGTGTATGGGTATCGCATTGATCACGAAAGATTATGAAAATGCAGTCGGAAGGCAGAAGCTGCCGGTGGTTGTGGAGTTTTATGCATCATGGTGCCCAAAGTGCGGAATGATGTATCCTGTTGTGGAAAGGCTTGCCGGCCGTTATCGGGGGAAATGGATCTTTTATAAGATTGATATCGATATATCGAAAGAGATTGCGGAGTATATAGGAATTGAGATCGTACCGACGTTTGTGGTGTACAGAGATGGAAAAATCTGTGGATATACAACCGGAGTTCTTCCAGAAGAAACTCTGGAAGAACGAATCCGGGAAATGTTAAGAAAATAATTGGTGGAATCAATTATTCGTATAATGGATATTTTGCGCAGATTATCTGACTTGCTATGTTAAAATTCGAATACAGCAACGCCGTATGCCGGAAGATCATAACCGAATGAATAAGGTCTTCCGTCGCATTCCTGTTTCTTTGCTTTGTATACTGCCGGGCGGGCTTTTCCGGTTCCGCCATACTGTAATTCATCACTGTTCAGTACCAGGCGGTACTGTTTGCCGCGCGGTACACCGACACGGTATTCCGGTCTTTCGATCGGTGTGAAGTTACATACGAATAAAAGATTCTTTTTTGCGCCCTTTGAATGACGGATGAAGCTGTAAATACTTCGTGAGCTGTCATCTGCATTAACCCACTCAAAGCCTTCCATGCAGGTATCCTGTTCATACATGGCTTTGTTGTGTGTGTAAAGATGCAGCAGGTCACGGTAGAAATTCTGGAGCGCCTGATGCTCCGGCTCTGCCAGGAGATACCAGTCAAGCTCACGCGCCTCGCTCCACTCGCGGAGCTGTCCGAAATCCTGTCCCATGAAAAGAAGCTTCTTGCCAGGATGTCCCATCATGAAAGCATATCCGACTTTCAGGTTGGCAAATTTCTCAAAGCCGAGACCAGGCATCTTATTTAACATCGAACACTTGAGATGGACAACCTCATCGTGTGATAATACAAGAATATAATTCTCACTGTATGCATAGGTTAATGCAAAGGTCATACCATAGTGGTCTCCTTTGCGGAAATATGGATCCAGCTTCATATATTCGGTAAAGTCATGCATCCATCCCATGTTCCACTTCATGCTGAAGCCAAGGCCGTCATCTTCCGGTTTTCCTGTTACTTTTGGCCATGCGGTGGATTCTTCTGCGATCATCAGTGCACCAGGGTTACGTCCGGTAGTAACGGAATTCAGATGCTTGAAAAATTCGATTGCTTCCAGGTTCTCATTGCTGCCGTATTTGTTGGCGATCCACTGACCGTCTTCTTTACCGTAATCAAGATACAGCATGGAAGCAACAGCATCTACGCGGAGACCATCGATATGATAATGTTCGATCCAGAACAGTGCGTTGGCGATCAGGAAATTCTTAACCTCTGCTTTGCCATAATCGAAGATCTTGGTTCCCCAGTCCGGATGTTCACCCTTCTTTGGATCTGCATATTCAAAGGTAGCTGTGCCGTCAAAATCAGCGAGTCCGTGTGCATCGCGTGGAAAATGTGCCGGTACCCAGTCAAGGATTACTCCAATCTTATTCTTATGGAAATAATTGATCATATATGCGAAATCTTCCGGCGTACCATAACGGGAGGTCGGAGCATAATATCCGGTCACCTGATATCCCCAGGAGCCGTCAAACGGGTATTCTGAAATTCCCATCAGCTCGATATGAGTATACCCCATCTTTTTTATGTAGTCTGTAGCTGCATGCGCAAATTCACGGTAGCTGTAGAACCCCTCATCTTCACGTCCCGGATGGCGCATCCAGGAACCGATATGTGCTTCATAAATGGAAATCGGTGAGGAATGGAAATCCCATTCTGCCCGGTGCTTCATCCAGACACTGTCACTCCATTTTAAATGGGAGATATCAGCAATCCTTGAGGCAGTTCCCGGTCTCAACTCCGCACTGTTCGCAAATGGATCAGCTTTGTAAAGCTTATCCCCGGTCTGTGTCTCGATACAGTACTTGTAAAGCTGTCCGAGCTGTGCTTCCGGAACAAATGCGGTATAGATTCCAAGCGGTTCCTGACGCTTCATAACGTTTGCATCTTCACTCCAGCCGTTGAATTCACCGATTACGGCAACAGATTTGGCGTGCGGAGCCCATACTGCGAAATATACGCCGGATTTTTTCCCATCCTTTACAAAATGTGCACCCATTTTTTTATAAATTTCATAATGGGTTCCCTGTCCGAATAAATATTGATCTAATTCGCCGATTCTATAATCAGCCGGTTTATCTTTTGTTACAGTTTTTACAGACTTTTTAGCTGTAGACTTTTTAGCAGCAGTTTTAGCAGCTGCCGGTTTTTTTACAGCAGATTTTTTTACGGCCGTCTTGCGGGTCGTAGTGGTCTGTTTTGCTGTTGTTTTTTTTACTGCCATCCCATTCACCTTCTATCAAAGATATTTAGGAATATTATACTAGAAATAGCGATAAAAAGAAAGAGTTTTGGACAACTTATACACTTCTTATATAAGATGCCTAAAACCCTTTGTTTAAAGTTACCGGTTTTGTCTGCATATACAAAAGAACGCGCCGGAAGCGCGTTCTTTGTAGAAATCTTATGCTTTAAAATCTTCTTCTTTCAGGATGATGTGGTCTGAATTATCAGTGCTTCTTCCAAATACCCGTTTCACAAGATGTTTTACATTTGCTTTCTGAGAATGTGAAATTGCTTCATCCATGATCTCTTTTACTTCTGCAACAGTAACTGCATGATCTTCTCTCTGCATCATATCGATCCGGCTGTATAATGCAAGGATTCCCATTTCATCGATACGGTATCCGTTTTCCTTAGCATAGGTCTGACCGAATGTAACCAGTTCATCATTGATGAATACCGGAAGTTCCAGTCTGGAAGTAAATTTACGTTTGAATTCGCGATGGGATGCAAACATTCTTTCCAGCGGTTTCTTCTGGTCTTCCAGAAGGAAGAGAAGTTCGCCGGTCTGTTCATCCATCATGTCATTCAGTTCGCGGATGGTTCTGTCATTCATCTTGGAAGCTTTTTCGATGATCAGTGCGCCACCGTTCAGCTTATCGATGATACTTCCGATGTCCTTTTTGTTCAGAGAATCACCGGTTACGATTGCAACTTTACCCTGTTTGAGTCTGCGCTGCTTCTGGATTGCTTTTACAATATCAACTGCGAGGACTGTTTTTCCGCTTCCCTTGCGGCCAAGGATCAGGATGTTGCCTGTGCGGGAAGTTCCATAACGGTTACGGCAACGTTTGTCGTTATCAAGGACTTCGACAAGCTGTTCGCTGACACCACGGATCGGTACGAAGTAAGAGAACAGCTGCTTCTGCTCTTCAGTAAGTCCAAGCTTCAGTCCAATCTCACTTGTAGCACTCAGATCGTAACGTCCCTGTACAACGAATCCGGTATCGAATTTACCCATGCGTTCGGTGATCTCATCTTCTGACGGTTCTTCGATTTCAAGAACTTCGTCAATATCCGGAGTTGGCTCTGATTTTGAAGTTTCTTTCTTTGGTTCAGGAGCAGGAGTCGGTTCCTCGTCAAATTCAAGATCAAGATAATCGTCACTGCTATCTAATTCTTCTTCATCTTCAAAGGAATCAAGGTCTGCAAAATCACTATCATCTTCGTCAGAATCATTATCATCGAGATCAGATTCTTTTTCAAAATCAAAATCCTCTTTATGATCTTCATCTAATTCATCATCGATCTGGTAGTCATCTTCGTCGTCATCCTCGTCATCCTCGAAATCCTCGAAATCATCTTCATCCTCGTATTCTTCATCGTCGTCATATTCGGAATCATCTTCATCCTCGTATTCTTCATCGTCGTCATATTCGGAATCGTCTTCATCTTCGTATTCTTCATCGTCGTCATACTCGGAATCATCCTCATCTTCGTATTCTTCGTCATCGTCATACTCGGAATCGTCTTCATCTTCGTATTCTTCGTCATCGTCATACTCGGAATCATCCTCATCTTCGTATTCCTCGTCATCGTCATACTCGGAGTCGTCCTCATCCTCGTATTCTTCATCATCGTCATACTCAGAATCGTCTTCATCCTCGTATTCAGCTTCTTCATCGTAAACCGCATCCGATTCATCATCTTCTTCGGAGTCAACGATTTCTTCAAAAGCTTCTTCTTCCAGGTCTTCATCGTCAGTGTCTGAAGCTTCTTTAGATGAATCTTCCGGGCTTTCAGTCTCTTCAGACTTTTCATCATCAACGAAATCTTCAGCATCTTCATCGGTGATTTCCGGCTCTTCACCATTTTCAAGCTGTTCCATCAGTTTGCGGATATCATCAGAAAGGATTGGTTTTGTAGCTCCAAGAACTTCCTCTTCTTCTTCTTTCTTCTTCTCGCGCAGGGCTTTTTCTTTCTCAGCTTCTTCCTGGCTCTTTTCAAGAATCTTTGCATTTTCACGCTGGGTTGCTTCCCAGTTGGCAAGAATTTCTTCAATCTTCATCTTACCGGTCATCTGTGAATCGTCTGAAACAGATTCAGGAGCAACTGCACCACTTGCAACGGCAACACCGGCTTTCAGGGCATCTGAAAGGGAGGCACCGGAAATGGTTGTGGAAATATCGGAAGTGCTTCGAATCCGGGTTTTTGGCTGTGACTCGGCTTCTGGTTCGGAAGCATGTGTCCGGGCCATTGGCTCTGGAAGATCCGGGAGATCAATACTGTCTGTGACATGTACATCTTTGCGGACCTTGTCTGCGATTCGTGGATCCGGTGCCGGTCGTTCTTTGGATTTTCGGAAGGAAGGTTTTCTCCTGGAAGAATCCTTACGGCCGATACCATCATTTCGATGATCGTATTTTTCCTGCTGAAGCGGAGTCAGCGGTTTGTATTTCATTTTAAGTTCCATTGCCTGGTATACATAAGTACCTTCGCTGAACCAGAGAATCAGATCATCACATTCATCAAGACATTCGGAAGTCATACCGGCTTCAGCGTATAATCTGGCAAGTTCATATGCCCATTTTTCAACGTATTCAGAATGCTTGAAATCTTCAAGAGCTTCAATCTGTTCTTTGACTGGCGCTTTCTGTGCTTTTAAGATCTTATACCGGAGAATGTACTGGTTTGGATCTTTCGGAGCAAGCTTGACAAATTCTTCGTAGCAATCAGCTGCTTCATCGAAATGTCCCAGCTTCAGAGAAATAATTCCCAGGCGGTATACAACCTTTCTGCTGGAAGGTGCTTTATCATACGCAATAAATAAGGTATCACGTGCTTTACCAAGTTCCCCCGCATTTTCATAGATTTCGCTTACGGTAGAGAGCATGGCGGTATTTTTTACTTTACGCCAGTCGATCGTATCTGCAATCGACATCGCTTTCTGGTAAGACTTCTGTTCGGCATACGCAAGCATCTGCTCTGTCTTTGCGCGATATTCATATTTATCCAACGTTTCTCACCTCATATGATTATTATTAATTATTTTACTTTTCCTCAGTAAGTCTGACTTTTGTACCGGAAACGGAAAACAAAAGTCTTATAATTTTACTTACTAAGTGTATCATAGAGCGTTGTCAATGTCAAAAATTACGGCTGATATTTTTCAGAAATGTTAAAAAAATATTACAAAAAATTCACAAATAGGGAGCTGGTAACATAAAAAAAGGAGACAGCCATCTTTTAAATGGCTGTCCCGGAATATTCAATTGTAATTTTTATTTTATAATTTTTATTTTTATATCGGAGGAATTAAGTAATTCTTATTCCTGTAAGTTCTTTGAGCATTTCATATGATATTCAGATTTTATAAATTTTATAAAAATGAAACCATATGAATCGATTCTGATCAATTCTGATCGTTCGTTATTTTATATAATCAGGTAATTCAATTTTTGTATTTATCAGCTTTCTCGTCACTGTTAAATTTACTTATCAATGAATGTTTCTTTACACATTTCTGATTTTGAATTACTGTGGTATTTACTTCAATATGTCAACAAATGCTGAATCTTTTATATCTTATAATCGTTTCCGGTTTATCTACTACTCCGACCTTTTTTATCATTAACTTTTCTCTTACCGGATTATAATCTATGGTTAAGGCTCATCTCACAGGAATTTACATTTGCCATACCATTAACATATTGAGTTTTAGATGATGAAATATCCAACGGTCAAAGCCTCCTTCCTTTCGTTCTCGTTCCAAAATTTTTATCCGGATATTCTTTTTCTCTTATACTTTTTTCTGTTCAGAAGTCAGATATCAATTTTCTCTTATTATTATAAATTATCAATTTTAAAAATTGTTCTCTATACACCCCACTTACAAAACGCTCATAACCAAAATGTATAGTTGCTTTTTTAAAACTTTCTAATCTTCAAATAACAATTATTCTTGTTACCCTTTTCTGATCTGGTTCTTCATCTTATACTCTTGGCGAGTATATATGAAACTATGTAACAGATTAAAAAAATATCTTTTTGAAATTCCCTTTCTCGTCAGGAACTTCTTTTCTTTTGGATTGACTTAATAATAACACCCCAAAACTCATTTGTCAATATAATTTTAAAATAATTTCAATAAAATTAGAAAGATTTAAAATTGCAAAATATATATCAGAAAATTCCAACAATTATAAATACGATTAGAAATAGTTATAGCCATTTGCAATATATTCAAGGTTTTGCTATTGTTTCCGTCCATAAATGCATGATACACTAAAAAACAGATGAAAAATACAGGATATGGCATTGGGATAAAGAAAGGAGACCTGCAGATATGGGAGGATTTTTTGGCGTTGCATCAAAAGAGGCATGTAATCTGGATCTTTTTTATGGGACAGATTATCATTCGCATCTTGGAACCCGCCGCGGAGGTATGGCTACTTACGGAAGTGATGGCTGGAAGAGAGCGATTCATAATATTGAAAATTCGCCGTTCCGTACAAAATTTGAAAAAGATGTTGATACAATGAAGGGAAATATTGGAATTGGATGTATTTCTGATTATGATCCACAGCCAATTCTGATCCAGTCGCATCTGGGGTGCTTTGGAATTACGACAGTAGGTAAGATCAATAATGCGGATCAGCTGATCCGGAATCTTTATGAAAATGGACATACACATTTTCAGTCTATGACCAATGGACAGATCAATTCTACAGAGCTGGTTGCGGCATTGATCTGTAAAAAGGATTCGTTTGTTGAGGGAATCCGTTATGTGCAGTCAGTAGTTGAAGGCTCGATGACGCTTCTGCTTCTGACAGAGAACGGAATTTATGCAGCCAGAGACCTTCTCGGACGTACACCGGTTGTGATCGGAAAGAAAGAGAATGCATACTGCGTTTCCTTTGAAAGCTTTGCATATATCAACCTTGGATACACAGATTACAAAGAGCTGGGACCTGGGGAAATCGTTTACGTGACACCGGAATCTGTGGAGACTGTAAGTCCTGCATGTGAAAAGATGAGAATCTGTTCGTTCCTGTGGGTATACTATGGATATCCTACTTCTTCTTATGAAGGGGTTGGCGTAGAAGAAATGCGTTATAACTGTGGAAAGCTTTTAGCACAGAGAGATGACCATTCGATCGACGTGGATATTGTTGCAGGAGTTCCTGACTCGGGTATCGCTCATGCGATAGGCTATGCAAATGAATCAGGTATTCCGTATGCAAGACCATTTATCAAATATACTCCGACCTGGCCAAGATCCTTCATGCCGACAACACAGAGTCAGCGTAATCTGATCGCCAGAATGAAACTGATCCCGGTACACAGTCTGATCGAAGACAGAAGCCTGCTGCTGATCGATGATTCGATCGTGCGTGGCACACAGCTCCGTGAGACGACAGAGTTCCTGTATCAGAGTGGCGCAAAAGAGGTGCATGTCCGCCCGGCATGTCCACCGCTTCTGTACGGATGTAAATATCTGAACTTCTCCCGTTCCAAATCAGACCTTGATCTGAT
>OLIW01002336.1_pt1 | contig 14331 bp, 10 predicted proteins | sample 1601321 | NCBI WGS metagenome assembly OLIW01 (sample SAMEA2452114, study PRJEB22498) | human gut metagenome | reverse complement strand
AATACTGTCTTGAGAACACAATGGCTGCCGACGCGCAAACCCAGGCACAGACTACGTCTGCCGTAGCAAGTGCGGTTTACACTCCTGGCTCATTTACTGTGGGCGAAAGCTGGTTCCGCCTTTTGGGTACCACTTACAAGACATTGGCTGATTTGCAGGCAGTATATAACGATGCAAAGGCAGCTGGTACTGCAGCCGATGCGGCACAAACACAGGTAATCACTCTTTGTGACCAGTTCTATGCACGTATAGCCAAAGCCGCTGCTGCACAAGGCAAGCCTGTCGGTGGTGATTTCGCCTCTATTACTATCACTGAACTGGACGACCTTAAGAGCGGTGGCGAATACTCCAAACCCGATGCGGCAGCCGGTGAAACCGTAGGTGTGGAATACTTCCAGAAAGGCGTATGCTACTATAACATCCTCATCCGTCATGACGACGCTATCACCGCAACGATGGCGCTTGGCAAATACGGTGTCGTACGCAACAACTGGTACACACTGACTATCAACAGCGTGAAGCAACCGGGTACCCCTTGGATTCCTGACACCACAAATTCTACTGACAAGAAAGACCCGGGTGAGGACGATGATGACAAGGAAGCATATCTCTCTGTAGAAATTACGGTAAATCCATGGACTACCTGGAGCCAGGGAGTGGATTTGTAATGACTGATATATCGGGCTAAAATAACAATTAAAATTATAAGAAGGCGTTATGATACGGCGCAGGCTTGTCTTGTGGCGCCTTCTTTTTTCTTTCTTTTCGTTTTTATCCAGCCGGCGGAGGCTTATTTCCGTGAATCAAGACCTTGATTTTAAAAGAAACAGATAAAAAACCAGGTCTTGCCATACAGACAAGTTTTGCGGCTTGTCCACCAAAGCAGATTATTCCGAGAAAAGCGCGCGAAGCCGCTTTTCCACACTATATATAGAAATTAGAAAAAATAAATAGAACCATAGATTATGAGAAAGATAATGAAAACAGAGGGTGCCGTCCGGCGGATGGGTTATGGAAGTTGCCTGTTGTTATTGCTTGTACTCTTTTCCTGCACATCCATTGATGAGACACTACCGGAATGTCAGTTGTATGTTCGTTTCCGGTATGACTATAACATGGAGTTTTCCGACGCTTTTGCATCGCAAGTGAATCGTGTCGACGTGTTTGTATTCGACAAGGATGGCACGTTTGTCATAAAGAAGAGCGAGCAGGGGGAAACTCTGGGCGGCAGCTACCGTATGCCGTTGCCGCTTCCGGCCGGTGAATACCGGATAGCCGCCTGGGCGGGAATGAGCGATGACTTTGAAATGCCGGAACTGGTTGCCGGGAAATCAACATTGGAAGACTTGAGGGTAAGAATGAAACGGAAAGAGTCATTGGTGCACAATAAAGCTCTGAACCCGCTTTGGTATGGCGGGGTACAGGCCGTCAGCTTTACCGGCAGACAGGAACAGACGGAAACGGTCTCCCTGATAAAGGATACCAATAAGTTCCGCTTCATCCTGCAAAAGTCCGGACCGGGGGAAGAACTGGATATCAATGACTGCCTGTTCGAAATCCGTGCGGACAACGGATATTACGACTGGAACAATGACCTGCTGGATGACGACATGATTAGTTACCGGCCGTATTATCTGGAAAAAGTGGAGGATGTGGGCATTGTGGTGGAAATGAACACCATGCGCCTGCTCGAACATAAAAAGGTGTATCTGACGCTTACGCGCAAGTCGGACGGCAAGGAACTGATGAGGATTGACCTGATACCTTACCTGCTACTTACTAAAATGGAAGGGCACAATATCCCGGCGCAGGAATACCTCGACCGTCAGAGCGAGTATGCGATAGTCTTTTTCTATAACCCGGAATTATTGAATTTCCTTTCCACGAAGATTGTGATTAACGGCTGGACTATCTGGTTGAAAGGTGAAGACCTCTGATAAATAAACAAAGATTGATGAATATGAGATATAAAGGTTATATATGGTGGGCATGGTTGCTGTTGGTCTTGTTTTCCTGTACGGAAAGCGAACAGGCAATTGAACCGGTAAATCCCGGGGAAGTACGGATGAGCATGAATATCAGTACGCGTGCCGCGAATGACCCGGAAGTGCTGAACGCGAACGAAACCCGCATCAGCCGCCTTCGCATCTATGTCTTTGACGGCACGTCACTGGATAAGATGTATTACTGGCAAGGGCTAACCGCTACCGACGGTACTTATACTACTCCGGTTTTTACGGTGAAAGCCGCTACCGGGAAAACATTATATGCCATTGTAAACGAACCTGTTGATACGAATACCCGTGCTATATTGGAGTCCGTAGACCATCCCGACGACCTGGTGGACGTGCAGTATCAAATGGCGGATTACTTGACAACTAAGACCAATGTAAATGTAGTGGAATATACTAAAGATTACTGCCTGCCCATGTATGGAGAACTGGCAGGAGTGGATGCGGCGGAAGGGACGACACAGACAGTCAACATGCGTGTAGACCGTGCGGTGGCACGTGTGGATGTCTATATGCGTAAAGAAGCGGGAAACTGGGAGGAAGTTCAGATACCTGCGATGTTGGTTGTGACGGGAGTTTCCAAAACCGGGTTCATTTCTCCCGAGAAGACTGGTAATTATGCATCTTCCGTAATCAATATGCTGTTGAGAAAGACAGTCGGAGAAATTCCTGAAGAAACTTCCCCGAAAGACAAAGGCGTATTGGCTTACTCTTTTTATATTCCGGAAATGGAATGCAAAGACAGTAAATTGCAAATAGGTATCGACGAATACGATATGATAGAGTTAGGTGGAGACGCGAATAATTCAGGTGGAGCGCCTTTGGAAAAGCTGGAGCGTAATCATGTCTATCAATTACTGTGCCGGTTCATGCAAAAAACAGTCTCTTTGGATATAGACTTGACGGTGTGTCCGTGGATAGCGTTAGAACCCCAGGTGGAAGAAGTGAAGGATATACAAATAACGAACTGTTATGTTGTACCGCCCGGCGGAAGAGTACATATACCTACAGACGGGGTGTACAAGGCATGGGCACAAATGGATGAATTTGAACGTACGCCTATTCCCGAAGGTGAAGTTACGGCCGAAGTGCTTTGGCAGGACGGAATAGGAGTAATGACGGAGCGTAGTGTGAAAGTGATGAACGCGGAAAAGCGTGACAAGGCTTATATCGTTGTAGAGACAGGGAATAAGGCGGGAAATGCAGTAGTTGCAATGAAAGTGAATGGAGAAATTTATTGGAGTTGGCATATTTGGTGTACGGACTATAACCCGAACCTGAAAGAGGGACAACAGGAACTTAATGGGTTTGTCTGGATGGATAGGAATTTAGGAGCGACATACAATAAATATAATGAAGAGGGGGGGATTAAGTCCAAAGGCTTTTTGTACCAGTGGGGACGGAAAGACTTGTTTCCGCCTACAAAGGGTTGGGAGAAAACGGAATCTGATGAAGACTTGTACAATCTTGCTGGTGAAATTATAACTTTCTCAAAAGTTCCAGTGGAAGTCTTTAATAATATACCTAATTCAGTACATAACTCTATGAGTTTTTATACGAGTGAAGAAAGCTGGTATACGAATGCAAAGGGAACATATAGAAGAAATGATTTGAGCTTATGGAATAGCAAAGTAGGAAAGAAAACGATTTTTGACCCCTGCCCGGATGGTTGGAGGGTGCCTGTTGGTAAAGATGGGGAGTATGAATCTCCATGGGAACAGGCTAAAAAAAATGTTACGCCTTTGGTGCGTTATAAAGGATTTTCTCTCAAGGGTATTTATTATCCTGCAGCAGGTTATCGTGAACTATTAACAGGGAATATGCCAAATAATTCTTTCTTGGATAATGCATTATATTGGGCGGGGAATATTCCGTCTTTATATAGACAGCCTAGTATAATGCGTTATACATTAATAGATTCTACAGGTTATTCCTTTTCTATAAGTGTTGCGTGGGATGCTTATGGCGGTTCTGTACGATGTGTGAAAGAATAAAATGGAGGTTACTATGATAAATAAATTATTTGCATTTTTCTTTATAGCATACTTATTATCTTCATGTGTAGAAGATATAGAGAATTATGCCCTTGGCAATGTGGACAACATGATACCCGACGGCAAGGAACTGATGGAACTCCGTTTGGTGATACCCGGGGATAAACAGCCGGTTGCCCGAAGCATTGAGAATGGAACGGCCGGTGAGAACAGGATTGAGCAGCTTTACATGGATGTTATGGACGGCGGCGGGAATCCGATAGAGTACCGACCCCGTTCCACAGGGGACGGAACATTGAAGTTGACTCATGATGGTGATAGTGTCTACGTGGTTTCTACACTGTTTGATATAGGGACATTGAAGGATGGTTACACCTTGCGTGTACGTGCCAATGCGGATGAGCCTCACGGAATAATCGGACAACCCGTTCCCCCTTTCTACATGTCGGGCACGGGAGTGATTGTGGAGCGCGGATACAGGAACTTCAGAGCTTCCGCACATTTGTTGCGGGGGGTGGCCAAACTGCGGACAACCATTCGTAAAACTTCTTCTACTGTTCCGCAGGAATTGACTATAGGAGATGTGAAAGTACAGGTGCTTCACGTCGCGGATAGGATTCGTAAATATGCTCCGTTTCCTTCTCATGCCAATGAAGCTATTACCAATAATAAAGAAAATGGACTGGAGGAGTATCTATTACATTATTTGGATTATCCGGAAGTAAGTCTGACAGATATAGCATTACAAGAGCAAGGTGAACTTGACGGTGAGGCAGTCACTTTTTATTCTCATTACGTCTATGAAAATTATCTGGAACAGGAGTCCGATTACGACATAGATACCAACGTGACGTCATTGAAAGTAGTTATTCCGGTGACGGACGGAGCTACCAGTCGGGTGATAGAGCGCACGATACCTGTAAAAGCGGAAAATTCTTATCGGATAAAACGTAACCATATTTATTCGGTGGACGTACAAGTGCTAAGTATCAATGAAGTGAAAGTATTCACGGATATGCTCGATTGGGAGGATGTAGGAGTCACAGGGGATATTGTAGGCACTTACTTTGATATAGACAGGAGTGCAAGTAAGGGAATAACGCTTATTAAAGATATTGCCGACCCGGTGAAACTGGTGAAAGTGGACTGTCATACTCCGGGACGCTTACGAATCAGGGCTTTGCAACCTAATAAGACGGATTTAATATCAACAACAGATTTACAGCTATATTGCAATGGAATAGCGGAAACGGATAAACTGGCGGATAACAGTGGCATTTATGACCTTACTGCCGCGCAAGTAATGAATTTCTATTGTACCACCGGCAGTGTTCCCGCCAACTTTGAAGGTGGTTTTATCGAAATCTCTTCCGATAATGTACATGTGGTATATATTCCTATCGGTTCATTGGATACTTTTATTCCATTGGACACGGAAGGGACTTCCAACAGTTATATAGCAGATAGAGGTGCGGCTTCTTATTCTTTCACAGCTACCATAATGGGAAACGGAGCGGACGGTATTATTGACGAAGGGAAGTTTGAAGACGCAAGTGGCAATATACTGACAAAAGCCGGTGGTGCCAACATACATCCTTTATCGGCCAAATTGCTTTGGCAGGATACGGATGAACTAGTGGAACAGGTTGCTTTAGTCAATGGCAGGGTTCAGGTGAAAATGGGACGAAGCCGGGGAAATGCATTGATAGCTGTCTATGATAAGGCTAATCCTAATGCGGAGGATGCGAAAGTGTTGTGGAGTTGGCACCTTTGGTGTACGCCTGTGCCACAAATAATAGAATATACTGCACCAAGGACAGGTCATGAATATACAATAATGGACCGTAATGTAGGAGCAACTACTTCCACATTAGGCTTGGTAACGACTCAAGGATTACAGTATCAATTTGGACGTAAGGACCCGTTTACTACTTCATTGGATTATGATGAGGAAGTAGCAGTTTTTTTACGTAATGTAAGAAGTGATAGTCTGCCACATCTATTTTCTTATGAAGAACCATTAACTATTGCTCAAGCTATAGGTAAACCAGATGTATTTATCCACAGAATGAATCTATCCGGAGGTAAATGGTGTGAAACTTCAGAAATGAAGTATTTATGGGGAAATCCAGAAGGACAAGTAGAGTATTTTCCAAGTCTAACAGTTAAAACAATTTATGACCCTTGCCCTATAGGTTATAAAGTACCACCGGTTGATGCTTTAATATTAAAAATGAAGAGCTATAGTCAATATGAACATGGTGGAATTTACTATGCTGGTGAAGAAGGTGATAATACGAAATTGATTAATATGCCAGCTGTCCACTCTGCGTACTACGCATATGGTACATCTATAGCCTATTGGACTTCATCAGATTTTGGAAAACCTAATTCAACGTTTGAATGGGGAGAGTTTGGAGTTATGCACACGTATTATCCGGGCTCGTATACTTTAAGGTATAATGCTTTTGCACGCCCCGGCTCTATACGTTGTGTAAAGGAATAATTCATTAGAAATCAAAAAAGTATAAATGAAATGAAAACAAAAATACAGCAACGCTTATATTACTTATTCAGAGAATGTCTATTAATTCTCTGTACAATTAATATTCCTTTGTTAGTTGGTTGTAGCGATGATAATGAAATGGGTATAATTAATCCATCTCAAAAGATTATTATCAGATTATCTATCCCTGATGCGGAACTGGTTCAGGTACGTAGTGTGGCAAATGAGTCGGAATGTAAGATTAGCGGTATACAAGTGTTCGTATACAATGATTCTCACACCTCATCTCCTGTATATTATCAGGAGGGTACGACTGATTCATCTTTTTTGTTTGGAAATGGAACAGCGTTGCCGACCGTGACATTGAAAGAATACATTCCCGCTGACAAAGAACGAATCTATGTAGTTTGTAACCTGACCAATCGTTCTTCTGTATCGGGAACAGGTAATTTCCTTGTAGATGAAACGGTTAGTGAGGAACAGTTAAGAAATTATGCGAGTCAAGGCTTGATTAAAGGTATCTCTAATTTGAAAGATGAAGGACAGTCAATTCCTATGTACGGTTGGATGGAATGGAATGAAAATGCTACCTCTAACGTGTGTCTATTAACTCGCTGTCTTGCAAAAATAACGGTTGATGCAGCAGCGGATTTGTTTACCGGTAAACAGGTCTATTGGGAATGGAAAAATTTGAATTATTCGGATTTTGTATTAGACAGCGAATATCGTGGCATTTATCAAGGAGCTATCAATGGCGCCGCTACTTCCGGAAAGTATGATTTACTTTCTGCAACAACACCTGTCGACGAGTCGATTGGATTGGTGACTACCTATTACCCTTTAGAGTACAAACATTCTGTTTATGCTTTAGGAAATGTGGTGGATGAAAAAAAGTTTTCCCAAGACCGTTCCATGTTGCTTCTTACTGTTCAGAATCCGGATGGCTCGAATAAGGAGTATTATCGTCTGGACTTTTGGGATAAAGAGACAGGAAAGTATCTGGATATAGTGCGAAACCACGCTTATCGTTTCAATATTACGAAGTTGAAAAGTAAAGGATATACTTCCGCACAGGAAGCAATACAAAATCCGGGAAGTAATATTGAATATACAATAACTGTTTCTGAAAAATGGGCGCAAAAGTTCAACTCAAACGGGCAATACCTGGTTAATATGGATAGGAAAGAAATAAAGTTATTGCATGGTACAATAATGGACCCGGTGATAATGTTGAAGATAGAGTTGCAGGCAGATGATGCAGGAAATGTCAATTTGGATAATGTGACAACCCGTAAAGTACGTTTATTGGGAAAGGATAAAGAGCTAGTGTCCCGTTTTTTCATTCAAACATTTTATAGCACGGATAATGAACATCTGATTCCAATAGATAATGGAATTGTCATGGACGGTATACCTTCTGTACCTGGTGCGATAAATAGTACCGGAAACGAATGTGAATTACCGTTGGATAATAAATATTGGATATATGCTACTGTGGTCTACGGAGCTACTCTTATGCCGAGGGAAGGATTCCTGGAAATAACAATAGGCAACATAGTGAAGTATATCCCTTTCAGTATCATACCTGAAACAGAAGCGTTTCCTGTAGATGAAGACGGTCCGGCAAACTGCTTTATCACTCCGGTGACTTATGGCGTTTATTCGTTTGACGCTACGGTGATAGGAAATGGGGTGGATGGTATAGTGGCGGAAACGAGAGGAAATCCAGACGGGAGGAGTGGCGTCTTTACAGAGGAGATAGAAAGATATCATTTTAAAAATGGAATGGGGGAAGATATATCTGTTTCTAAAAATGTAGGTATAACTCCTAAATCTGCAAAACTTATTTGGCAGGACCAAGAAAATCTTATTTCGCAAGTGTCATTTAATACCACTACTAATCGGGTTGAATTTTTGAGTAACGGTGCAGGAAATGGGATTATTGCAGTTTATGACAAATCAGACCCGAATGCGGAAGATGCAAATGTGCTTTGGAGTTGGCATATCTGGTGTACGGAGAAACCTGATATTATTGAATTGGGGTTACCGACCAATGGAGAAAAGTATAGCGGGAAGAATTATAAAATTATGGACAGGGATTTGGGAGCGACAACTAATATTCCCGATAAACTGACGACTTGTGGCTTAGGATATCAGTGGGGACGTAAAGACCCTTTTATTGGTATGGCTTCATTTTATACATATACATCTCTAGACAATCTCGAACCCAAAAATGCTCCAATGTATAACGTCCGTGGAACGAAGCAGGAATTGAAAGAGGAAATGTCAAATGAAAGTACAGGGACAATTGAATATGCAATAAAACACCCTAATGTGTTTATTAGAGCTAGCAGCGATTGGCTATATTATAAGGAGATGTTTGGTAATCAATATCTATGGGGAAATAATCCTTATTCGAGATATAAAATGGTTGATATAGAGACAATGAAGACTATTTATGACCCATGTCCTGCAGGTTATAAGATATCGCCGCCAGATGTATATGGAGCATTTCTAAAAGAGCCTATAATAATGTATAGTCTGACGGATGATGATTTTACACCAAATATTATTGGACATGTAGGAGAGATGAAGGCAAAGAGTTTTTATACTCCGTCATTTACTGAATATGGAGCCTATTTTTATTGTGGAGGAGAAAATAGTGCGCGAAAGGTCTATTTTATTTCTGCGGGTATTCGTTTGGCGGATGTTTACGAGGTTCAGCCTGGTTATACAGCTCATCTTAGTGGAACAATGACTTCGATTTTTGGCGATGGCATGAATACTGTAATGTCCTTTACTATCGCAACGCATGATATTTTTTATTGTTCCTTCGGAGGAGTGGATGGTTTATCGGAACTGCGTGCTTCCGCTGCACAAGTCCGCTGCGTCCGTGACGAATAAACATATATAATTCATTTTTAAATACAAACCTATGAACAAATCAGAACTAATCAAAGAAGTAGCCCTTAAAGGTCAGTTGAGCTTTAACGAAGCTACGAATGCTGTAGATGCAATCATGGAAACCATTGCGGAAACAATGCATAAAGGGGAGAGTGTCACTTTAGTCGGTTTTGGCAGTTTTGTCATCCAAGAGCGGAAAGCACGTAACGGGCATAATCCTGCCACAGGCGGCTCCATGGTAATTCCGTCAAAGCGACAAGTGAAATTCCGTCCCGGAAGTAAAATGAAATTAGAGTAAAGAAACAGGTTAAACTAAATGTTGAACATAAAAATTGAAACATGAAAAAGAAAATTATTACAGTTGCATTGGTATTATCATCAGTCTGTGCCATGGCACAGCAAAAGGAAAATCGTGACACGGATGGAAGTATTCTCCGTGGCCCGTATGAAACGAATAGTTTCTGGAGTAACTGGTATATCGGTGTAGGCGGTGGAATCAATATCTATGAAGGCGAATTTGATAACAAGACATCGGTGGGCAACCGTATTGCTCCTGCACTGGATGTTGCGTTGGGCAAGTGGATAACTCCTTCTTACGGAGTCCGCCTACAATATTCGGGTCTGAAAGCCAAGGGGCTGACGGATGCAAGCGGGATGTATGCCAAAGGGGCGCATCGCGGTTATTATAAGGAAGAGTTTAATGTTTCCAATCTCCATGCGGACTTTATGTGGAACTGGTCGAACGGTTTCCTCGGATTCAATGAGAAACGTGTGTGGAATGTGATTCCGTTTGTCGGTTTCGGCTGGGCACGTTCGTGGGGAAACAGTACGCATGATAATGAAATTGCCGCCAACATTGGTATTTTGAATACGTTCCGCCTGGGCAAGCGTCTGGACCTGACTCTGGAAGGACGACAGATGCTTGTGAAAGAGTCTTTTGACGGAACTGTAAGTGGCAGCAAAGGTGAAGGAATGAGTTCTGTGACACTGGGGCTAAGCGTGAAGTTGGGCAAGACCCGTTTCAATCGTGTCGAGAAAGTGGCTCCGGCAGATTATTCATCTTATAATGAACGTATCAACGCGCTTCGTGCCAAAAATCATGATTTGAGCACCGAAGCACAGCGTCTTGCCGCCGAACTGGAAGCTGCCAGAAATCGGAAACCGGAAGTGGTGAATGAATCGAAAGTGACTGCTTCGCCGGTAGCCCTGTTCTTCAATATCGGCAAAGCTACCCTGGATAAGAAGGAACTTACCAATCTTGAGTTTTATGTGAACAACGCTATCAAGGCGGATAAGAACAAGACTTTCACGCTGATTGGTTCGGCGGACAGCGCTACGGGCAGCAAGGAACTGAACCAACGTTTGAGTGAACAACGTATGGAATATGTGTACAATTTATTAGTCGAAAAGTATAAAATTTCCCCTGAACGTCTCGTGAAGAAAGCGGAGGGCGATACGAACAACCGTTTTAGTGAACCTGAATTGAACCGCGTCGTAATCGTCGAATAATAGTTTTATTTCATTTCAAGGTATTTCAGGCAACATTGCGGGGCTGTCTCGTTTTCTTCTATGTCGGGACTGAAAGCGCTTTGTCGTTACAAGGTGGGCTTGTTGGCCGGTAGTTGGATGGTCTTTTGCAATGTTGCTTTTTTGAATGAAGAGGAGGATATGATAATATATAATAGTCTGTTGGCGAAAACTTTCCTGAACAGGAAGAAAAGGCATTATTTTATGATTTTCGGTTGTTGTTTCACCCGGTTCAAGTATCTGGAAGTGTGGGAGGATATGGAGCTTCGGATTCATGCGCGGCAGTATACGGAGTGTTTCTTTCTGGCGCTGTTTCCCGCCCTGGTGTTGTCCGTCTGGCTTTCGTGGTGGTGGATGTTGGTTGCGTTCATGAGTTATCATCTGCTTTACTGGCTGGAGAGGTGGTTCGGACACCATTCTTCATTTGACTGGGAAGCGTTGGAGCATTGTAGCGATGCGCTTTATTTGAGAAAGCGGAAATCTCGTGCTTGGATGAAATGGTATGGGAAGAAGTCGTTGCCGCCTTCGGAATGGGAGGATGATTAGAGAGAATAGTATATCTTATACGAGTAGAAAAAGTAGATTATGAAAACGAAATTTATAGCTGAAATGGTGGGCACTATGGTGCTTGTCTTAATGGGATGCGGCGCTGCTGTATTGAATGGCGGCGCGACATCGGTAGCCGCGGTGTTGACGATTGCTTTCGCGTTCGGTTTGTCGGTGGTGGCAATGGCGTACACAATCGGTCCTGTTTCGGGCTGTCATATCAATCCGGCCATCACCATCGGCGTTTGGCTGAATGGCGGACTGTCGGTAATGGAAGCCGGTGTGTATATCGTAGCGCAAGTGACGGGCGGAATACTTGGCTCTGCATTGCTGTGGTTGATTACCGGCACAATGGGGATAGAAGGTACGGGAGCCAACGGTTTTGAAGAACCGTATCTGCTGGCTGCATTTGTGGCCGAGGCGGTGTTTACGTTCATCTTCGTGCTGACTGTATTGGGCACTACCGACCGGGATAATAGTAGTCCTCATTTTGCCGGGTTGGCTATCGGATTGACTCTGGTACTGGTGCATATTGTATGTATTCCCGTTACGGGGACATCGGTTAATCCTGCCCGTAGCATTGGTCCGGCATTGTTTGCCGGAGTGGAGGCTATCAGCCAGCTTTGGTTGTTTATTGTGGCTCCGATTGTCGGTGCGGTGGTAGCAGTGCCAGTCTGGAAAACAATAAAAGGAAATTAATTGTTTCATTTCATGGTTTTGTGAGAATAGAAAAAGATGTAGGTTTTGCCCATATAGTATAATAAATGAGTTTAATGGCCTATATCCTTAATGTCGCTGTGAAGCGCCTCATTTCCCCTGGAGAATCCATGCCCTAAACATTTTTCTTTTAGTAATAGTAGCATGGGAAAAATGGAATAATGGGTTCTCCTCTGCCTGTGAAGGTAGACTATTGTTTGTTTTGTTTGTGTGGTGCACCTTTTTCCCGGTGGGGGAGAAGGTGCACTCTTTTTGTATAATGTATTAATGGTCGGAAGTATTACATACGTCCATATGCTTCCCAATATGGCATTAAAGCCTCTTGCAGCCAATGTGCCACCTCGGAGAATGAAAGGCTATTTTTGATAGTTGCCTTTTTTAGAAATGCTGACCATCGTAACTGCATCTGCGGATGGTTGGGAAAGTCTTTCCTGAAGAACATCATATCTGCATTATAAAGAGTATGACGATTCTCGAAAGTGCGGTTGATAGCCTCCTGCAATATGGTATTGTCATATTTGAATGATGTGAGCAGGTGGTAGATGTCATAATAGTCTTTCATCCGGCTGCTTTGGTCAGCTAAGTCTATGATGGCGTGCATCTTCTCCGCAATCACGGTTTCAGTGGAATAGGCAAGAATGTTTGCTTCTGGCAGTTCCTCTAATAACAATGGGTAATCTAATGATACAGGATGTGGTGTTACCACATCTCCAAAACCAATGTCCATTGTCATCACTTGGGCAATGGTGTCCATTGTCGCCGGAATACTTAGACGGATACCGTGGTAGTCTTTGAACTCGGTGATGTTCTGTGCTGCAATCTTGTCGGCAGCAAACCTTACTCCGTCTTCCTCACACTCTACAGCGCATATTTCACGGAACGCCTCGGCGATGCGTTCGCCATCATTGCTGATATGCGTGCCAAGAAAATCAATATCCAATGTCGGACGTGCAGCAAAGCGTTCGTATGCATACATTAGTGCTCCACCTTTCAGGTAGAAGTTCTCACGGTAATGAGTTTGTGAGATACGGTACAATAGGCGTTCCTGAAAATATCTGGTCAGAATGGTCTGGTAGAACACATCCTTCTGCTTGGCTACATTGAGCAGCTTTGCCCGGATGGACTTTCCAGGATTTTTGATTTCACTCATAGTTTTATTGCAATATACTGTTCAAGGATTCGTCTTACTCTTAGTTTGTCGGCATAATCCATCAGCAGGGATAGATTTCTGTCTGGCTGGGAAATGTAGTTATTCACCACTTCGGAACAAACATCCATGCCTATCTTGTTGCGGTACTTCACCGCATCGCACACGCATCGCTCTTTATTATATATATGTATGTGGTAACCGCTTACAACCAGTTCCTCGACACCTATGTCAAACATCGTGTCTGTGATATGATGGAGCTCTATCTTGGGAAATGTTGGAAGCGTGATTTTGCGACCTCTTTTTACCGCCACATGGTATGCCTGAGGCAATGAGGTGGTGAGCCCATGCACATTCCATGCGGAGAAAAGGCATAGCACTCCGCCTGGAACGATGGCTTCCACATCTATCATCGTGTCCGCCAACTGCTCGGCTGTGGCATATACGCCCCGTTTGATGCGTACCGCGTCTCCGTCACGCACACTGTCCAGCAGCTTGTAATAGGCTGTCCGACCTTCTTCCTTTACCATACTAGAGGAGGTAAAACTGTTATTATATCTCTTGCTTTTCATGCCTGTACTCTTTATTTTAGGACAAATCTACTACATTTATTTGTGATTGTAGTGCGTTTGTACTGGGAAATGCTTATTTGCCATGAAATATTAACATATATCAGACAATCTTGCACGAATCATCTCGCAACAATTTCAGTAATTCTTGGTTTTCATTGCTTTCGATATACTGGCATAATTGCAGTTTGCTCTCTTTCAATATGCGGTATCTGGCTATTGACAGCCTTGAGCGCCTAAAACTTTCCATGCTTTTTAGTATGGTATTTATTAGTTTGAATATATTTGTTTGTTTATTATTCTCCCCAGGCTATCGGTTTTGTCGCTTTTTCCTTGCTTTTTGTCGTTATCTTGTCGTTTATTTGGTTCCTCTATGTCGGTTGCGTATATCTGAAATGCTTTTTAGTAC